>ENA-UAPG01000201-UAPG01000201.1-human-gut-metagenome-genome-assembly--contig:-NODE-201-length-18432-cov-9.542689_pt1 | contig 18432 bp, 18 predicted proteins | sample MGYA00243478_ERZ654573 | MGnify/ENA primary metagenome ERZ654573 (study PRJEB26926, sample SAMN06164711) | human gut metagenome | biome: ENVO:00009003; feature: ENVO:2100002; material: ENVO:00002003... | reverse complement strand
AGCAAACATCTGCCGTTCCTTGACAAACTGGTATCCATGATAATCAGTATGCGAGTGACCATCACGCTCCTGGCCCTGTGTGTGGTGTTCCTGTTTTTGTATAAGTTTGTACCAAACAGGAAGGCAACCTTCAGAAGTCAGATGCCGGGGGCTGTGTTCACAGCAGTGAGCTGGTCTGCATTTTCCTTTGGATTCTCTCTGTATTTTGATTATTATGAGGGAACATCGAATATGTATGGAAGCATGACCACCATCATATTGATTCTTTTATGGATGTACTTCTGTATGAATATCATGATGATAGGCGCCCAGATCAACTGCTATTTTGAAGAAAAATTCAAATGGGTGCATCAGGTGGCCACCGAGACCCTCAAGAGAGAATATCAGCAGCTTATCGGCAGGGATGATGAGGAGGAGGAAACAGAGGATTTGGCAGAAAAAAAGGAAGAAAAAGAAACAAAAGCTGACAAACCTTCTTGACAGATTGCAAATTAGTGGCTAAAATGGGTTACAGACAATACATGAAAAAGGCTGTGAAGGTGTCAGTAGATGTTTATCTTCTGTCAGAGATGAGGAGTCACCGGCTGAAAGCTCCTCTCAGTTCAGATAACCGTTGAGATTCCCACCGGAGCCGCATTTCTGAAATAGCAGTAAGAAATGACGTCGCTGTGCGTTAAGCAGAAACGAGTGCCCGCTGTCTTTTTAGCAGATGGGAACAAGGGTGGTACCACGGACTTTACAGGCTTCGTCCCTTTTGGGGGTGGGGTCTTTTTTTATTGTCAGAAATAAGTAACTAAGGCACTGGTAACTGTTCAGTACCCTCACAGTTACAGGAATAAAACGTATAAGGAGATTGCTATGAAAGAAAAATTACAGCGTATTCAGGAAGAAGCTGCAAAGCGCATCCAGGAGTCGGATTCCCTGGAAAAATTAAATGATGTACGTGTTGCTTTTCTTGGAAAAAAAGGAGAGCTGACAGCAGTTTTAAAAGGTATGAAAGAGGTAGCTGCGGAGGACAGGCCAAAGGTTGGGCAGTGGGTAAATGAAACTCGTGCGCAGATTGAAAAACATCTGGAGGATACCAGAGTTAAACTGGAAGCAGCCGTTATGGAGGAAAGGCTGAAAGCGGAAGTCATCGACGTAACCCTCCCGGCCAAGAAAATGGAGATTGGCCATAGGCATCCAAACACCATAGCACTGGAGGAAGTGGAGCGTATCTTCATCGGTATGGGCTATGAAGTTGTGGAAGGTCCGGAAGTGGAGTACATGGATTACAACTTTACAAAACTGAATATCCCGGAGGGCCATCCTGCCAGAGATGAACAGGATACCTTTTTCATTGACGATAAAATCTGTCTGCGTTCCCAGACTTCCCCGGTACAGGCACGTACCATGGAGAAGGGAGAACTGCCAATCCGTATGATCGCACCGGGACGTGTGTTCCGTTCTGATGAAGTGGATGCAACACATTCCCCTTCCTTCCATCAGATTGAAGGTCTTGTCATTGACAAGCACATTACATTTGCGGACTTAAAGGGTACTCTGGAGGAGTTTGCCAAAGAACTGTTCGGACCGGAGACTAAGACGAAATTCCGTCCCCACCACTTCCCGTTCACAGAGCCAAGCGCAGAGGTGGATGTTTCCTGCTTCAAGTGCGGAGGCAAAGGATGCCGTTTCTGTAAAGGATCCGGCTGGATCGAGATCCTGGGCTGCGGTATGGTACACCCCCATGTCCTTGAAATGTGCGGTATTGACCCGGAAGAATACACTGGTTTCGCATTTGGTGTGGGCTTGGAGCGTATTGCACTGCTGAAATATGAGATTGATGATATGAGACTTCTGTACGAAAACGACACCAGATTCCTGAAGCAGTTCTGATCGCAGAGAAGAGATATGTGGGAAATCCTGAGACAGAATAATAATTATAGAGGAGAACAACAATGAATACATCTTTATCATGGATTAAAATGTATGTGCCGGATCTTGACGTTACGGCACAGGAATATACAGATGCAATGACCTTATCCGGGACCAAAGTGGAAGGGTTTGAAGAGCTGGATGCAGATTTGGAAAATATCGTTATCGGACAGATTGAGAAGATAGAACCGCATCCGGATGCAGACAAACTGATTATCTGTCAGGTCAATGTGGGAACCGAGACCGTTCAGATCGTGACCGGTGCGCCCAATGTAAAAGAAGGAGACAAGATCCCGGTAGTCCTGGACGGGGGCCGTGTGGCAGGCGGTCATGACGGCAAGAAGACACCGGGCGGTGTAAAGATTAAAAAAGGAAAACTGCGTGGGATAGAATCCTGCGGTATGATGTGCTCTATTGAAGAGCTGGGTTCCACAAGAGAATTTTATCCGGAAGCTCCCGAATACGGTATTTACATCTTCCCGGAGGATGCAGTGGTTGGCGAGAGTGCTATCCATGCGCTGGGACTGGATGACGTGGTATTTGAATATGAGATCACTTCAAACCGTGTGGACTGCTACAGTGTGATCGGTATCGCAAGAGAAGCGGCAGCTACATTTAATAAAAAATTCGTTCCTCCCACAGTGGAAGTGAAGGGAAATCAAGAGGATGCCCATGACTACATCAAAGTGAGTGTTGAGGACCCGGATCTGTGTCCCCGCTACTGTGCAAGGGTAGTAAAAAACGTAAAGATCGGACCCTCACCGAAATGGATGCAGCGCTGTCTGGCTGCAAATGGTATCCGTCCGATCAATAATCTGGTAGATATCACCAATTACGTGATGGAAGAATTCGGACAGCCTATGCATGCCTATGATATGGACACCATTGAAGGACAGGAAATCATCGTGCGCCGTGCCTCAAAAGATGAGAAATTCGTCACACTGGACGGCCAGGAGCGTGTTCTGGACGATTCCGTACTGATGATCTGCGACGGCAAAAAACCGGTTGGAATTGCTGGTATCATGGGCGGGGAAAATTCCATGATCACGGATACAGTAAGCACTGTATTATTTGAGGCAGCCTGCTTTGACGGGGTTAATATCCGTCTTTCCAGCAAAAAAGTGGGACTCAGGACAGATGCATCCAGCAAATTCGAGAAGGGTCTGGATCCAAACAACGCGGAGGCTGCCATCGACAGAGCCTGCCAGCTTATTGAAGAATTTGGCTGTGGTGAAGTGGTAGGCCAAATGGTTGATGTGTATTCTAAAGTGAAAGAACCGGTACGCGTTGCATTTGAGCCGGAGAAGATAAATGATTTACTGGGGACTCAGCTTTCCAAGGAGGAAATGCTTTCCTATCTCTCAAAAGTGGAGCTGGCATATGATGAGAATACAAATGAAATCGTAGCACCTACCTTCCGCGCTGACATTTTCCGCACTGCGGATATTGCGGAGGAAGTGGCACGTTTCTACGGCTATGACAATATCCCCACAACCCTTCCAAAAGGAGAGGCTACCACAGGAAAGCTGCCGTTTAAGCTGCGCATTGAGCAGGCCGCAAGAGATATGGCAGAATGCAATGGATTTTCACAGGGATACTGCTATTCCTTTGAAAGCCCTAAGGTATTTGACAAACTGCTGATCCCCGCTGATGATGAGCTGCGCAAAGTGATCACCATTTCCAATCCTCTGGGTGAAGATTTCAGTATCATGAGGACAACACCGCTGAATGGTATGCTGCAGTCTCTCGGAACAAACTATAAGAGAAGAAATAAGGATGTGCGTCTCTATGAGCTGGGCAATATCTATCTGCCGAAGGAACTGCCTCTAAAGGGCCTGCCTGAAGAGAGGATGATGTTTACGCTGGGTATGTATGGCGCTGGTGATTTCTTTGCAATGAAAGGTGTTGTGGAAGAATTCCTGGATAAGATCGGCATGCACGAGAAAGAAGAATATGATCCCAGATCAGGCAAGCCGTTCCTCCATCCGGGACGTCAGGCAGACATTATCTACAGCGGAACTATGATCGGTTATATGGGAGAGGTACACCCGGCTGTAGCGGACACTTACGGCATCGGGGAGAGAGCTTATGTGGCTGTGCTGGATATCCCGGCTATTCTGGAGTTTGCAACTTTTGACAGAAAGTATGAAGGGATCGCAAAGTTCCCGGCAGTGAGCCGTGATATCAGTATGGTAGTGCCGAAACATGTGCTGGCAGGAGAGATTGAACATGTTCTTGTACAGCGCGGCGGCAAGATCCTGGAGAGTTATCATCTCTTTGATATCTACGAGGGAAGCCAGATCAAAGACGGATATAAATCCTTGGCGTACTCTGTTACCTTCCGTGCAAAAGATAAAACACTGGAGGAGGCTGAGATCACAGCAGCCATGAAGAAAATCTTAAACGGGCTGGAAGGCCTTGGAATAGAGCTGCGTAAATAAGAGAAAAGACGCGGCTTGCAGAAATTTTGGGAGAGCAGGCAATATGAAGCTTTATATTATCCGTCACGGGGAAACCTCCTGGAATGTCCAGAGAAGACTTCAGGGAGCCTCGGATACGGATTTAAATGAGAATGGCATTACTCTGGCAAAGCGGACAGGGGAAGCGTTAAAAGAGATTCCCTTTGACCTCTGCTTTACCAGCCCGTTAAAACGGGCTAAAATGACTGCAGAACTGATACTGGCCGGAAGAGATATCCCCATATACGACGATGAACGTCTCCGGGAGATCTCTTTCGGCGAATGGGAAGGGCGGGATTCCGCCCTTTTGCCTGCCCATATGCTGGACAATTTCTTCCATCATACAGAGGTTTATGAACCGCCAAAAGGCGGGGAGAGTATCAGGGAAATCTGCACAAGGACCAAAGATTTTTTCCAGGAGCTTATATACAGGGAAAAACTGCAGGATAAAACACTGCTGATCGCATCCCACGGATGTGCTGTACGGGCACTTCTGCAGAATGTTTATGCCGATGCGGAAATCAGGAATTTTTGGCATGGCTGTGTTCCGCCGAACTGTGGTGTCAATATTGTGGAGGTGACAAACGGCAGGGCAGAACTCCTGGAAGAGGATATAGTGTTTGGCTGATCAGTGATGCGGCAGGCAGTGTCAGGAAACCGGATGTATCTGCCCGGCCTGCTGTTCACGGAAATAAAGGAGAAAACATGAAGACATCAGATTTTTATTATGATTTGCCGGAGGAACTGATCGCGCAGGACCCCCTTGCTGACCGTTCCGCTTCCAGGCTGCTGCATCTGGACCGGGAAACAGGTGAGATTGAGCATACAGATTTCAAACATATTACCAGATACTTAAAACCGGGTGACTGCCTTGTCATCAATGACACAAAGGTGATTCCTGCCCGCCTGTACGGAAACAAAGTGGGAACAGATGCAGGAATTGAGATACTGCTGCTGAAAAGAAAAGGCGACAATGTGTGGGAGACACTGGTAAAGCCGGGGAAAAAGGCAAGACCGGGAACGGTCATCAGCTTCGGGGACGGGCTTCTCACAGGGGAAGTCATAGATGTGGTGGAGGAAGGAAACCGTCTGATTCAATTCAGTTATGAGGGCATTTTTGAGGAAATCCTGGATAAACTGGGAGAGATGCCACTTCCGCCTTATATTACCCACAAGCTGGAGGATAAGAACAGGTATCAGACCGTCTATGCTAAAAATGAGGGAAGCGCCGCCGCCCCTACAGCAGGACTTCATTTTACAGAGGAACTGCTGGAGGAGATACGGGGGATGGGAATTGCCATTGCCCACGTTACGCTGCATGTTGGTCTTGGTACCTTCCGTCCGGTGAAAGTAGATGATGTGGAGAAGCATCATATGCATTCGGAGTTCTATGTGGTGGAGGAAGACCAGGCAAAATTGATCAACGATACCAGGAAAAACGGCGGCAGAATCATCTCTGTGGGTACGACAAGCTGCCGCACACTGGAATCTGCTGCGGATGAATTTGGAAATCTTCAGGCAAAAAGCGGATGGACAGAGATCTTTATCTATCCGGGGTATGAATTTAAGATCATTGACGGGTTGATCACCAACTTCCACCTTCCGGAATCTACGCTGCTCATGCTGGTGTCGGCTTTGGCTGGGAAAGAACATATTATGAAGGCGTATGAAGAGGCGGTGAGGGAAAGATATCGGTTCTTTTCGTTTGGGGATGCTATGTTTATTGGGTGAGTAAGAAATTTGAGATTAAGAGAACCCACAAAGGCGCAGTAATACTGGACTTTTGTGGGTTTTTGATGTTCAATTTCAAAAACAGCTTTTGGGTGTTTTTGTGGTATTACGACCATGCAGCAAATGACAGCATCATTTAACTATGGGAAGTGTATTCAGAACATTTCTGCTTTTGTTGATAATAAAATTGAGAACTGCTGCACATTGTAACATTGAATGATTGTCTCCACCACAAAAGAAACATTGGAACGCTATAAAGAACTCACAATTATCGAGGGAGACTGCTAAAACCATATTAGTTTCCTTTCTTAAAAGCAAGGTCTATAAAAAAGAAATCGCTGTCCTCATACGGATAATCATAATCTACGGGTAATTCTTCTTTTGTGATTTTCTTTAAACCTGCCTTTTCATAGAATTTATGAGCTCTGTCCGTATTCCTGGGGGTATCTAAAATCATTCTTTTTACCCCTCTTTCTTTTGCAAAATTCAAAAGCGTTTCATATAGATGCCGTCCTAACTGGCGTGGGTTACCCCGGTAGGATTCATACACAAAAAACTTTTTCAAAATAGCAAGTCCGTCGCCGCACATCATAAGTCCAATAGAACCGGCAACTTTTCCGTTCTCTTTTGCAACCCAAAAGTTTCCGCCATTGTCCAGATATTTCTCTTTGATATGCAACAACTCCGGTTGATCGTCTACTGAAACGATAGGGCGTGTACCGTCATTCTGGCAGTGTAAAACGAGTGTGATTATTTCTTCACGGTCTTCTTCGTTATATGGTTCAATTTTCATAATGATCCACCTTAAAGAAAATATTGATTTTCCTTTCTCTCACAGAGTTTTTTTGTAAACATATCTGCAAAATCCTGATATTCTTCGGTATCCATATTTTTTGCATGTGTCGGACAGTTCCGAATACAACGAAAACAGGCCAGACACATATCCGAAACCGTACTGCAATCTGCCTCGATTGCGTGAACCGGACAGTCCTTTACGCATATGCCGCATTTCGTACAATCGGAAGATGTAATCGGACGAAACTTTCCGCCCAGCCCTCCTTTTTTATACAGGGAAGTTCCCGGAATGGTAAACTCAGGTGCGCCCTTGGGTTTTGCAACAGCGGAGGCTGCAAATTCTCTGTCTTGTTTAAAATCCGCTTTGTCCGGTCGCATTACCTGTATTTCTCCGTAAGTATGCCGTCCGATCACTGCAGCGGCTCCCTTCACGATAAATCCGTGTGCCTTTGCAAAATCGGATAACTCAAGCAATGCGTCGTCATAATCACGGTTTCCATAGGTGACAACGACCAAACAAGGTGTATTTTTCCCCTTGATATTTTCAATGCGTTGTTTTGCGACAGCCGGTATTCTTCCTCCATAGACAGGCATACCCAAGATAACAAAATCATCTTTGTCGAACTGCCATTGTTGAACTATATCCAAACAGGTTAAATCAATCGAACTGATATTATCGCTGATTGCTTCGGCCATAGCCTCTAATGTTTTTCGTGTATTCCCTGTTGGGGAAAAATAAATAAGATTTATATTTTTAGTCATATAGACCCCTCCTTCCGGTTAAATCACCTTTTATTTGTTCCAAAATCCATTTTGCCATTTCTCTTACAGATTCCTCCTTATCATTACAAGCTTCCTCAATCACAGTACGATATTCTAAAGAATAGTTATTCAGCATAGCGTTAAGTGCGTTAATCTTAAATTTCCAACACTTTTCAACCGGTATATACCAGAGGGTGGGTTGTATGACTTTTTGTAAATATTCATAGTCCGCTTTTACAATTTGCACCAATGACAAGTGCTCGCTCAAATCGGATAACCCGGGAAAGTTCTGCACGTCTTTCCAAGAATTATGATTGTATGGGCAGCAATCTTGACAAGTATCGCAGCCATATACCCAGTGACCGAACTTATTTTGTAAAGGCTCTTCCCTTAAATCCCATCCACTTGAAGTGGTAAGACAAGAAACACAGGTGTTTCGACACATCATATAAGGCTCAGATAAGGAGTTGGTAGGGCAACCCTTTACACAGCGATTACATTTTTCAGGGCAAGGAGGAATCTGGCACTCATTGATATATTCTAAAGGTTGATCGATTAAGAACGCCTCTAAATATTGCCAAGAACCTTTTTCTGTATATAGAAAGTTATTTTTCCGCACAATGCCGATTCCGGCTTTCATTGCTGCCCAGCGCAGCGAAGTAATGCCGAACTTGCGATAAAAGGCAATTTGAAATCCTCGCTCCTTTAAATAATTTTCAAATGCAATACTTGTTTTATAACCGTCCGAATTTTCATTTACCCGTCCGTCTGTAAGATAATATTTTGCAAAGCGTCCTTGCAAGTTTAGGGGGATACGATATTTACCATACCAGTAAGAACAAACAATTACCGCTTTTGCCCAAGTGAACTTGTCCTGTGGTCTAGAAAAAGAACGAAACTTGCTTAAATTTTTCTCGGTTTCAGGGAATCTTTGAATTCGTTGCTCTAATTTATCGGCATATCCTGACATTTGGTTTACCGGAATAATACCACATTTATCATATCCAAGCTCTTTTGCTTTCTCTACGATTTGTAATGCTCTATCCACAAAACACTCTCCCTCCTAATCCCCATGTCTTTCTGATCCGCAGTGAACGAAAAATTGTGGGTTTTGTTTAATATGTAACTAAGTTGGCTAGCCATTTTTCCGCAAAACCTTATACCAAAGGGGCCACGCACTAAAATCAATGAAACAAACCCTAACAGTAAAATCCTGATTTTAATTCCCTGCATAATCTGAATTGATATCAATTCTCTTGACATTTCTCTGTTATTCATCTATAATAGCGCAAAACATTACTTCATTCAAATAGAAATATTAGAATTTTCAATTCGGTTTTTCTGAATTGTATTTTCAGAGGAGTGTATATGGAATTAAAATATCTAAAGACCTTTAAAGCCATATTGAAAACGGGGAGTTTTCAAAAGGCAGCAGAACACCTAAATTACGCACAATCTACGATTACCCTGCAAATGCAGCAATTAGAGCAGGATCTTTCTGTAAAGTTGTTTGAAAAGATAGGTCGTAAAATGGAACTCACACAAGCCGGTAAAGAACTGATTCCTTATATTGATAACATATTAAATGCCATTCAACAGATGGAAAACTACGGGAAATCAAATAAAGAATTGACCGGGACATTACGAGTTGCAATGCCGGAGACATTACTCTCGTATCAAATGGTACAGACATTAATGCAATTTCGACAAAACGCTCCAAATGTTAGGCTGTCCTTACAATCTTCAAATTGTTATGAAATCAGAACGCAGGTACTCAATGGAAGCGTCGATCTTGGCATACATTATGACATTGGGGGCTATGGTGATTCTGTTGTGACAGAACGATTGCGGCAATATGAATTTATATTGGTGGGCAGTCTACGGCTTGATGAAGATGAAGCCGACTTTATTACTCCAAATCAGCGAAAGACTCTGTGCCTTCTTGCAGACCAAAGCAGTTATTACTATAAAAAATTCAATGAATATCTTGAGGAATATGATATTGTCCTAGATAATGAAGTTGATCTTATCAGTACCGAAGCAATAAAACAGCTCGTGAAAGGAAATTTAGGCATTGCATATCTACCTCGTTTCACTATTGAGGAGGAATTAAATGCCGGAATTGTCCGAGAAATTCCTACAGTTATACGAAACAAGCAGATTGGGACGGTTTGTAATTACCATAAAAACAAATGGATAACACCGGCTATGGAGTTGTTTCTCCAGCTTCTTTGTACAGATAAAAGTAACTGAAGTAGAAGTGCTTGCCGTATTAGCTACCTTGGCCAAGAAAAGAAAGCAAGAATTGTGAAAACTCTTTCTGGCAATAAGGTAGAATAGGTATGGGAGGTTCAGAAACATGAGTACGAATATAGATATCATTCAGGAGGTCGTTTCATATATTGATGACCATTTAGAGGAACGGCTGGATTTGGACAGCCTTTGCAGGGTATCCGGTTACTCCAAATATCATCTAAGCAGGATTTTTTCAGATGTTGTGGGGCTGTCTATACACAGTTATATCAAAAGGCGGAGACTGACTGAGGCGGCCCGGTTATTGATATTTACGGATAAGAAGATCCTGGAGATTGCCCTGATTGCCGGTTATGAAACACAGCAATCCTTTACGGTTGGCTTCAAAACATTATTTCAATGCAGCCCACAGGCATTCAGGAAAAAAAGAGAATTCCATCCATTCCAGTTAAAATTTACAGTCGATGGTAAAAGAGTATTAAAGGGGGATAAGATCATGGAAATCAGGACGGTTGAAAGTGGTATGATCAGATTGGTGGGTTACAGAAAGAACACTCGTTTTGGCTTTTCTGTCATCGGCCAATGCTGGCATAAACTCCATGCAAAGAAGGATAAGATCTCAGGCAGAAAGAACACGGATTTCCTGATAGGATTAAACGATTATACGAAATGGGATTTTCATGCAGAGACACAGCCGGCCTTTGACTATTTTGCCGCATCGGAGGTTGAACAGGCTGAAGTAGTCCCTAGAGGGATGCAGGCAATGGAACTTCCGGCTGCAAAATATATTGTATTCAGCTTTAGGGCAAAAAATGAGGACAGTCTTCAGCCGGTGGCAGATTATATCTATAAAGAATGGCTTCCGCAGTCTACCTGCCGGTTAAACGAAAACGCCAGATATGATTTCGCCCGATATGGAGAAGAGATAGATGGGGAAGGGAAAAGTCTCATCGAGTACTGGGTGCCTATTTTGTAAAAGCACAGCATGGCAGGGGGCTCGTTGCAGGATGGAATAAAGCAGTCGGAAGGGGGAAAAGGAATCTAATGGGATAATTTAATAGTTTCCATTTAGATTTACCGGGCTAATCTAGGAATATTTTATTGGAAAGGCGACGTAGCTGGATAAGAAAAGAAGATGGTAGGTGAATAGGATGTTAGAACTAAGACTGTTAATCGATGATGATATATCGTTAGTTGAAAATTGGCTGAATAGGGAACATGTGAAAAGGTGGTATGAAATACCGCATCTGGGTGTTACAATTAGTGATTGGATATATGAACTGAAAGAGCGCAATGGAGAATTTCAATGGTTAACACATCTCATCGCACTGTCTCAAGGGTGCCCGATTGGGTTATGCCAATACTATAAATGTGAAGATAGCAAAGATGAGGATTTTGGGACAATGCCCATCTCGGGTTCATATGGAATTGACTATTTGATAGGAGAAGAGTCGTATCTTGGAAATGGTTTGGGTAAGGAAATGGTGACACTACTTGTACATAAAGTGTTTTCGTTTCCAAATGCAAGGAGAATTACTGCCGATATTGACAAAGAGAATAGGGCGTCATAAAAAACGCTATTATCATGCGGCTTTGCGTTATTAGACGCTGAAAGTAGCCGTTATATTCTGTATAACAAATAGGTTGATTAAAAAACTTAAAAAAGTGTATGCCATATTGGGTATAAGGAGTACATACAAACTGGATGTAATAGAAAGAGAACGAATAATATTCGGTAACAGCTGCTATGATCAGAAGAAAAAGCTATGATGACAGCCTGCACCGCCCGTTTTTTCCAGATGCATGCTGATTGTCTGACCCCTTATGTTATTCAAATTCAATTGTATAGTCTCAGTATGATAAAGACGGCTGCTCTTTCATTTGGAAGAGACAGCCGTTTTTTAGTTCAGTTCAGAAAAATCGTCCATGTTATTTTCCTTTTTTCTGCATGTCAGTCTTATTATTTTGTATTTCAGTTATTTCCCAATTGCCTTTTCCACAGCCAATGTATATACTCCTTATAAGCCGCGTGCTGTCCCCCGGATGTCCAAAAACAACGGATAATTAGGACGCAATATTCACAGGGCAGCACTCCGTGCTATGGAATCTAATACCCATAAATAATAGGAGGTACCACATTGTTACTCAAGCTGGAAGAAGTTACAGCTCAAAAAGAAATTGAGGTATCCATTAAATTTCCGGAAATGAACCGGGAAGTAATGAGGCTTATAGCGTTAGTCCGGTCAACGGATACACAGATTCGATGTGTCGCTGAAGGGAAGGAGATGTTACTGAATGCCTCAGATATCTACTATGTTGAGAGCGTGGATAAACGTACCTTTATCTACTGCGAAAACAAAGTTTACCGTACAGATCTGCGTCTTTATCAATTATTAGAAACGCTGTCCCCGGTTGGATTTGTTCAGATCAGTAAATCATGTATCCTCAATATCCATGTGCTGGATTTTGTGCGCCCTCTGTTAAACAGCCGTATGGAAGCAACATTAAAAAACGGGGAGCGGCTGAATGTCTCCAGAAAATATCTGGTGAATATTAAATGCAAATTGCAGGAGGGGATGGACAGATGAAAAAAGTTGTTATAAATATTATGGCATCCACGGGCATTATCCTGCTTGTGCTTTCAATCGTTGCAATGATGTATGGCGGGAAAGCCATCTGTATCAATACAATCTTTGAAGTTACAATGTTAAGTACCTTCATGCATTTAGGATTTCTTGTGCTCCATAGATTTGATATCCAAAATCCGGTTTTGGAAATTTTGATAGACATCAGTTATACCATGGCTATCACCCTTATGGCAGGTGCTTTTTTTCACTGGTTTCAAAGTACCCCCATATGGGTATTGATCCTTATGGTTTTTGCTATCTACTTAGTAGGCTATCTCATAGACCTCTATCGGACAAAAGAGGAGGTCAGGATCATCAATGAATTACTGCAAAACAGAAAGAAGGACATGAGCAATGAGTAGAGAGGAAGATATGCATATGGAAATTATTATGAAAACGGAGAATCTGACAAAAGACTTTGGAAAAGAACAGGTTTTAAAAGGAATTACACTTACGATCCATGAAAATACGTTTACTGCCATCCTCGGTCCCAGCGGTTCGGGAAAGAGCACTCTTCTAAATATACTTTCCGGGCTGATAAAGCCTGCCACCGGAAGAGTCTGGTGTGAAAATACCATCATAAGTGATTTGAGCGAAAAGCAGCTTGCAAGCTGGAAACGCATGGACGTAGGAAATGTATTTCAGAACTATTTATTATTGGATAATCTGACGGTACAGGAGAATATAAAGATTGGTATCTGCCCCCATAAACCCTCCCTGTCATTTGACCGTCTGGTGCGGATCCTTCAGTTGGAAGAACTGCTCAACAAGTTCCCGGCTGAATTGTCCGGGGGACAGCAGCAGAGGACCTCCATTGCACGTGCTGTGATCAAAAGTCCCCGGCTTCTGTTCTGCGATGAGGCAACCGGCTCTCTGGATGAGGAGAACAGTAAAAATGTGGTGGAACTTTTGCACAGTCTGCAGTCTGCGTTTGGCATGACCATTCTTTTCACAACACATAACCCGCAGATTGCTAAGACGGCTGACCGGATCATTACAATGAAAAATGGTATGATACAAAGTGATATTCAGAACGAACATCCGATCACAGCCGGAAATATGGTATGGGGGTAAGATATGGCTCTATTATATAAGCAATTAGCGAAACAGATCGGGCGGAATAAAGTATTTGTTCTCCTTCTATTTATCCTGACCTGCCTTACGTCTCTTTCTTTTTTCTTTGTAAAATTCTCCATTGACGGAAATATGGCGATGCTGGATTCCCTGTCTTCTTTAAATGAAAATCAGCAAAAGTACAAGGAGGCCCTGCTTTCCAACACTAGATTAGCTTTTGTTTTTCTTTTGGCTATGACGATGCTTACTGCGTTTGTTTTTATCATGTTTTTCTACCGCTTTTTCCGCTCATCTAAAAAGCAGATGGGCTGTCTGAAATCATTGGGTTTTACAGACCGTGTCTTATGTACATTTTTTGTCTTCTTTACTGCTTGTATAGCTTTGATAGGTGCCGGGGCCGGTATGTTTTGCGGATATTTTCTCTCTGATATCCTGATCCGGGCTAATGAGAAGACATGTTCCGTAAGCGGATTGATAAGAGCAGTCACTCCTATGACTACAACCATTGGCCTGGGAGGTACGATCATCTTTTGTCTTACAGCTTTTCTCAGTTATTTCTTTGTCCGCGGAAAAGAGCCCGGATCACTCATTGCCGGAAAAACAGCGAAGCAGAAGATATCAGGCGGATTGTCTGCCGCAGAACGGATTGTGAAAATAATTCCCGTGAGGGATAAGTTTCCGCTGCGTATTGCCCTCCGGAAACCTCTGGCAGTAATTCTGATCTTTGCCGCTGTAATGGTATGCAATGTCTGTTTTATTCTGGGACGGTCACTGAATATCAGCAGCCGGATGATTCTGGATTCGCAGACAAAAGGACATCACTATGAGTACAACACCGGTTATACGAAATACAAAGAGGAGAGGCTTCCGGCTGATGCACTGCCGTATCTGTTTTGTCATTCCGTGATAGAGACTGGAGAACGGGAGATAGAGCAAAGTGTTTATGGAGTGTACAGTCTGGGGAATATATTTGAATTAATGGATAAAACAGGCAAGACATTACCGGTACCGGAACCCGAGGAAATCTATATCAACCCTGCGCTTGCCGAGCTCTATGATGTCCATATGGGCGATGACCTTACCGTTACCATAGACAGTATCACAACAAGCTATACCGTCCGCGGGATCGCTGAAAACGCACAGCGGAATACAGTGTATGTAAATGCATCTGCGTTATCAAAAGATATCAAAGCTCCAATAGGAAGCTACAATGGTGTGTGGAGTATGAGTCCGGTGTCAGAGGACGGGACCACAGTCAGCAAAACCCAGATTAAACAAGGGCTGGAGCGGGATGCTACATCTAATAAAACAAGTGCCGTCATAAATCAGGTGATTGGCGCGGTCATTGGGTGCATATTGCTTTTTCTTGCCTTGTATCTCAATTTTCAGGATAACCAAAGGGATATATCCATACTGGATCTTTTAGGGTACAGTCAGAAGGAAATCCGCAAAATGCTGATCCACATTTACCGTCCTATGATGTGGACTGCGTTTATTCTTACACTTTTCCCCAGCATTTTGACTGCCAAAGCCATCCAGAAAACATTGTCTCTTGCGATTCATGACTATATGCCTTTTGGAATGGATCGTATGGTACTTCTCTTGCTATTTATTTTCCTGAATGTTCTCTATCAATTGGTAGAATGTGTATTCTCGATCGGCATATTACAGGTTTGTAAAAAGGGAAATCTGAACGAAATTTCTGCCCTATGATGACAAGACGGAAAATTCATAGCACTTTAGGTGATGATGCTTTTGTTGGTATAAAACCTAGCAAAATTATCCGGAGCAGCAGTTAATAGGGAAGGAAGTCTTGTATTCTTCCGGCAAAAGAAATATAATAAGTGCTATAAAATTTATGACCCTGTAGGCTAAAAAGGACTATAGCAGTCAAAGCAAAGAAAGGAACAAAGCATGAAGAAAGTTTTGATCATAGACGATGACAGAGAGCTTTGCGCCCTAATGAAAAAATGCGCCGAGCAGGAAAATTTATCTGCTGTCACGGCTCCCGGCGGTGTGGCCGGGCTGCGGCTGGCTGATGAAAACCGGGACAGTCTTTCCCTTATCATTCTGGATGTTATGATGCCTGACCTGGACGGTTTTCAGGTCCTTCAAAAGATCAGAGAGACAAGTAATGTCCCTGTGCTGATGCTTACTGCCAGAAGCGAAGAGGAGGATAAAGTTTCCGGGCTGCGGCTTGGTGCGGATGATTATTTGACGAAGCCTTTCAGTATCAATGAACTGATGGCACGTGTCAATTCTCTTATCCGCCGCTATACCACCTTGAACCCGACCATGGAGACAGACACGGAGTGTATGACGCTGAAAGGTATGGTCATTGACAAAACAAACCGTCTTGTCACTGTGCATGACAATATGGCGGAACTTACGGGAAAAGAATTTGACCTCCTTTTCTTTCTGGCGGCAAATAAAGGGCGGGTCTTTACCAAAAAACAGATTTATACCCAGGTTTGGGAGGAGGACTACGCTTTTGATGACAGTAATATCATGTCTTTTATCAGCAAACTCCGAAAGAAGATTGAACCGGACCCAGAGCATCCGTATTATATCCAGACCGTGCGGGGTGTGGGGTATCGTTTTAACAGGGAGGCATGAATATGGATATGAATGGTTATCTTCTTTTGGGATTTGGCCTAGCCCTGCTTTTGATCCTGTATCTTCTTTTGAAGCTGCGCCGCATCAGGGAACAACTCTCTTTGATCAAAGAGGCTTTGGAGGATTTGAAAAAAGGCAATCTCAACCGTCGTGTTCTGGCTTGGGAGAACGATATGACAAAACAGATCTGTTATGATATCAACGAGATTGCCGTCAGCAGCCAATCCAGGCTGATTCAGCAAAAACAGGCAGAGCAGGCATATAAGCGTTTAATGACAAGCCTTTCTCATGACGTGAAGACCCCGCTGGCCTCACTTGTAGGTTATCTGGAAGCTGTCGAAAACGGACTGGTGACCGGGCAGGAAAAAGAGGAGTATATCCATGTTGCCTGTAGTAATGCGTATCGGCTAAAAGATTTTGTCACAGCCCTGTTTGAATGGGTAAAGCTGGATGCAGGGGAACAGATATTTCATTTTGAACGTATGGATATCAATGAATTGACCAGGAATATTATTGCTGAGTGGATTCCTGTTATGGAAAGTGCCGGTTTAAATTATGACATTGAGATACCTGAAACAGAGTATGAGATTTTGGCTGATCAAAACGCATTTACCCGTATCCTCAACAACCTGCTGCAAAACGTGATGATCCACAGCGAGGCGGATCATGTGATGCTGCGGATGACAGAGGATACCCGGCAGGCAGAGATAACGGTAACAGATAATGGCAAAGGGATACCGGAGGATGACCTCCCTCATATCTTTGAACGGATGTATCAGTGTGACGGCTCCCGGTCCGCAAAAGGAAACGGCCTTGGGCTTTCTATTGCAAAAGAGCTTGTAAGTGCCCACAAAGGAACCATTACAGCAGCCAGCACAACTGGCGCAGGAACTACATTTACTATTTTACTGCCCAAAGCCCTGTGATACTACAGGGCTTTCCTGGTGGTCAAAACAAGGTTAAAACAAGATTCCGGCAAGGTTTTGGCAAGGTTCATGTTTTATACTTTTCCTTGTAATTGTTTCTGCTATTATAACGGGTATCACATTAGAAAAACAATTTTATGGAAAGCGAGGTATATCATATGAACGATTTTGTGATTGAAACAAAGCAGCTGACAAAAATTTATGGAAAGCAGACAGTAGTCAGCAATGTCAGTCTCCATGTAAAAAGAGGCCGCATTTACGGTCTTTTAGGGCGTAACGGAGCGGGGAAGACCACGATCATGAAAATGATCTTGGGTTTAACACCCATCACTTCCGGGCAGGTGGATGTATTCGGCAAAAATATCAAAGGGCAGGAAAAACGAGTGTTTCCCCGTATTGGTGCAATGATTGAAACACCGGGATTTTATCCCAATCTGACGGGAACGGAAAATCTGGAGATCTTTTCCAAACTGCGGGGGACAGCCGCTCCACATGCAGTTGAGAACGCACTGAAAGTAGTGGGATTGCCTTATAAAGACAAAAAACTGTTTGGCAAGTATTCTCTCGGAATGAAGCAGCGTCTTGGTATTGCCAACGCTATTCTGCATGAACCGGAGCTGTTGATCTTGGATGAACCAACCAACGGTCTTGACCCTATCGGAATTGCGGAAGTGAGAGAATTTATTAAGAATTTAAGCACGATGTGTGAAAAGACAATACTTATTTCCAGCCATATCCTTTCGGAAATCTCCTTATTGGCTGATGATATCGGCATCATTGACAAGGGCATTCTTTTGGAAGAAAGCAGTATGAGGGAACTGGAAAAGAAAAATCGCAGATATGTCCTGCTGCAGGTATCAGATATTCCGAAAGCGTCACTGATCTTAGAGCGTCAGTTCGGCTTAAAAGACTATTCTGTTCAGGATGACCATACGATACGGCTTTATGATACCTCTCTGGATATAGCGGCCATCAACAAGGCCCTTGTCGTACAGGACGTGGCAGTTATCGGCTCCGGTCTCTACAACGATTCTTTGGAGGACTATTTCAAAAAGATCACGGGAGGGGAAGGCATTGCTTAATCTGATCCAAACAGAATTTATGAAACTGCGCCGCAGAAAACTCGTATGGCTGATGCTGCCTGCTGCTCTTATCATGCCTTTTTTCGCGCTGTTATATTTTAAATACCTGGGGAAAACCAATGTAGATCCCTTTCAGTTTTACAGATGGTCCGCCCTTAATTATACCCTTTTGGTCATTCTGCCTGTTATT
>ENA-UAPG01000196-UAPG01000196.1-human-gut-metagenome-genome-assembly--contig:-NODE-196-length-18513-cov-10.936830_pt1 | contig 18513 bp, 13 predicted proteins | sample MGYA00243478_ERZ654573 | MGnify/ENA primary metagenome ERZ654573 (study PRJEB26926, sample SAMN06164711) | human gut metagenome | biome: ENVO:00009003; feature: ENVO:2100002; material: ENVO:00002003... | reverse complement strand
TTATGATATGTGTCTGTACGGCTGGATCGGTGACAACGGTGACCCGGATAACTTCATGTATCTGCTGACACATGAGGACCCGGCAATGAACGTTGCTCTGTACCGTGATGACGAATACAACACCATGCTGTCAGAAGCAGCATCCATGGAAAACGGCGACGAAAGAAATGGAGCTTACGGCAAAATGGAACAGAAGATCGCAGACGAAAATGTGTGGCTGCCGATTTCTCATCAGCAGAACCTGTCAGGTTATGTGTCAAATGTACAGAACTTCATTGCACATCCTACAGGAAATGTTTTCTTGAGCAAGACATATAAGAATTGATTGTAACCGGAAAGGTACCAAACCATTACAATTAATTGGTAAAACAGGATTGCATAAGGGCAGAGAGATCTGCCCTTATATGCGGTCTAAAAGCCTGTTTTACGGAGGAACAGTTCATTTCTGAGAGGGCTTTTTCAAAGACCCCTTGAGAAATGAATTGTTCCGGAGATAATCAAAAGAAAAAAGAGAGGGCAAGACATGTTTAAGTACATAATCAAACGGCTTTTACAGCTCATACCGGTTCTCTTCGGTGTATCCCTGATCGTCTTTTTCCTTATGCGTGTATGTGCACCGGACCCTGCGTCCATAGTATTGGGACAGCACGCTACACAGGAAAGCATGGAAGAGTGGCGGGAGGCGAACGGGCTGAACGAACCCATAGTTACGCAGTATGTAGATTTTATTAAAGGCGCTGTTACCGGTGATCTGGGTACATCCTATTATACAAAAGCACCTGTAACAAAAGAAATTTTCAGTCGTTTCCCGGCTACTGTGGAGCTGGCAATCGTTGCCATTATACTGGCCGCGTTTTTTGGGATCGTGATCGGTGCTGTTTCGGCAGTGAAAAAGAACTCGATTTTTGACAACGGAGGTATGCTGATATCCCTGATCGGAGTGTCCGTACCTATTTTCTGGCTGGGCATTATGCTGATCATTCTGTTTTCCGGTGTTCTGCACTGGCTGCCCTCCAGCGGACGGATCGACCCGGCTTTGCGTCCTGATACCGTGACGGGATTTATGATCATTGACAGTATTTTGGAAGGAAACACGGAGGCTCTGAAAGACAGCCTTCTGCATATGGTTCTTCCGGCAGTGACACTGAGTCTTTATTCTATGGCTATCATTGCCCGTATGACACGTTCCAGTATGCTGGAAACGCTGGGACAGGATTACATCCGTACTGCAAGAGCAAAAGGAATCAGCGAAGGCAAAGTGACGAGGAGACATGCACTGCGCAACGCTATGCTTCCCGTCACAACCGTTATCGGCCTGCAGTTAGGTTCCCTGCTTGGCGGTGCGGTACTGACAGAATCTGTATATGCATGGCCCGGAATCGGAAACTACACGGTGCAGTGTATCATGAAATCGGATTTCCCTGTTGTGCAGGGAGTGGTACTGCTTATCGCAGTCATATTCGTGCTGATGAATCTGATCGTAGACGTTATCTATGCATTTTTAGATCCGCGTATCAAATATGTTAAGAAGGAGGTGTAGCCGTCATGCGGAAAAAACAACAGGTACAGACAACAGGAGAGACACTTGAAAAACCGGAATCCCAAATCCGTGTGATGTGGGACACCCTGAAAAAGAATAAGGCAGCAGTGGCGGGTCTTATCGTTATTGTATTTTTTGTATTTTTAGCGATCATGGGAGACTGGCTGGCTCCTTATAATCCGGAGTATTCTGATATGGCCCATACGTTTGTTGCGCCTTGTAAGGATTACTACTTTGGAACAGACCAGCTTGGGCGGGATATCTTTTCCCGTGTACTGTCAGGTACCAAGGTCTCTCTCTTTGTAGGTGTGGCTGCCGTTGTGTATTCTCTGCTGATCGGTACCATCCTCGGTTCTGTGGCAGGGTATTTCGGCGGTAAAGCCGATTCCTTTATTATGAGATGTATGGATATTATGCTCTCCATTCCCTCGATCCTTTTGGCGATCACATTGATGGCAGCACTGGGAAAAGGGCTTGATAAGGCTATTATTGCCATTGGTACCGTGTCAATCCCGGAATACGCCCGGATTGTGCGAAGTTCCATTCTTTCAGTCAAGGAAAATGACTATGTGGCTGCCGCTAAGGTTGTGGGGAATTCTGACAGGAGGATCATCTTTCATCACATCCTTCCAAACGTGGTAAGCTCCATTGTGGTCAGGGCAACCCTTGGTATCTCCACCGCGATCCTGGATACTGCGGCCCTTGGATTCTTAGGCATGGGTGTACAGCCGCCTATGGCAGAGTGGGGAGATATGCTGGGACGTGCGAGGACCTATATTTTCTCAGCGCCCTACACCCTGATTTTCCCGGGGCTTGCCATCACATTGGCAGTGCTGGCATTCAACCTGTTTGGCGACGGCCTGCGCGATGCGCTGGATCCGAAAGAAAGAGTATAAGGAGGACCGTATCATGTTATTGGAAGTAAACGATCTGGAGACAGAATTTAAAGTAAAAAGAGGTACGGTCAAGGCGGTAAACGGTGTCAGCTTTGCAGTGGACAAAGGAGAGATCCTGGCAGTGGTGGGAGAATCCGGTTCCGGAAAAAGTGTTACCTCCCTCTCTGTCATGGGATTGATCCGTGACCCAGGCCGGGTGGCAGGAGGGGAAATCCTGTTCAACGGCGAAAATCTGTTAAAGAAAAACACAAAAGAGATGCAGGCTGTCCGCGGAGATAAGATATCAATGATCTTCCAGGAGCCAATGACCTCTCTAAATCCGGTGTACAGGATCAAGGACCAGATTATGGAGACCATTCTGACCCACACCACTATGAGTAAGAAGGAGGCTCTTGACAGAGCCATTCAAATGCTGGACCTGGTAGGTATTCCTGCTCCGGAGCAGCGTGTGAACGACTATCCGCATCAGATGTCCGGCGGTATGCGTCAGCGTGTGATGATTGCCATGGCTCTGGCCTGTGATCCCGAGCTTCTGATCGCAGATGAGCCTACCACTGCCCTTGACGTTACCATCCAGGCACAGATCCTGGATCTGATCAACCGTCTGAGAGAAAAACTGGGTATGGCAGTGCTCCTCATCACCCATGACCTGGGGGTTGTGGCTGAGACTGCGGACAAAGTGGTGGTCATGTACTGCGGACGCGTGGTGGAGCAGGCTACTGTGGAACAGCTTTTCACAAAACCCCTGCATCCTTACACACAGGGACTTTTGGACTCCATCCCGAAAATGGATGAAGACAGGGAACGCCTGTACATGATCAAAGGTATTGTACCGGACCCCATACATCTGCCGAAGGGATGTTCCTTTGCGGACCGCTGTGACAAATGTATGGATAAGTGCAGGGAACATATGCCCAAACTGGCTGAGACAGAGGATGGAAGAAAAGTTAGATGCTTCCTGGTAAGCGATGAAGTGGAGGGTGCGTAAGATGAGTGAAGAGAAGAGAGAAGTGCTTTTGGAGGCCAGACACCTGAAAAAGTATTTCGATGTGGAGACAAATTTCTTCGGAAAACCCACCGCTGTCCTGAAAGCTGTGGATGATGTTTCTTTTAAAATATATAAAGGCGAAGCTCTGGGCCTGGTTGGAGAGTCCGGCTGCGGTAAATCCACGATCGGCAAAATGCTGGTGGATCTGTACAAGCCCACTTCAGGCGAAATCATATACAATGGAACCGATATATCCAAGCTCTCCACAAAAGAGAGAAGAAAATACTGCAAGGACATCCAATTGATCTTCCAGGATCCCTATGCATCCCTGAACCCGCGTATGACGGTGGGCGACATTATCGCTGAACCCATCCGTATCAACAAGCTCATGCCGGATAACCAGGTGGAGGACAGGGTTACCTATCTGATGAACTGCGTAGGCCTTGCAAATCATCAGAGAAACCGGTATCCTCATGAGTTTTCAGGCGGGCAGAGACAGAGGGTGGGAATTGCCAGGGCGCTGGCTGTACAGCCCAAGCTGATCGTCTGCGATGAGCCGGTATCCGCACTGGATGTCTCCATTCAGGCCCAGGTTCTGAACCTGCTGGATGATCTGAAGGACGAATTTGGACTTACCTACCTGTTTATTGCCCATGGACTGAACGTGGTGAAACACATAAGTGACCGTGTGGGCGTAATGTATCTTGGTAAGCTGATGGAGGTGGCAGATAAGCGTGAGATCTATGATAATCCGCTGAATCCATACACACAGGCCCTCCTTTCCGCGATTCCATCCACGGATATCACGAAGAAAAAAGAGAGGATCATTCTCACGGGGGATGTGCCAACGCCTATTAACCCTCCGGCAGGCTGCCGTTTCTGCTCCCGCTGTTTTAAGAAAACAGAGGGCTGTGATACGGTGATGCCTGAATTAAAGGATATTGGAAACGGGCATATGGCTGCCTGTCATCTCTATGATCAATAAATCGGCAACTGTTTTGTATGTGCACAGTTATAAGATCCTTCCTGTAACTATTCAGTAGGTCTGCGCATTCACTGCGCTGACCGTAAGAAAGCATTCCGCAGCCAAGCAAAAATCCCATCGCCAAAGGCGATTCTGCATGGATCTTTGCCTGTAACTGTGAGGGTACTGAACAGTTACTCCTTCCTATAAAATACAAACACAGCCCCGGCAGTTCTATGCTGCCGGGGCTGTGTTTTGAATATATAAAAGGATTTTATCAGTTAGGCTTTTCTTTTTTGAAACTGTGGTTTCTGTGCTCCATATACTTGTCAGTATTGTGCTTATAGCCATTATACCATGTTATAAAGATAAGTAAAGATAAAAATGGGCAAAATGACGAATATATATAGTTACTGTTCCGCTGTACCGGGAGGCGTTTTCATGCCGGAAGCATGAAAATCCCGAGGCAGCCAGCGCGATATGGGGCAGAATGCTCCATATCTGTGCATCGCGAAGCGTGTTACCGGACACGGAGTGGACAGTAACTATATATACTTCATGGTCTTTGGCAGCAGCCGTAAACAGGAACCCACAGCAGCAAAGTTTATGCAACTTTAATAATTAGTCTTGTTGACACCATTCCTGTAAAGACATATAATCTTAACAACAGACTGACCGGTCAGTCGGTCGAGCAAAAATACAGGAGGACTTCAAATGTTATCGCGTTTTAGTGTGAAAAAGCCCTATACCGTCGTTGTGGCGGTAGTGCTGGTGATCCTATTGGGAGTGGTGTCTGTGACAAAAATGAACACAGATCTCCTGCCCAGTATGAATCTGCCTTATGCAATCGTAATGACTACCTATGTGGGCGCCAGCCCGGAATCGGTGGAGGAGACTGTTACAAAGCCTATTGAACAGAGTATGGCGACAGTCAGCAATATTAAGAATGTAAGTTCTGTCTCCAGAGAAAATGTATCTATGGTCATCCTTGAGTTTGAGGAGACCACCAATATGGATTCCGTGTCCCTGGAGATGCGGGAGAATCTGGACCAGATAAAGGGATATTGGGACGACTCGGTGAGTAATCCCATTATTATGAAACTGAACCCGGATATGCTTCCGGTCCTGGTTGCCGCCGTGGATGTGGATGATATGACGGCTGCGGAACTTACGGATTACATAGAAGATAATGTGCAGCCTAATATCGAGAGTATTGACGGTGTTGCCAGGGTTTCCCAGAGCGGCAGCGTTACTGAGAATATTGAGGTGAGGATCAACCAGGAGAAGCTGGATGCCATGAACCGGAAGGTACAGGATGCCATTAACGGCAAGTTCGCTGAGGAGGAAGAGAAGCTGGACGATGCCCAGGCTGAGATCGACTCCGGCAAAAGCGAACTGGATTCCGGCCAGAGTGAACTGGAATCCGGTCAGAACGAAGCGGCTTCCCAGATCGGTGAGGGAAGCGGACAGCTCTCCCAGGCACAGAGTGAACTGACAAAGAGCGCTGCTGAGGTGGATATGCAGCTCCAGAACCTGGAGAGTAAGCAGACAGAGCTGGACAGCCAGTCAAAACTTCTGCAGGCTACAGAGGAAGGCCTGAATCTCACAGTGGAAAAGCTGACAGAAGCAAAAAACAAGCTGCTGGAAGCCCAGGAGGGAATGCAGAAACTGGAGGAGGGAATTGCCACGATCCAGGGCCAGATCGAGGAGCTGGAGGAGCAGTTAAATGCCTTAACACCTGAGAAGCCTGATAATATGACAGATGAGGAATGGCAGCAGACCATCGCCCAGCTGACCGCAGCCAAAGAGGAGATGGAGGGCAAAAAGGCGGAGATGGAGCAGCAGCTTGCAGCTCTCAATGAACAGTTTGCCCAGCTTGACCCCATGGAAGTGGTGGATAAAGGGCTGGAAGCAGCCAATAGCGGCCTGCAGGAGATCGCAGGGGCAAAAGCGCAGCTGGCAGAGGGCCAGACCCAGTTAAATGCAGGGATACAGAAGCTACAGGAGGCAAAGGCTCAGATCGAGGCAGGCCAGTCTCAGATGAGTGCAGCCCAGATCCAGCTTGAAACGCAGAAGATCATGGCCTCCATTCAGCTCAGTTCAGCTTCCTCCAAGATCGCCATGGGAACGGCTCAGCTGGAGGCAGCCCAGTCTCAGCTTGACTCCGGAAGAGACCAGCTGAATGAGGCAAAAGAGCAGGCGCAGGACAAAGCCGATCTGAATACGATCCTCACATCCGATATGGTGAAGGGAATCCTCACGGCAGAGAACTTTGCCATGCCGGCAGGGTATGTGACAGAGGACAATAAGGAGTATCTGATCCGGGTAGGGGATAAAGTGCAGGATGTGGACAGTCTGGGGGACTTGGTCCTTCTGGACCTGAAACTGGACGGTCTGGCATCTATCCGCCTGTCTGATGTGGCAGATATCAGTGTCACAGATGATTCTGCAGAGGTATATGCAAAGATCAACGGCAATCCCGGCATGATACTTTCCATAGAGAAACAGACCGGTTATTCCACAGGAGATGTGGCTGACAAGATCCTGGACCGTATGGAGGGATTGGAGAAGGAAAATGACGGCCTGCATTTTACAACACTGATGAATCAGGGTATCTATATTGATATGGTTGTAAATTCCGTGCTGCAGAATATGCTGTACGGAGGTATTCTGGCTATTCTGGTACTGTTTTTATTCCTGCGGGATATTAAGCCCACTTTTGTTATTGCCTGCTCGATCCCGATTAGTGTGGTGGCAGCTTTGGTGCTCATGTATTTCTCAGGCGTGACGCTGAACATCATTTCCCTCTCAGGTCTTGCCCTGGGTGTGGGTATGCTGGTGGATAACTCTATTGTTGTTATTGAGAATATATACCGTATGCGGAGCCAGGGGATACCGGCCAGAAAAGCTGCTGTGGAAGGAGCAAAACAGGTGGCGGGAGCCATTGTCTCCTCAACCCTGACAACCGTGTGCGTGTTTGCGCCCATTGTATTTACAGAGGGCATTACCCGTCAGCTTTTCGTGGATATGGGGCTGACGATCGGTTATTCCCTGGCGTCCAGCCTTGTGGTAGCGCTGACCCTGGTACCTATGATGTCCGCAGGACTTTTGAAGAGGGCTGAGGCGAAGCCATCCAAACTTTTGGATAAGGTGCAGGATTTTTATGGACGTATGATTCATAAGACCCTGAAACATAAAGCCTGGGTGCTTTTGGGAGCACTGGTTTTATTTTTGGGAAGTATGTACCTGTCAGTGAAAAAGGGGACGGAATTTTTCCCATCCATGGAGAGCACACAGGCAAGTCTTACTGTGACCACGGACAAGGGAACCCCTCTCAAGGATACCGCGGCAAAAGCGGATGAAATTATCGACAAGATCTCTGATATCGATGATATTGAGACCATCGGTGCCATGGCTGGCGGTTCTTCCATGTCTATGGGCGGAAGTTCCACCAATGAGGTCACTATGTATTTGGTGCTGAAGGAAGATAAAAAGCTGAACAATGAGCAGCTTGAAAAAGAGATTCTGAAAAGGACCAAGGGTGTGGATGGCTGTGAAGTGGCGGTTTCTACTTCCAATATGGATATGAGCGCACTGGGCGGCAGCGGCCTCCAGGTGGAGATCAAAGGAAAAGATTTGGAACAGCTCCAGGAGATCGCCACAGACCTGGCCGGTAAGATAGAGAAGGTAAAGGGTACACAAAATGTCTACGACGGCATGGAAGAGACCGATGCCCAGTATAAGGTGGTTGTGGATAAGTCAAAAGCTATGCGCTATGGCCTGACCGTGGCACAGGTGTTCCAGGAGATCAATAAGAAGATCGCAGAGGCCACAAGCGCTACAACGATCTCAACGGCAACGAAAGACTATGATGTGTATGTCAGAAGCGAGAAGGATGAATCCCTTACCAGGGAACAGCTTGCGGATATATCCATCCAGACTACCAACGCAGAAGGGGAGACGGAAGAGATAAAGGTTGGGGATATTGCCACCTTTGAGGACTCTGTAAGCCCCCAGGCTATCAACAGGGATAGCCAGTCACGTTATATGTCAGTGACTGCCGAGATCGCGTCCGGTTATAATATCGGGCTGGTTAGCCAGGATGTACAGAAGATCCTGGATAAATATAACGTACCCGAAGGGTATACGATTGAAATGAAGGGTGAAGATGAGAGTATCAACGAGGCTATGGGGCAGCTCCTTCAGATGCTGGCTCTGGCACTGGTATTTATGTACCTGATCATGGTGGCACAGTTCCAGTCCCTGCTGTCTCCGTTTATCATCATGTTCACCATTCCTCTGGCGTTTACAGGCGGATTTATGGGCCTGCTTGTGAGCAACAAGCCGGTCAGCATCGTGGCTATGGTGGGATTTGTCATGCTGTCAGGCATCATTGTAAACAATGGTATTGTGCTGGTGGATTACATCAACCAGCTCCGCAAGGATGGCATGGAAAAACGCGCGGCGATCGAAGAGGCAGGCCGTGCCCGTCTGCGCCCCATCGTCATGACAGCACTCACCACCATTCTGGGCCTTCTCACCATGGCTATGGGCATGGGAATGGGCGCGGATATGGTGCAGCCAATGGCGATCGTAACAATCGGAGGTTTGATCTATGGTACACTGCTGACACTCTTTGTCGTGCCGTGTATCTATGATATACTGAACCGCCGCCATTATAAAAAGGATGAGGAGAGATTAGTGGATGAAGGAGAAGCTCAGTGAGAAGGAACTGGCTCTTTTCCGGGCCGTCATTGAACTGATAGAGGAAGATGTGGACATTCACTCCATTAAGGTATCTGATATTACCAGCCGGGCCGGGATCGGCAAGGGTACCGCTTATGAGTACTTTTCCAGCAAGGAGGAGATGGTGGCAAAAGCCATCATCTGGTCCGGGGAGAAATTGTTTCAGAAAATTATGGAAGTTCTCAGAAAAACAGAGAGCCTGAAAGAGCAGATCAAGGCAGTGCTTGATTTCATCGAGACAGAGATGAGCAGCAGCAGATGCAGCACACAGCTTATGCGCCTGCAGGGACAGGAATGTCAGATGAAAGAACACTTATACAGGGAATATGCAAAATTCGGCGGCTCTCAGAGTCAGGTGGAGAGTGTGCTCCGCATTCTGACGGAACAGGGGAAACGCGAGGGAACCATTCCGGCGGATATGCCGGAAACATTTGTGACTATGGTATTGATGGCAGGATTTATGAGCTATTTTGTATATCTGCTTCAGGGAATGGAGACAGAGGATGCTCCAAGAGATCAGACAAAAGAATTTCTACAGAGAAATATACTTCTGTCTTTTGGCAGCAGCCGGGAACAGAAGTAAAAGGGAGGGAATACCGCAGCAACGGGCGGTATTCCCTCTCTTTCTGGATAAAATGTCTTATTGTAACGGTTCAGTACCCTCACAGTTACAGGCAAAAATCCATGCAGAATCGCCTTTGGCGATGGGATTTTTGCTTGACCATGGTACACTTTCTAGCGGTCAGCGCAGTGAATGCCCAGACCTACTGAATCGTTACGATTTATTTTCTATAGACAAATGCAGGCAGTCCGTCTGTACCCGTAGGGATTTCAACGGTTCCCTGGATAAGCGGAAGCGCATAGATGACGAAATCATCACTGATATCCGAGCCGTCCCCGGTGATCCATTCCAAAGGAACGGTCTTTTCTTTGTTACAGATCTCGTTTACATCCTCCAGGCCAAGCGTGATCGCGTAGGGAAGGTTGCAGGTCCTTTTGTAGGCTACCATTTTCCCTGTATATCCTCTGAGTGCTGCACGGACACCGAATTCACCGGCCATGACAGCTTCTTTCTGGTCTGCAGCGGACATCATGGAGGCAGAACAGCGCTGGCTTACATTCAGCTCCACGGAGCGGGCCTTTACGCCCAGACGGTTTCTCACCAGGTTTTCCAGATATTTGCCGCATCCTGCCAGCATTTTGTGTCCAAAGGTATCTGTGCCTACATTGTTGTCGTACTCACAGATAAAAGTTCCCTTGTCATCGTGGATCCCCTCGGAAACGCACACTATGACATTGGGGGTTTTATCAAAGCATCCTTCCACTTTTTTGAGGAATGCCTCCTGGTCAAAGGCTGTCTCAGGCAGATAGATGAGCAGAGGGTTGTCCCCTTTATATTTTCTTGCCAGGGCGGAAGCGGCTGTGAGCCAGCCTGCATGCCGTCCCATGATCTCTATGATAGTAACTGATTTTTTCTCATATACATTGGCATCAACGACGATCTCACGCACAGTGGATGCCACATATCTGGCTGCGCTGCCAAAACCGGGTGTATGGTCAGTGAGGACCAGGTCATTGTCCACGGTCTTAGGTTCTCCGATAAAGCGGATATCACTGTTCACAGAGGCAGCATAGCGGGAGAGCTTACTCACAGTGTCCATGGAGTCATTGCCTCCGATATAGAACACGTATCCGATCTGCAGTTCCTCAAACTTTGCAAACAGCTCCGGATAGACCGGATCGGATAAATCCTCCGGCAGTTTATAGCGGCAGGAACCCAGGTAAGCGCCCGGAGTTGTTTTCAGGCCTTCCAGTGTATTGCCCGGTAACGCATCTTCAAAGTCCAGAATCCTTCCTTCCAGAAATCCCTCAATCCCATTTACCATTCCGTAGACACGTCCGATAAATTCTTTTTGGCGTAATCCCTCCGCTGCGACGCCGTACAGGCTGCTGTTGATGGCAGCGGTTGGGCCGCCGGATTGGCCGACGATCATATTTTTCATTTCCATAATCCTGTATTCACTGTATAATTGCAATATTTGTTACGATTCAGCAGGTCTGCACAATTAGCAGGCAAAACTCCCATTGCCGAAGGCAATCCTTCATGGGTTTTTGCAGGAATTGGTGAAGACACTGAACAGTTACCAATATTCCGGCAATTATACCCTCCTTTCCATATGAATCAGAAATTTTGCTACAAATATATCATACCATAGATATCCGGGAGTGAAAACAGAAATTTACAGGACAGAGATAAGTTTTTCTTGCTATTTTAGTAAAGCTGTGATAAAGTATGGCATGTATGGAAGACAGATAAAGGTGAAGATTTCCATGCAAATATTTCCGGCAATTTTATTGCCTTATTGATTGAGTTAGAAGCTCAAATTTTATAAGTTGGTTACTTTATAACTAGTGCGTATACAAAACGTCAAACTTGTGAAACGGTCAATAAGAGTATTAAAAGTATAAATATTTGCTATATAGACTCTAAACCATATCTGTTTTTGTGAAAAAGAATAAAAGCCATGTTTTACCCGGTGCGGGTCTTATTTGAGGGCCGGCGGAGACGGGGAACGGTGGATTTCTATAAGGATGAACAGAAGCAAGCAAAGGACTATGTATACGGTCCTGCTTGCTTTTTTTGCGTGTTAAGACAGAGCGCACCCGTATGCAGGCAGGAATCGGATAAGGAGGTCGAACATGTCAGAATTAAATCAGGAACGGGCGCCCATCTACGAGGCGCTGGAACGTTTCAGGAAAATGCGGGTCGTGCCCTTTGATGTTCCGGGACATAAGCACGGAAAAGGAAATCCGGAGCTGGTGGAGCTTTTGGGGGAGAAGTGTGTGGGGATTGATGTGAATTCCATGAAACCCCTGGATAATCTCTGCCATCCTGTTTCCGTCATAAAGGAGGCGGAGGAACTGGCGGCTGAGGCCTTCGGCGCAGCCCATGCGTTTCTCATGGTGGGAGGCACCACGTCCTCTGTACAGAGTATGGTCCTGTCCTGCTGCAAGCGGGGGGATAAGATCATCATGCCCAGGAATGTGCACAGAAGTGCCATCAATGCCCTGGTTCTCTGCGGGGCGCAGCCGGTATATGTGAACCCGGATGTGGACTGCAGGCTCGGAATTTCCCTGGGGATGCGGCTGGAACAGGTGGAGGCAGCCATTCGGAACAATCCGGACGCGGTGGCTGTGTTTGTCAATAACCCTACCTATTACGGAGTCTGTTCCGACTTGCGTTCTATAGTAAAACTGGCCCATGAACATGGGATGCTGGTGCTGGCCGACGAAGCACATGGGACACATTTTTATTTTGGAGACGGACTTCCCGTGTCCGCTATGGCAGCCGGAGCCGATATTGCGGCGGTGAGTATGCACAAGTCAGGGGGAAGCCTGACACAGAGTTCTTTTCTTCTGACAGGACCGGGGGTGAGTGAGGGGCATGTGCGGCAGATCATCAATCTGACCCAGACCACAAGCGGCTCCTATCTGCTTCTCTCCAGCCTTGATATTTCCAGAAGAAATCTGGCGCTGAGGGGAAAGCGGGAATTTGAGAAAGTGATTGGCCTTGCAGAATACGCCAGGGAGGAGATCAACAATATTGGGGGCTATTATGCTTTCTCCAAGGATTTGGTAAACGGGAACAGTATCTTTGCCTTTGACCGCACAAAGCTCTCTGTGCACACGCTGGAAATCGGACTGGCGGGGATTGAAGTCTATGATATTCTGCGGGATGAGTATGACATTCAGATCGAGTTCGGTGATATCGGCAATATTCTGGCCTATCTGTCTATCGGGGACCGCAGGCAGGAGGTGGAGCGGCTGGTGAGCGCCCTGGCGGAGGTGAAGCGGCGGTATAAAAAAGACCGGGCGGGTATGCTCTCCCAGGAATATATTGATCCCAAAGTGGTGGCAACGCCTCAGGAGGCTTTTTATGCGCCCAAGGAATCCCTGCCCCTGGAACAGACGGCGGGAAGAATCTGCAGTGAGTTTGTCATGTGTTATCCTCCGGGTATTCCGATCCTGGCGCCGGGGGAAGAAATCACAGAGGATATTTTGGATTACATAGTTTATGCAAAAGAAAAGGGATGTTCCATGACCGGACCTGAGGATGCGGGGATCAGACGGCTCAATGTATTGAAGGGAGGGACGGTATGATGGAAATGTGGTTTTCCGATGTGCACACACCAAATGTAAAATTATCCATCCGTGTGGATGAGCAGCTTTTTTCTGCCAACAGTGAACTGCAGCGTCTGGATGTGCTGAGTTCCAGGGAATTCGGGAAGATACTGGTTGTGGACGGGGATTTGGCCCTGACTGAGAAGGATGAATTTATTTATCACGAGATGATAAGCCATGTGCCCATGGCTGTCCATCCGAATGTGAAGCAGATTCTTGTTATCGGCGGCGGTGACGGCGGTGTTGTCCGGGAACTGGTAAAATACGAAGATGTGGAGCAGATTGATGTGGTGGAGGCAGACCCGCTTCTGGTGGAGGTGTGCCGGAAATATTTTCCCCAGATGGCCTGCAGCCTCAATGACAGAAGAGTCAGCATATACCATGAAGACGGACTGAAGTTTATCCGCAGCCGTTCCGATGCCTATGATCTGATCATCATTGACTCCCCCAATCCTTTCGGGGCAGCGGAAGGGCTGTTCACAAAAGAATTTTATGGGAACTGCTTTAATGCGCTTCATGAGGATGGGATCATGATCAATCAGCATGAGAGCCCTTTTTACGATGAGGAGGCCTTCTGGTGTCTGCGGATGCACAAGCGGATCGTGGAGTCTTTTCCCGTGAGCCGGATCTATCAGGCCCATATTCCTTCCTACCCTTCCGGGCACTGGCTCTTTGGCTTTGCATCAAAAAAATATCACCCGGTGGATGACCTGGACGGGGTCAGATGGAAGCTGCTTGGGATCCATACCAGATATTATCTGCCCAGGCTTCATGCTGGTGTCTTTGCGCTGCCGGCTTATGTGGAGGAGATGCTGAAAGATGTTGAGTAAAAATATTGTGAATTTTATCGGATGTGACGGGGAATATGAGGCGTCGCAGGTGGTTCTTTTCGGAGCACCTTTCGATTCCACCACCTCCTACCGTCCGGGGACCCGCTTTGGAAGCCAGGCCATCAGAAATGAATCCTACGGGCTTGAGACTTACAGTCCTTACCAGAAAAAAGACCTGACGGACTATCCTATATTTGACAGCGGGGATTTAGAACTTCCCATTGGGGATACCGTGCGGGTGCTGGAGGAGATAGAAGGCCGGGCCGCAGTGATCTTAGAGGATGGGAAACTGCCTTTTATGATCGGAGGCGAACATCTGGTGACCCTGGGAAGCGTGCGGGCCGCGGTGAAGAAATATCCCGACCTCCGCCTGGTACATTTTGATGCCCATGCGGATTTGCGCAGGGATTATCTGGGAGTGGAGCTGTCCCACGCCTGTGTGTTGAGAAGATGCTGGGAGCTGGTGGGGGATGACCGTATCTTCCAGTTCGGTATCCGCTCCGGGGACCGGGAAGAATTTTTATGGGCAGAGGAGGGGCATGTGAATATGCACCCCTTTGATCTGGAGGGCGTTTCGGAAGTCGCTGCCGCACTTTCGGGTCGGCCGGTGTATTTTACACTGGACCTTGATGTGCTGGACCCGTCCGTGTTTCCCGGAACCGGGACCCCGGAGGCAGGAGGCGTATTTTTCCGGGAGCTGCTGCAGGCCGTTTTGTCGGTGTGCAGGGGATGCAGGGTGATAGGCTGTGATGTGAATGAACTATGCCCGCCATTTGACCAGAGCGGCGTTTCCACTGCTGTGGCAGGGAAAATAGTGAGGGAAATGCTGCTTGCACTGCAGTATTAGAACATAAGAGGTAAGGATCAGCAGGTCTGCCCATTTACCGGGCGACCGCAAATAAAGATACAGGAGGAAAATAATATGGGAAAAGTAATGGTGATCGGCTGCGGCGGCGTGGCAGGTGTGGCGATCCGTAAATGCTGTGCAAACAGCCAGGTATTTGAGGAGCTGTGTATAGCCAGCAGGACACTGTCAAAATGTGATGCCCTGAAGTCAGAGCTGGAGGGTACTACCGGGACAAAGATCACCACCGCACAGGTGGACGCAGGTAATGTGGAGGAACTGACTGCGCTGATCAAGAGGGAAAAACCTCAGGTGGTTTTAAATCTGGCCCTTCCATATCAGGATCTTGCAATTATGGAGGCCTGCCTGGCAGCGAAAACCCACTATGTGGACACTGCCAACTACGAGCCGGAGGATACCGCGAAATTTGAATACAAATGGCAGTGGGCCTACAGGGAAAAATTTGAAAAGGCAGGCATCACAGCACTGCTTGGCAGCGGATTTGATCCGGGTGTCACAGGTGTATATTCGGCGTATGCGCTGAAACACTATTTTGATGAGATCAATTACATTGATATTTTAGACTGCAACGGGGGAGACCACGGGTATCCCTTTGCTACGAATTTTAATCCGGAGATCAATATCCGGGAGGTTTCCGCAAAAGGTTCCTATTGGGAGGACGGACAATGGGTGGAGACAGAACCTATGGAGATCAAACGTGTATACAATTTCCCGGAAGTAGGGGAAAAGGATATGTATCTGCTCCACCACGAAGAGCTGGAATCCCTTGCCCTTAACATACCGGGGATCAAAAGGATCCGCTTTTTTATGACTTTCGGACAGAGCTATCTCACACATCTGAAATGTCTGGAGAATGTGGGGATGACATCCATTGAGCCTATCCTGTATGAGGGAAAGGAGATCGTGCCTCTGCAGTTTCTGAAGGCAGTGCTTCCCGACCCGGCATCTCTGGGGCCGAGAACGAAAGGCAAGACCAATATCGGCTGTATTTTTATTGGCAAAAAGGATGGGAAAGAGCAAAAATTGTATATTTATAATGTGTGTGACCATCAGGAGTGCTATAAGGAGACCGGTTCCCAGGCAGTATCTTATACAACCGGAGTGCCGGCCATGGTTGGCGCCATGATGCTTATGAACGGTACATGGAATAAGCCCGGTGTACATAATATCGAGGAGTTTGACCCGGATCCGTTTATGGAAGCGCTGAACCAATGGGGACTTCCGTACCAAATTTCCCACGATCCATGTCTGGTGGAGTAGGCCTATGAGACGAAATGAACTGCCGACACCGTGCTATCTAATTTCCATACCGGCTTTGGAGAAAAACCTGCGCATCCTCAAAGGGGTTATGGACCGGACCGGATGCAGGATATTGCTGGCCCAGAAAGCGTTTTCCATGTATGCACTCTATCCGCTGCTGGGCAGATACTTAAGCGGAACTGCGGCCAGCGGGCTGTTTGAGGCGAAACTTGGGTGGCAGGAGATGGGGAAGGAAAACCATATCTATTCTCCTGCCTATAGAGAGGAAGAGTTTGATGAGATCCTCTCCTACTGCGGGCATATTGTTTTTAATTCTTTTGAACAGATAGAAAAGTACAGAGAGCGGGTGCTGGATGCGGGAAAAAGCATAGGGATACGGATCAATCCCCAGTGTTCCACCCAGGAGGGCCATGCGATCTATGATCCATGTGCTCCCGGCTCCCGTCTGGGAGTGACGAGAGAGCGGTTTGTGCCGGAACTTTTGGAGGGGGTGGAGGGGATACATTTCCATACTCTCTGTGAGCAGGATGCGGAGGATCTAAAAACAACCCTGGATGCAGTGGAGGACAAGTTCGGTGAGTTTTTGTACCGGATGAAATGGGTAAATTTCGGGGGCGGGCATCACATTACCAGGCCTGGATACAATATCCGGCTTTTGGAGGAGTGTATCTGTAAGATCCGGGAGAAATATCAGGTTACGGTTTATCTGGAACCGGGGGAAGCCGTGGCTTTAAATGCCGGCATACTTCTTACCAGGGTATTGGATACCTTTTCACAGGACGGCAATATTGCCATTCTCGATACTTCCGCTGCCTGTCACATGCCTGATGTACTGGAAATGCCCTACAGACCGCCTCTGGCCGGCAGCAAGGAGGAGGGGGAGTATCCGTACACATACCGCCTGGCAGGACCAACCTGTCTGGCAGGGGATGTGATCGGGACCTATTCCTTTGACCATCCCCTGGCTGCGGGAGAATACCTGGAGTTTGAAGATATGGCAATTTACACTATGGTAAAGAATAATACTTTCAACGGGATGTGTCTGCCTGCCATAGCAGTGGAGCGGGAAGATGGGTCTTGTGAAGTGATAAAAACCTTTGGGTATGAAGATTTCAGAATGCGTCTGTAGATGTAAAGCGGCGCTTCTGCCGCCTGCATTGGTAAATTTGCGTAAGAAAAGCTTGCCAGAAGGGGGAAATGTGTTATAATAATAACAAATCGTTCTTTCCTTATGAACAGGCTTTTGGTCTGTACAAGGATGGGAAAAGCGAGAATTTTCAATTAGTGGAGGTTAGATTTATGTTAGTATCAGCAGCAGAAATGCTTAAAAAAGCAAAAGCAGGACACTATGCAGTAGGACAGTTCAACATCAATAACCTGGAGTGGACAAAGGCAGCTCTGTTAACAGCAGAAGAGTGCAAATCCCCGATCATCCTGGGTGTATCTGAGGGCGCCGGAAAATATATGACCGGATTCAAAACCGTTGCAGACATGACAAAAGCTATGATAGAAGAGCTGAACATTACTGTTCCGGTAGCTCTGCATCTGGACCATGGTACTTATGACGGATGCTACAAATGCATCAAAGCAGGATTCTCATCTATCATGTTTGATGGTTCTCACTACCCGATCGAAGAGAACGTTGAGAAGACAAAAGAGTTAGCAGGTGTCTGCAAAGGCCTCGGCTTATCTCTGGAAGCTGAAGTCGGCTCCATCGGCGGCGAGGAAGACGGCGTTGTAGGAATGGGCGAATGCGCAGACCCGCAGGAATGCAAGATGATCGCTGACCTGGGTGTGGACATGCTGGCAGCAGGTATCGGAAATATCCATGGAAAATACCCGGAAAACTGGGCAGGCCTCCGCTTTGACGTTCTGGATGACATCCAGAAGCTGACAGGCGAAATGCCGTTAGTTCTGCACGGCGGAACAGGTATCCCGGCAGACATGATCAAAAAAGCCATCGACCTGGGCGTATCCAAGATTAACGTAAACACAGAGTGCCAGCTTACTTTCGCTGCTGCTACACGTGAGTACATTGAAGCAGGAAAAGACAATCAGGGCAAAGGCTATGACCCGCGTAAATTATTAAAACCGGGGTTTGATGCTATCTGCGCTACCATCAAAGAGAAAATGGAACTGTTCGGTTCTGTTGGAAAAGCTTTCGAGTAATTCATTACTGTACACTCTGTGTCCAGTAACACGCTTCGCGATGCACAGATATGGAGCATTCTGCCCCATATCG
>ENA-UAPG01000193-UAPG01000193.1-human-gut-metagenome-genome-assembly--contig:-NODE-193-length-18589-cov-10.054009_pt1 | contig 18589 bp, 12 predicted proteins | sample MGYA00243478_ERZ654573 | MGnify/ENA primary metagenome ERZ654573 (study PRJEB26926, sample SAMN06164711) | human gut metagenome | biome: ENVO:00009003; feature: ENVO:2100002; material: ENVO:00002003... | reverse complement strand
CTCCATATCTGTGCATCGCGAAGCGTGTTACTGGACACGGAGTGAACAGTAACAATGTTCTGCCTTTTGCTGCCGATAGCGCACAGGACGGCCTTGTCATGCAGACGGATTATCTGTTATACTTTGCGTATGGCCGAAAAAATGAAAATTGAAGAAAGCGGAAAACCCCGGAAAAATGCCGGTGCAGACCCGCGTAATAGATAAAAGAACGGCGGGAAAGGAGATATATTATGATACGTGTAGGTATGGGTTATGATGTACACAAATTGACAGAGGGAAGGGATCTGATACTGGGGGGCGTGAACATCCCCTGGGAGAAAGGTCTTCTGGGACATTCTGATGCGGATGTGCTTCTGCATGCCATTATGGACGCACTTTTAGGCGCTGCGGCGCTTCATGATATCGGCAGGCATTTTCCGGACACAGACCCAAAATACAAGGGCATATCCAGTATGAAGCTGCTTGCCCATGTGGGAACCCTTCTGGAAGAAAATATGTATGTGGTCAATAATATAGATGCAACCATTATTGCCCAGAAACCAAAGATGCTGCCACACATTGATACTATGAGGAAAAATATAGCAGAGGTCCTGCATCTGGAGGAAAACCAGGTCAATATAAAGGCCACCACAGAGGAAGGCCTTGGCTTTACAGGGGCAGGGGAGGGGATTTCCGCCCAGGCCATCTGCGCGCTCACAGACGCCAGAGATCTGATGATGGATGACCGCATGCAAAGCGGCTGCGGCGGCTGCTGCCAGAAAAAGTAATGTGGCGTTTCGGCAGCCCCCAAAGAAAAAAGCGGCTGTGAAGGAAAGCAGCCGTTACAAAGTAAGAACAACAGGAGAGGATTAGGAAACATGAGTATATTAAACGTAGAACATCTGTCCCACGGCTTCGGTGACAGGGCTATTTTTCAGGATGTATCTTTCCGCCTTTTAAAAGGCGAGCATATTGGCCTTGTGGGGGCCAACGGGGAGGGGAAATCCACCTTCATGAATATTATCACCAACAAGCTGATGCCGGATGAGGGAAAGATTGAGTGGGCTAAGAATGTCCGAGTGGGTTACCTGGACCAGCATACCGCGCTGGAAAAGGGAATGACCATCCGGGATGTACTGAAATCTGCATTTGCCTGGCTTTTTGAGATGGAGGAGAACATGAATGCCATCTGCGACCGCATGGGGGAGGCTTCCGAGGAGGAACTGAACCGGATGATGGAGGAACTGGGCACCATTCAGGACCTGCTCACCGTGCATGATTTCTACATTATAGACTCCAAGGTGGAGGAAGTGGGAAGGGCACTGGGCCTTACGGATATCGGTCTTGACAAGGACGTGACGGATTTGAGCGGGGGGCAGAGGACCAAGGTCTTACTGGGGAAACTGCTTCTGGAGAAACCGGATATCCTGCTTTTGGATGAGCCTACCAATTATCTGGACGAGGTTCACATTGAATGGCTGAAACGGTATCTGCAGGAATATGAAAATGCATTTATACTGATCTCCCATGACATCCCCTTCCTGAATCAGGTAGTAAATCTGATCTACCACATGGACAGCCAGCAGCTGAACCGGTATGTGGGGGACTATGACCATTTCCAGGAGGTCTATGCCGTGAAGAAGGCCCAGCTTGAAGCTGCGTACCAGAGGCAGCAGCAGGAGATCAGCGAGCTGAAGGATTTTGTTGCCCGCAATAAAGCCCGGGTGGCTACCAGGAATATGGCTATGTCCAGACAGAAGAAGCTGGACAAGATGGATGTGATCGAGCTGGCAAAGGAAAGACCAAAGCCGGAATTCCATTTCCTCACAGCCAGAACCCCCAGCCGTTTTGTGGTGGAGACAAAAGAACTGGTCATAGGCTATGAGGAGCCATTATCAAAACCCCTGACCCTGACCGTGGAGCGGGGGGAGAAGATCGCACTTGTGGGAGCAAACGGCATCGGCAAGACGACTCTCTTGAAAAGTATCCTGGGACTGATCCCTGCATTGTCCGGCACAGTACGTCTGGGGGATTACCTGGAGATCGGTTACTTTGAACAGGAAATGCCCCAGGGCAACAAGCGGTCATGTATTGAAGAAATATGGGAGGAGTTTCCCGCTTACACCCAGTATGAGGTGAGGGCAGCCCTGGCAAAATGCGGCCTGACCACCAAGCATATTGAGAGCCTGGTGCGCGTGTTGAGCGGCGGGGAGCAGGCAAAAGTCAGACTCTGCAAGATCCTGAACCGGGAGAGCAATCTGCTTTTACTGGATGAGCCAACCAACCATCTGGACGCGGATGCCAAGGCGGAGTTAAAGCGCGCCCTGCAGGAATATAAAGGTACGATCCTCATGGTCTGCCATGAACCGGAGTTCTACGAGGGCCTGGTATCCAAGGTGTGGGACTGCTCAGAGTGGACAACCAGAATCTGACAGGAAATCTTTATTGTCAATACGCTACAAATAAAACACTTTAAACGGGAGAAGTATATGACACTTTCACAAAAGAAAGATTCACTTTTCTTTGAAAAAGTCTGGAAAAAGTAAAATTTATGAAAAAATCTGCAGGAACTAAAAATAAAACTTGCAAAATCTGGCAGCAGGTTTTATAATAACCTACATAAGTTTTACACATATCACTATAGGAGGATTGTCATGTCATACGTAGATGAGGTAATTGAATCAGTAGTTAAGAAAAATCCAGGTGAACCGGAATTTCATCAGGCTGTCAGAGAGGTCCTGGAGTCTTTGAAACCGGTTGTTGATGCAAACGAAGAAAAATACCGCAAAGAAGCACTGCTGGAGCGTCTGGTAGAGCCGGAACGCATCATTATGTTCCGCGTACCGTGGGTGGATGACAATGGCAATGTGCAGGTGAATAAAGGCTACCGTGTACAGTTCAACAGTGCGATCGGACCGTACAAAGGAGGACTCCGCTTCCATCCGTCCGTATATCTGGGAATCATCAAGTTCCTGGGATTTGAGCAGATCTTCAAAAACTCTCTCACCGGGCTTCCCATCGGCGGCGGTAAAGGCGGCTCTGACTTTGACCCGAAAGGAAAATCCGACAGAGAGGTTATGGCATTCTGCCAGAGCTTTATGACAGAATTGTACAGACATATCGGTGCGGACACAGATGTACCTGCCGGTGATATCGGTGTTGGCGCAAGAGAGATCGGCTTTATGTTTGGACAGTATAAGAGGATCCGCGACGCTTACGAAGGCGTTCTCACAGGCAAAGGCCTGACATACGGCGGTTCTCTGGTGAGAACACAGGCTACAGGATATGGTCTGTTATATCTGACAGAAGAGCTGCTGAAATTAAACGGCAAAGAACTTGCCGGCAAGACAGTGGCAGTATCCGGTGCAGGTAATGTTGCCATTTATGCCATTGAGAAAGCATACCAGTTAGGTGCCAAACCGGTGACCTGCTCCGACTCCGCAGGCTGGATTTATGATCCGGAAGGCATTGACCTGGCAGCTTTAAAAGAGATCAAAGAAGTAAAACGTGCCCGTCTGACAGAGTACAAAAATTACAGACCTAACGCAGAATATCATGAGGGCAAAGGGGTATGGAGCGTGAAAGTGGACGTTGCCCTTCCGTGCGCAACCCAGAATGAGCTGCAGTTAGAAGATGCAAAACAGTTAGTTGCTAACGGATGCTTTGCAGTATGCGAAGGCGCCAACATGCCTACCACACTGGAGGCTACCGAATATCTGCAGGAAAACGGAGTTATCTTTGCGCCGGGCAAAGCTGCCAATGCAGGCGGTGTTGCCACATCCGCACTGGAAATGTCACAGAACAGTGAGCGCCTGAGCTGGAGCTTTGAAGAAGTAGACGCAAAATTACAGGGTATTATGGTCAACATCTGCCACAATATGGCGGATGCAGCGAAAAAATACGGCAATGAGGGCAATTATGTAATGGGTGCCAACGTAGCCGGATTTGAAAAAGTTGCAGAAGCAATGCTTGCACAGGGCATCTGCTAAGTTTTTGTGATTTGAACAGCCTTCCTTGAAAATAGAAATGAAATAGATAGAAATCAGCCTCTTGTAAGAAACGGATGCAGAATCACAGGATTTTGCGTCCGTTTTTGTCTGGAAAAATCTTGTTTGCAGGCGCGCTGTGAGCTATAATAAAGAATAGTGAAGACTGCAGGAAGATGTAGGGGAGGTATGCATGAAGAACCCTTTTGCGGAAAGATTGGTAAAATCGTTTTTTAACGCCTATCTGGTGGAGCGCAGCGTGGAGAAGACAGAGGGTTTTCTGCACCGTGATATCCAGTGGATCGGTACCGGCGAACAGGAGTTTGCCAGGAACAAAGCAGAGGCTTTAGAGGCACTCAGGGAAGAGATCCGTATGGACCCCATGTCTTATCATATAGATTTTGAATACGTGGAGAGCAGGGACCTGGATGTGTGTGCTTCTGTTCTGGTCCGGATGCAGGTTGAGCGCGGGGAGATCTCCATTAACCTTCGGGTCACTGCGTTCTGTAAAAGGGAAGAAAAGGGATGGACCATTGTATCTATCCACGCATCCATAGCAGCAGCGGATCAGGAGGAAGGGACATATTTTCCGGACTCCACAGGCAGGAGATCCAGAAAAGAAATGGAGAAGCAGATTTCAGACCGCTCTATGGACTTGATCAAACGGAGTATACCCGGAGGTATGATGGGGGGATACATAGAGGAAGGATTTCCGCTGTATTTTATCAATGACCAGCTTCTCAATTATCTGGGATATGATTCCTATGAAGGATATGTGGGGGACATAGACGGAAAAGTGATGAATTGTATGCATCCCCAGGACGCCCCAAAGGTTGACGAGATAGTGGAAAAAGCCCTTGCGGAAGATGAGGAATACGAGGTGCAGTACCGAATGCGGCGCAGGGACGGCAGTTATATCTGGGTCAATGATATAGGAAGAAAGGTGGTCTCTGACTCCGGCAGGGAGATCTGCATCAGTACGATCCGGGATATTACCGATGAGGTGGAGCACAGCCGGGAGATTGAACGGCAGAAGGAATGGTATGACAGACTTATGCAGTCTGTCCTGTGCGGTATTGTCCAGTATAAGGCTACGGATGACATGAAAGTGGAATTCAAGATGGCAAACAATGAGGCTGTGCGCATTTTCGGCTATACCCCGGAAGAATTTTGGGCAAAAAAAGACTGGAATCTGCCTGCATTGGTGGCAAAAGAGGACAGGGAACGGGTGATGAGGGAGTTTTCCACCCTCCGAAAAGCAGGCGACCGGAAAGGATATGAATACAGACTTCTCAAAAGGGACGGGGAAAAATGCTGGATCGTAGGAAATGCGGAGCTTCTCTATGACATGGATGGGGAGCTGGTCTTCCAGAGTGTATTTATTGACATCCACAAGCGCAAAGAGACAGAGATGAGGAATTTAAATCTCAAAAGAGAGGTGGAGGCCAGCCGGGAACTTCTCAGATTTTCCCTGGAAAATACGGCATTTTATGATTTCTATTACTATCCGGAAAAGAGGACACTCCTAAATTCTGCGCGCACCTGCCGGTATTTCGGATGCAGGAAACAATATGATCATATGCCGGAAAGCTTTATTGAGGAGTTAGTGGAGGCGGAATTTGCGCAGGAATACCGAGAGATGTTTGCCCGGATTTATGAGGGGAATAAGACGGCATCCTGCGAATTCCGGATGAAAAGAACGGGAACCTGGTGCAGGTCCTTTTTATCTGTGGTGGAATACGGGGCAGAGCGGACACCGGTTTCTGTCATTGGAATTGCCGAGGATATCACAAAAGAAAAAAATACAGAGCTGGACAACATTCGTCTTCAGGCTATTTATGATTTTACCATGGAGCATGATTACGAATATTTAAGCATTATAGACGCGAAAAAGAATCAGTATGCCATGCGGTTTTCAGATAAGGAGGCATACCCGGACATTCCGCTTGCGGGAGTGTATGACGCAACAGCAAAGAAGTTTTCCGGACATTATGTGGCAGAGAGGGACAGGGATTTGTGGCTTTCCAGAATAAGCCTTGAGAATCTGGGGAAATGTCTTCAGAAAGATACGGACCTGGTGCAGTTTATCTATCTTTCCGGTGATGGCAGGTATAAGGAACTGCGCATCTGCTGCTTTGAGGGACAGCGGGATATGTATTTGATGACATCCAGGGATGTGCACGATGTGATGAAGAAAGAGGAGGACAGCCGCCGGGAACTGGAGGAGGCACTGAAGGCTGCGGACAGGGCCAACAGAGCCAAGTCTGATTTCCTGTCCAGGATGAGCCATGAGATCCGTACGCCCATGAATGCCATCATCGGTCTTACGGAATTGTCGCTGAGAACAGAGGAGCGCTCTGGCGGTTCCAGATACAGGCTGGAGCAGATCAAGGTGTCTGCCGGCTACCTTCTGGCACTGATCAATGATATACTGGATATGTCCAAGATTGAGAACGGAAAAATGAAGATAACAAAAACTTCATTCTCTCTTCAGGTGATGATGAAAGAGATAAGAGACATTCTGCTTATGCAGACAAAGGAAAAGAAGATCCGCTTTACAGTCTGTGCAGAGAATGAGGAAGATGTTTTGGAAGGTGACAGTATGCACATCAAGCAGGTTCTCCTGAACCTGTTGTCCAATGCGGTGAAATTTACGCCGGAGGGCGGAAGTATCTGTCTGGAGGCAGCAGTTCTGCCTGAGAAACAGGGGGTTCTGCCGGTACGTTTCTTGGTAAAGGACACCGGGCCGGGAATCGCCGTGGAGGACCAGGAGCGGATATTCAAAGCGTTTGAGCAGGTGGAAGGGGCAAAAAACCGCCAGATGGGAACCGGACTGGGCCTTTCTATCAGCAGAAGCCTGACCGCGCTAATGGGAGGTTCCCTGAAGGTGGAAAGCCGTTTGGGTGAAGGCGCTGCATTTTATTTCACGCTGCCTCTCGGAAGGGGAAGCATATGCGGGGAAGAGGCTCCAAAGTATGCGTGCAGATGGGAAAATCTGAGGATCCTTCTGGCGGAGGACAATGAGATCAATGCGGAGATAACAGCGGAAATCCTGAAAATGTGGGGGATCCGGACAGATGTGGCCGCGGATGGAAGGCAGGCTGTGCTGCGCTTTGCTGACAGCGGGCCGGATACCTACGGGATGATACTGATGGATCTGAAGATGCCGGTTATGGATGGCCTGAAGGCTGCGCGCGCCATTCGGGATATGGAGCGGGAGGATGCGGGTTCTGTACCCATCGTAGCTATGACGGCCAATACGTTTCAGGAGGACGTGGAAGCTGCCCAAAAAGCCGGTATGAACGGTTTTCTGGCAAAGCCCGTGGATGTGAAAAAGATGCAGGATATGATAGAAAAATTCTGCGGGATGCCGGAGGCTTCCGGGAACAGACAGGAGAAAAACGAGGAAGGGTTGTAAATAGATGCAGAGAGAAAAAACCATGCTGATTGCAGATGACGTAGAATTGAACAGAGCGCTCCTGGAGAATATATTTGAAGATGAGTACAGTATTCTTCAGGCCGCAGACGGAGCGGAAGCCATGGAAATCCTGCGCAGCCGGCCGGTTGATGTGGTCCTTTTGGATATTGTCATGCCGCGTATGGACGGATTTGAGGTTCTGAAGACCATGAAGGAGGATAAGGCCCTTTCCGGTATTCCGGTCATCATGGCAACCTCAGAGAAGGAGAAATCAGAGGAGCACGCGCTGATACTCGGAGCGGATGATTTTATCAACAAGCCGTACCGGGCCATGGTGGTGAAAAAACGTGTGGAGAATATTGTGGTAAAGCATATTCTGGAGCGGAAAAGACTTGAGAATGCCCTTTTTGAGACCAGAAATGAGCTGAATTCCCTGATTGATTCTGTCCCGGGCGGTATTGGTGTCTGGAAGGTGACAGATAAGGTGCAGGTGGAGTATTTTAATGACGGGTTCTGCCGCCAGTTCGGTTATGACCGGGAGGAGTTTAAGGAGAGATTCAGCAAGGACCTGACTGCTTTGTGGGTTGGCGGTGATACGGAATATATTCTTGGGCGGCTCAGGGAAAATCAGGACAGCAATGAAAGAATCTCCGTGGTCCATCAGGTGAGGCGAAAGGACAAAGGCCTTAGATGGCTGAGTTTGAATGCGCTGAAATACAAGGAGGAGGACGGAGTCCCCATTTACCGTATTGTAAATATTGACGTGACGGAGAGCCGGGAGAACGAACTTCTCATAGAACAGAAAAATCAGGAGCTGAGATACCTGTTGGAGCATGATGCCCTCACTGGGCTTTATAACCGTTCCACTTTCTGCAGGAAGACCGCGGATTTTCTGAAACAGAACCCGGAAGGCACTTATAATATGGTGCAGTTTGATATAGAGCGTTTTAAAGTGATCAATGAGCTGTACGGCAATTTTATGGGAGACAGGATACTGCTCCTCATAGCTGAGGGGCTTCAGAAATGCCTGAAGAGCAAAGGCACCTATGGCAGGCTGGAGGCAGACCATTTTGCCGTATGTCTGCCTGCGGGAACGGAGGAACTGCAGTATGTACGGGAGCAGATGGATAAAAGCCTGTCATCTGTGAAGATAGAGCAGAAGATCAATCTCTATTATGGAGTCTATACCATAGAAGACAGAGAGATGTCCGTGGATCTGATGTGCGACAGGGCAAACCTGGCGCTGCGCACAGTCAAGGGAAATTCAAACCGTTCCTACGCGGTATATAATGACGAACTCCACCAGGTGGTCCTCAGCGAACAGCAGCTTACCAATTCCATGGAGGAGGCGCTCCTCCAGCGGCAGTTCGAGGTGTATTACCAGCCTGTTGTGGATTTGAAGACAGGGGAAGTAGTGAGCGCAGAGGCGCTGGTGCGGTGGAACCATCCGGAAAAGGGGATGGTGTCACCCGGATTTTTCATTCCTTTTTTTGAGCATAATGGTTTTATCATCAAGCTGGATGCCTACATAAGAGAGGAAGTCTGCAGAAATATCTTGGAACTGAGGCGCAGGGGGCTTTGTAGTATCCCTGTCTCTGTCAATGTTTCCAGGCTGGAGTTTTATGATCCCAATCTCTGCAGAAGTATCATTGATCTGACGGAGCGTTACAAGCTGGAGCCGGGTATGATGCGCCTGGAAATCACGGAGAGTGCCTATACGGACAATCCTCAGCAGCTTTTGGCAGCCATGAAAGAGCTTCAGAATTATGGGTTCCAGGTGCTGATGGATGACTTCGGAAGCGGATACTCCTCTCTGAATATGCTGAAGGACGTGCCGGTGGATATCCTGAAATTAGATATGAAGTTTTTAGAGAATCAGGGTATTTCCGGCAGAGGGCCTGAGATCCTGGCCTCCCTGGTGCGAATGGCGAAAAAACTCGGTATGCGTACCATTGCGGAGGGAATCGAGACAAAAGAGCAGGGAGAGTTTTTGCGCTCTGTCGGCTGTGAATACGGGCAGGGGTATTATTATGCAAGACCCATGCCGGCAGATGCGTTTACCGGTCTGCTGATGGCAAGAGAAAACGTAAAGGGCTGATGGATATGAAGGAACATCCGGAAAGAACAGGGAAGCTGCTGGGGGTGCTGGGGACCTGCTGTCTCATATTTATTATTCTGGTCTCCGCCATTTTTGCAGTGCAGCAGAACAAACTCAATGAAGAGTATGACACCCTGATCGGGAATAACCTCTCTGCCTACACAAAAAACCAGAAGAGACAGCTCAATGGAAAGATATCAGACATTCTGAGTACCATGGGGGCCGTGGCGGCTGTGATGGATACCAACGGGCTGTCGGCCAAAGAGGACTGGTTCGGGCCGTTTCTCAATCGTATTGGGGATAAGAATAAGGGGTATCATCTGGAGTATCTGGATATGGATGAAATAAGAAAGGAACTGGAGAAGGGGGACTGCTGGTTCACAGAACAGAAAGTCTATCAGCAGCTTCTTCAAAACGGTTCCACCGTCTCAGACCATTTTCGTGTGGACGAGGAGGGAAAGTATTATTTTGCAGTGGGTATTCCCGTATCCAAAGGGGGAAGTGTTACCGGAATCCTGCAGACGGAAATCCCGGCTACGATCCTCACATCTGTGACACAGGAAAGCAGGATGTATAAGGAGGTCAGCACCTTTATAACGGCCAGGGACGGGGAGATCGTCTATTCCAAAGTTCCTGATTTTGCCACGGACAGCAGTCTGTTCGGGATCTTGGAGGAGAGAGGGATATCAAAGGACGATGAGAACAAAGTCAGGGATATGCTGGAAAAGAGCAGAAATACGGAAATTACGGACAAGATCTCTCTGGACAAAATAAGCTATTATGTATCTGTGGAAAAAATGGATTATAATGGCTGGTATATTGCCAACTTCGTCAGTGAGGACAATGTGCTGGTCAGTTCCCATACCGTTTACCGAAATGTGCTCCTCACGGGAATGCTCCTCATCCTACTGACAATAGCTGTTGTCAGTGTAGTCTTTGTTGTTTTGAGAAAGCAGCAGAGAGCGCGGGTGATGGAACAGAAACGCTTCGCAGCGCTTTCCCAGTTTTCTGATACAGTACTGTTTGAGTATTTCTGCGGGCAGGATGTACTGGAATTTACCAACAACGCAAGGGACATGCTGGGCCTTGATACCCTGCGCTTTGAAAAGTTTTCCCATAGGCTTGACAATGGAAGCGTACACCCTGATGACAGGGAGATCGTGTACAGAACGTTAAAGGAAATGCCCCATTCTCTGGATACCCGCAGCATACAGCTCAGGGTAAAGGGAAAGGAGGGCCGGTATAACTGGTATTCCTGCCACTTGAAGGCCATATTTGACAAAAAAGCAAGCGCCAGCGTGGTGGTGGGCAAGCTGCAGGATATTACAGAGGTCAAACACAGGGAACAGAGATTGATGGAGATCAGTGAAAGAGACGTGCTCACCAACACCTACAACAAATCCGCAGTGGGAAAAATATCACAGAGATTAAAAGAGAATGCCGCAGGTGTCCTTTTTATGATCGATCTGGATGATTTTAAAAGCATCAACGATAAGTGGGGGCACGAGGTGGGGGACATTGTCCTGAAAAAAGTCGGTGAAGTTTTAAACAAAACCTTTCGCTCGGACGATCTGGTGGTGCGTATGGGCGGGGATGAATTCGCAGTGTTCCTGCAGGGAAATGTGGATTCTGAAATGGCAGAAAAGAAAGCGGCCCTGGTACTGGAGGCCATAAGGGATATTCAGATCCAAGGCGCCGGGAGGCTGGTATCTGCCAGTATCGGCATTGCCATAAGCCCCAGGGACGGCTGCACCTTCTCCCAGCTTTACCGGGCCGCGGACACGGCCATGTACCGGGTGAAAAAGTCGGATAAAGACGGTTTTTGCATCAGCAGGTGAAAAATCCATTGACAAACAGGGCATTTATGCATAAACTATAAAAAGATATGGAAAAAGCTGTGAACGGAAAGAGTAACTCCGGGAATTTTTACAGAGAAGGACAGTCACCGGCTGAGAGCTGTCCAAAAAGGAAAGGGTGAAAGTGCGTCCGGGAGCTGACCGGCCTTTTGCAGGAAGGTCCGTAAGCCCGCGTTAAGGGTGTGAGCGGGGGACAATTGTCCTCAAATAGAGTGGAACCGCGGAGTGATATCTTCGTCTCTATATGGCCTTAACAGCCATATAGGGACGTTTTTTGTTATAATAGAAAGGAAATAAAACCATGGGATTTGTCAAACATATAAAAGAAGAATTTCAGGTTATCCGGGAAAGGGACCCGGCTATCAAGACGCCGCTGGAAGTCCTTCTGTATCCCAGTTTTCGAGTCATGATCCAGTATCGAAGGGCTCATAAGCTCTATGAAAAAGGTCATTATTTCCTTGCCAGGTGGATTTCCCAGAGGGCAGCCAGAAAAACAGGTATTGAAATCCATCCCGGGGCAAAAATAGGAAAGGGACTGTTTATTGACCACGGAACCGGTGTGATCATCGGTGAGACCACAGTCATTGGGAATAATGTCACCCTCTATCAGGGTGTGACACTGGGCGGTACGGGCAAAGAGACCGGCAAGCGCCATCCCACCCTGAAGGATAATGTGATGGTAAGTGCCGGAGCGAAAATACTCGGCTCCTTTACCATAGGGGAAAATTCCAAGATCGGTGCCGGAAGCGTGGTGCTGGAGGAAATACCGCCAAACTGTACCGTAGTCGGTGTGCCGGGCCGTATTGTGAAGCGGGAAAACCAGAAGGTACCCAGAAGTGATATGGACCAGGTGCATCTGCCTGACCCGGTACTGGAGGACATCAGAAAACTGCAGAGTGAGAATGAACACCTGAAGTCCAAGCTGCAAAAGCTGGAATACGCGCTTCAGGAAGTAATAGAAGAAAAGGAGTAAAGACATGAAGATTTATAATACCCTGACAAAGAGAAAAGAAGATTTCGTTCCCCTGGAGGAAGGAAAAGTGAAAATGTACGTGTGTGGACCCACCGTATACAATTTTATCCACATTGGAAATGCAAGGCCCATGATCGTATTTGATACCGTGAGGAGATATATGGAGTACAAAGGATATGATGTAAATTATGTATCCAATTTCACGGATGTGGATGACAAGATCATTGCAAAAGCCATTGAGGAGGGCGTTCCTGCGGAAGAGATTTCCGAGCGCTATATCAAAGAATGTAAAAAGGATATGGCGGACATGAATGTAAAGCCTGCCACCACCCATCCCCTGGCAACCCAGGAGATCGACGGTATGATCCAAATGATCCAGACCCTTATTGACAAAGGGTTTGCCTATGCGGTAAACGGTACGGTATACTTCAGAGTGAAGAATTTCAGTGAGTACGGAAAGCTGTCCCACAAGAATCTGGATGATTTGCAGTCAGGATTCCGCTCCATCCAGGTATCAGGGGAGGACCAGAAGGAAGACCCCTTAGATTTTGTACTCTGGAAGCCAAAAAAAGAAGGGGAGCCTTACTGGGTATCCCCCTGGAGCGAGGGAAGGCCGGGCTGGCATATCGAGTGCTCTGTCATGTCTAAAAAATATCTGGGTGAGGAGATTGATATCCATGCAGGCGGTGAGGACTTGGTATTCCCTCACCACGAGAATGAGATCGCCCAGTCTGAGTGCTGCAATGGCAGGATTTTTGCAAAATACTGGATGCACAATGCATTTTTGAATATTGACAACAGGAAGATGTCAAAATCTCTGGGCAATTTCTTTACAGTTCGTGAGATTGGCGAGAAATACGACCTGCAGGTGCTCCGCTTCTTTATGCTGAATGCCCATTACAGAAGTCCTCTCAATTTCAGTGCGGAGCTGATGGAGGCTTCCAAGAATGCTCTGGACCGTATTGTGACATGTGTGGACCAGTTAAAACACCTGCTTGAAAATGCCGGGGGTGAGGAGATTTCAGAGGCAGAGCGGGCACTGCTTCCTGAAATCGAAGGCTATGTGAAAAAATACGAGGAGTCCATGGAGGATGATTTCAACACAGCGGATGCCATTGCAGCTGTTTTTGAACTTGTGAAATTCACCAACACCCAGGCGGGAAGCGGCAGCACAAAGGCATTTGTAAAGCTGCTCTTTGATAAGATCACAGGTTTGTGTGATATACTGGGACTGCTCGTGAATAAAAAAGAAGAAGTTCTGGACTCTGATGTGGAGCGCCTCATCGAAGAACGCCAGGCAGCCAGAAAGGCAAAGGATTTTGCACGTGCGGATGAGATCCGTGACCAGCTTGCCTCCATGGGCATCATTTTGAAAGATACAAGAGAAGGTGTACAATGGAAGAGAGCTTAAAAATGCTGAAAGACATGTTTGGCCTGGAGGATACGGATATCAGAACGTATTCTCCTCTGACCCTGGCCTATATCGGGGATGCCATCTATGAGCTGGTCATCCGCACCATTTTGGTGGAAAAGGGTAACACGCAGGTAAATAAGCTGCATAACCGGGCAAGCAGGCTCGTGAAGGCGTCTGCACAGTCCGCCATGATAGAGAAACTGAAACCTCATCTCACAGAGGAGGAGACAGCGGTATTTAAGCGGGGCAGAAATGCAAAATCTTATACCATGGCCAAGAATGCCAGCATGTCAGATTACAGAAGGGCAACCGGTTTTGAGGCGCTGATGGGATATCTGTATCTTACGGAGCAGTGGGAACGGATGCTGGAGCTGATTAAAACAGGTATGGAAGAAGGAGAAGCAGATGGAAGAGAAATTCCAGGAGAGTAAAGTGGAAGGCCGCAACGCAGTGCTGGAGGCATTTCGTTCCGGTCGGGTAGTGGACAAGCTGTTCGTGCTGGAGCGATGCGAGGACGGCCCTGTCCGCACCATCCTAAGAGAGGCGAAAAAGCATGATACCATGGTGCGGTTCGTGAAAAAGGAGCGCCTGGACCAGATGTCAGAGACAGGAAAACATCAGGGAGTCATTGCCATGACGGCAGCCTATGATTACGCTGAGGTGGAAGATATTCTGAATAAGGCAAGAGAGAAAGGGGAACCGCCTTTTGTGGTGGTCCTCGACAACATTGAAGACCCTCACAACCTGGGGGCCATCATCCGTACTGCCAACCTGGCAGGTGCCCACGGGGTTGTCATACCAAAAAACAGGGCGGTGGGGCTTACGGCCACTGTGGCCCGTACCTCGGCAGGCGCCCTGAATTACACGCCGGTGGCAAGAGTGACCAATATTGCCAGGACCATTGAGGAGCTGAAGAAGGAAGGCCTGTGGTTCGTCTGTGCGGATATGGGCGGCACCAGCATGTACCAGCTTGATCTAAAAGGCCCGATTGGTCTTGTGATCGGAAACGAAGGGGAAGGCGTATCCAGGATGGTAAAGGAAAAATGCGATTTTGTGGCCTCCATCCCCATGAAAGGGGATATTGATTCCCTGAATGCTTCTGTGGCTGCAGGAGTATTGGCTTATGAAATTGTGAGACAGCGGCTTTTAGGATAAAATATGGATAATTACGAACGATTTACGGACGAAGAATTGATTGAACGGCTGAGAAGCGGTGAGCAGGAGCTGGAAGACTATCTCATGGAAAAATACAAGGGGATGGTCCTGAAAAAAGCCCATGCCATGTTCATTGTGGGCGGTGAGAGGGAGGATTTGATCCAGGAGGGAATGATCGGCCTGTTTCGGGCGCTGAGAGATTATCAGCCGGGGAAAAGCGCCACATTCGCAACCTTTGCCAACCTGTGTGTGGAACGGCAGCTCTATAAGGCCATTGAAATGTCGGGAAGGCTTAAAAATAAGCCCCTGAACTCTTACATTTCCCTCAGCGAGGAGGAAAGTCCTATCTTGGACAGCCTGGTCTTTGAGCAGCAGGATCCGGAGGCCATTGTCATTGACAGGGAGAATGTGAATGTCATACAGGAGAAGATCAGACAGCATTTAAGCCCTTTTGAGACCCAGGTGCTGGATTCTTATCTGGAGGGCATGACGTATACTCAGATTGCAGAGGCCATGGAGAAAAGCCCAAAATCCATTGACAATGCCCTGCAGAGGATCAGAGGGAAGATCAGAGAATTCTTAGAATAAAAATATGGCAAAAGGTGATCATGTATGGATTTTAGCGGTAACTGTAAGGGGACGGAACGGTTACGAAATGGTGATACAGGGCAAACGCATGAAAAAATGATTATGAACAAGGGGCTGTCGGGAAATAGACAGCCCCTTACTTATAAATGAACTGCGGGATCGGATGATGTAAAAGAAAAAGAACGGAGGCAGGCGGCTGCAGTCATGTTTGCCTATTATCTTCAGGCAGAAAGGAGTAATATGTCGATGAAAAAATTGAGTATCCGGCGGCAGGTGGCTGTGCTCGCAGGAATCATAATGGTCTTGTTACTGGTGTCCTATATGATTACCGCTAATTCCGCAAAACAGGTTATTCGTCAGAAAACAGCAGATGCCAACAGAAAATTGGTTGAGCAGGTAGAGAACAGCATATCTGTATTTAACAAGGATATCGGAAAAATTGCGGATTCTCTCTTTTATAGTCCCACAATACTTGATTTCCTTCAGACTGAGGATTTAGGAGAAAGAATAGCGGAGTACAGCAGAGTTAAGAATGTCTGCGCAAATACCATGTCTTTGCAGGAAGGAATCGTGGGCATAGTGCTCCTTGGCAGAAATATGGAATACTATGGTGATGTGGGAGAATACCTGAGACCGGAAAAGCTGCCTGAAAAGTTTGAGGGGCCGGTATATTCAGGAAAAGAGTTATCCGTTGTCAACAAAAGGCAGTTGTATCAGATTGCGTTTCCAATCTGGGATACACAAAGCCGTCAGAAGGGAAAATATCTTGGGGTTGGTATTTTTATCATGCAGTGTAAAGGTCTGAAACCTTTTCTCAGCAACTCTCTTGTGACAAAGAATGCCAGGATGGCGTTGCTGGATCAGGAGGGAAATGTTTTGGCAGGAGAAGGGGTCGAAGAGAGTGCAAAACTTGACAGCAGTCTTTTTGACAATAAAAAATACCAGATTACCAAATTAAAGATTCCGGCCACAGGCTGGACATTGCTGAATGTGGTGCCGCAAAATGAACTTCTTCCGGAGATAAATACTATACAAAAGTACAGTGTCGTGGCATACTTGCTGACAGCGTTATTTTTGGCGGTTTTTGCAGTCAGTATCAGCAAAGGTATTCTTGAGCCTGTCTGGAAGATCACGCAGTTTGCCAAGAAGTTTCCCAAGGAAAAGGACGCTGACAGGTTATCTGTAGATTATGAAAATGAAATGGGAGATCTGGCAAATAGCCTGAATCAGATGCTGGATGAGATTGAGAAGCAGGAATCACATATCCGGGAATCTCAGAAACGTATGTACGAAATGCAGCTGGATAAAAAGCAGGCAGAAATTATTTCTTATCGCAATCAGATCAATCCTCATTTTTTATACAATACTCTGGAATGCATTGGAGGTATGGCATCCTATTATCAGGCGCCCCGGATAGCTGAAATTGCGGAATCTCTCTCCTATCTTTATCGGTATGCCGTAAAAGGGGAACCTTTTGTTATGGTAAAGGATGAGATTGACTACATTATGGAATATGCAAAAATTATAGACTGCCGCTTTATGGGAAAGATAAAAATCTGTGTGGATGCAGAGAGAAACACACTATGCTGTGACATGATCAAAATGCTTCTGCAGCCCCTGGTAGAAAATGCAGTTTTTCATGGCCTGGAGAGAAAAGTAGGAGATGGACAGGTGGATATCAGGATCACCATGGGAGATGGAGATAACATCCAGGTTGAAGTCAAAGATAACGGTATTGGAATATCGCCCCGGGAACTGAGGAGTTTGATGGATTCCCTTGAACATTCAGAAAAGAAATGGCCCGCGTCACAGCCGGGCATGGGCATTGGGATGCATAATGTCTATCACCGCCTTCATCTATTCTATAATGATAAGGCTGAATTTTACATAAAAAGCAAGTTGGATATCGGAACAGTGATCACTATGAGATTTCCGGCCAGACTGGAGCAGGAGGTTAAACATGTATAAGGTAATGCTTGTGGACGATGAGCCTTGGGTGATCTATGGATTGAAGATGATGCTGTCCTGGGAAGAATATGGATTTGAGATTGCTGCAGAGGCCGTCAATGGACTTGAGGCTTTGGACATCCTGCAAAATGAAAAACTGGATGTTGTATTTTCAGACATCCGTATGCCTGGTATGGACGGGCTGAGGCTGACAGAAGAAGTTGCTATGGGAAATTTGGAGACAAAAGTAGTCCTTATCAGCGGTTACGGAGAATTTGAATATGCTCAGAAAGCGATTAAGTACGGGGTTTTTGAATATCTGCTGAAAAAAGTCAAGGCCGAGGATTTAAAAGCAGTATTGATCCGGCTGAAGCAGGAGCTTGACGCGAAAAATGAGAAGAAGAAACAGGATGAGGGACTGGAACGCCTGATGGAGGCCATCAGTGTAGAAGAAAAAATATCTGCAGAGTCGCTTCTTGCTGAGACTGCAGGAAGGCATTTGGGAGATACGGTTACGCTTGCTTGTATAGATATGGGAACTTCACAAGCAGCCGAACGTTTTATGAAATTTTCTGCCGGCAAATTATCATTGGCATATTTAGTGGGGGAAAGCAGGATATTATTGCTGTGCGGTGATGAATTTCCCGGTAGGTATATCCAGGAGAGCAGTACAGCCGGTTACAGCAGAAGAAACAGCAGCAGTGCCTGGCTTGCACAGATGTACCAGGAAGCTGATCTGGCTTTAAAAACACAGCTTTTTACAGCAGAGACAGGGTGCTGTCAGTATAAGATAGAGGATAATAACAGATGCGTTCTTGATTTTCTGCTGGAATGTGAAAGAATACTGGAAGAGAAACAGAAAAGCGGTATGAATTTGATCATAGATAATCTGGACAGAATGGTACGGGGAGGCAGGCTGTATATAAATCAATTGGCTGTTATCTATAATCAGCTGATAGCAATGTCCCATAAATTCTTCAAAACGTATATGACAGATGTTGAGCTGAACTTTATGACCACAGAACAAATGATCACAGAATACCACAATTGGGCAGAATTAAAGAAAAATCTGGAATCTCAGATGGGCATCAGGGAAGAACAGGATGTTGATAAAGTAAGCGGTCTGATCCACTATGTACTGGAAAACATAGATGAGAAATATGATTCGGATATCT
>ENA-UAPG01000172-UAPG01000172.1-human-gut-metagenome-genome-assembly--contig:-NODE-172-length-19451-cov-11.889410_pt1 | contig 19451 bp, 15 predicted proteins | sample MGYA00243478_ERZ654573 | MGnify/ENA primary metagenome ERZ654573 (study PRJEB26926, sample SAMN06164711) | human gut metagenome | biome: ENVO:00009003; feature: ENVO:2100002; material: ENVO:00002003... | reverse complement strand
TCCCCGTTCTCTTTCACATCTGCTACTTTGTACAGGTCAATGGGGATCACCAGACTGTCCAGCTCTTCATACTGTCCATCCAGTTCAAATGTCAGGGAACAGCTTTTCTCTGTATCTATGCCGAAGGCTGCATATACCTTTGGCAAAACCGTTGCGGAAAGCACCAATGCCAGAGCCAGAGCTAATGCACTTCCTTTTTTTATTATCTTTTTCATCTTCACATTTTACCCTCCTCTGAAATCTCATTCCCTGTCATCCACTGTATCCGTATTTTATTTTTTCTTCCGTGGTCTAAACAGGAATTTCATTAAAAGTATCACAAGCAGTGTCACAGCCAATCCAAGGATCAGATATATCATATAATAATTCTGAACTGCTTTCAGCATGGACTGTACCGGTGTGCTTTCTATTTCTTCCTCTCCTGTATACGGTACCCGATGTCCGCGGACTAAAAGCCTGTGGGAGTTTACACCGTATGGAGCGCAGGTGAACAAGGTTACATAATCCTGGCCTTCTTCGATGGCCATAGCGCCGTCTAAGGTTTCCCTGTCATCTTTGTCTATCATAGTAAGGATTTCGTCTACCTCATAGGCTAAAGTTTCGTCCAGTACGTGAATGTAAAATAAATCTCCGCGTTTTAACTGGTCGACATCTGTAAAAAGTCTGGCGCTTGGAAGTCCTCTGTGGGCTGCCAGTACGCTGTGGGTGCTTTCGCCTCCGATTGGTAATTTGGTTCCGTTTAAGTGGCCTACTCCGGTCTGGAGGACATCGTCTCCGGTGCCGTGGTAGATGGCAACTTTTATGTTGATCTTGGGGATGGAGAGGTATCCCATGATCCCGTCATTGTTGACATTAAGAACTTTCCAATATTCTGTATTTTCCAGTTCTTCTTTATCCTCTCCAAATACATCACCATAAAGATTGTTCTGGGTCAGAGATTCATCAAAGGCTCTTGCGGCTTCCCATTCTTTTGTAAAATCTTCCGGCGTCATATCACCGATGGTTTCCTCATAACTGCTTATGAGTTTACTCTGGCGGTAGGTGTTCCACTGATTGGAAACGGTTGGGTAAACCAGGATGCCAAACCCTGCCAGAAATAATAATCCGAACAGAATCGTTGAAATTTTTCTCTTCATTTATTTGTCCGTCAGCTCCTCATTCTCCTGTTTCTCACCCAGATCAAGCTTTTTTCTTAATTTCTTTTCACGGAGATAGAGGAAAGTAACAAAGGCTGCTGTGACTGCCAAGCCTACAATTACCCAGAAGAGATAACTTGTGTGCATACTTACACCGGTCAGCAGGGAAGTAGGTGTTTCTTCCATTACTGTCTCTTCATAGGGAACGCGGTGCCCGCGAACCAGAAGTCTCTGGCTGTTCACGCCGTATGGTGTACAGGTAAAGAGGGTTACCAAATCTTTTCCTTCCTCTACTGCCAGCCCTTCGGTTTGGTCAGGTTCTACGACTGATATCATATCCACTTCATAGCAAAGGGTATCATCTAATATATAGAGAAGGAAATGGTCGCCTTCTTTTAACTTGTCAAGATCCGTGAACAGTGTCGCACTTGGAAGCCCTCTGTGGGCGGAGATCACAGCATGTGTGCTCTCTCCTCCAATTGGAAGGGAACTGCCTTCCAGATGGCCTGCTGCTTTTTGAAGTACCTCATCCTCCGTTGTATGAAAAACAGGGATTTTAATATCAATTTTAGGGATTTCTACATATCCCATCATACCATCACCTGTGAGGTTAAGACAAGACATATATTCTTCGTCTTCCTCGGAAGCTTCCGCTACGGCAAAGGAGTCTGGGAGGATGCTGGGAAGAAGGGCATTGTTGTAAGCTTTTGCGCGGCTTGCTTCGGCTTTGTAGTCAATCTCACCGGCTGTGCTTTTTTCATTTACCACTTCTTCGTAATTACTGATCAATTTGCTCTGTCTGTAGTTATTCCATTGATTTGATACGAAGGGATACAGCAGCAAGGACAAACCGGCTAAAAATAGAAGGGAAACAATGATTATGTGTGCTCTTTTTTTCATCCGGACTCTCCTTATTGTTGTATTTTTCTAAAATGCCGGGGCGGGCCGTCCGCCCCGGCATTTTGTTGTTGCTTGGATTTGTTGCTAATTGTTATAAATGATTGTGGTTATATTATTTTGCAGATTTTCTGCGGCTTGCGAAGAAGAGACCTGCTGCTACAATCATGATGAGGCATCCGCCGATGGTGAAGATTGTTGTACCGATTCCACCTGTGGAGGGGAGGGAGGAGAGTTTGGTATCATACATATTAGCTGGAGTTGTTTTTATAATCTCTTTAGCCTCACCATCCTGAGACAGAGTAACACTTACATCTGTTGTATTGACGCTATATCCTTCCGGAGCTTTTACCTCCTTAAAGAAGTATGTACCAGTGTACAAACCTTCCACTTTAATATTTCCATTTACATCTGTAGTTAATTTAGTAGCACCTTCCTGAGCATCAACCCATTCAATGAATTTATGAGTTTGTTCATCAAACTTTGCATATTTTACTGTTTTATCTTCTAATGTTTTATAAACAACAAATTCTGCACCTGCAAGTTTTATTTCATGATTTTCTGCATCAGACTTAATTAATTCGATTTCACCTGAATAAAGCTTTTCATTATCTGATCCAAATCTATCTTTTCCTTCAGGACTACCATCGCCAGCATGAACATCATTTCCTACTTTTACATCAGTAACTACTGCCTTGTAAGATATGGTTAATGCAGTGTTTGCATATTTGTTCTCTGCAAGAATGTCTGTTAAATCAACGGTAAAGGAATTGCCATTTACAGTTCCATAATAAATTTTCTCATTATCGTTTCCATATTTAACAGTTACTGCAACTTTACCTGCATTAGCATCCTCTTCCGGAAGAACTACATAAGATGCACCTGTAATTTCATCGATGATTTCATAATGACGATTTTTGTCTGTCAACGGAAGATATGGGACTGTAGAATTAATTGTATAAGTTACAGTACGACCAATCTCAGTTACTTTGTTTGCATCGTCTGCTGTTTTTGTCACGCTATTAGGTGCTTTCTTTGCCTCAATTACTTTGTCTTCTAAATCAGCTGGAATACCTGTAGACGGATCATAATCTTTAAATGCAATATAAGCTGCCATTGGGCTATATACATAATTTGATTCATCGCCTCGAATATAATAAACTCCTGCTTCATCTACTGTGAATGGACTCGTAGTTGCTGCACTAAGAGTATATTCTGAACCAGAAACTTTAGCCAGTGCTGCTGCTATTTCCTCACTATAATTTGCTGTAGCTGCCTCATGATTAATTAATTTCTTAATTATTGACTGTTCTGAGTCATCTAAAAAGGCATCTTTATAGTTTTGAGCAATGTCGTTATTTACAAATTTCCAACCAGTTTCTGTATTTTGATCTGGTGCGATTAACTGCAGATACTCAAATTTACCTTCACCTGCATTGTTAATTGTAATTTTTGCAGATTTTGGTGCTGCAAATGTAGTTAATGTGGTTCCCAGAACCATCGCCAATGCTAATAACATGGCTAATACTTTTTTAATCTTACTCATATCTTTTCTCCTTTTCTTTTTAGGGCTATACCCATTTAAAGTTAAAAATGTTTTTACTCAATTGCCTTCCGCTTTTTGCGGTACAGAGACCGCTGAAAAATACATTCATATCATTTAATTTTCCAGCACCTCCCTGTGTTTGTTTTTATATAAGATAAGGGTTGCTGCCATCATGAGCAGTACACCACCAATCAAATAACCAAATATTCCCGGACCACCTGTACTTGGCAGTTCAAACACTGCAGTGTTTTCAAAGTAAAAATGAACGGTTGTTATGTTATCCACGGTTTCATTTCTCTTCACTTCTCCACTACTTGATTCTATAGTCTTCAGCACACCATTTCTGCCTATTACCAGAGTCCACTTTTCGTTACTCTTTGAATATCCAACAGGCGCTTTGGTTTCACTTAAAGTATAAGTACCTGGTGCTATAGTAGTGACTAACGAATTATCATTAAAATCCTGATCCTCATACCAATTTATTTTGCCATCCTTATCTGTCTTTCCATAATATGTCTTTGCGGTGGACTTTAATTCAAATTCTGCATCTGATATACATAAATTATTATCGCTGGAACTTACCTTTAAAATATCCCAATTAGTAATTACTTTTTCATTGGAAAACTCAGCAACGCCAAGAATACCACCACCTGTATGCTTCCATTCATTATTAATAACATTTTCATTCTTTGTATTATTTCCCATAATGAATGTTACGGAATCATCTGCACTAATAACTTCACAATCTGTTTTCTTATTAACACTGATGCTTTTTAATGAATAACCCTCTACAGATTTTTCAGATACAGTATACTCGCCCCTAGCCAGATTTTTCAATTTCTCTCCAGAATATGAAACTGCATCTGTACTATTTGCGGGAATCACTATTGTAATCTCTTCTTTAAAGGTAGGATCGTTTTTCTTTAACACCTCAAACGTAAAAGTTTGTTCTGTATCTGCTGCTACTTCTAGCTTTTTTGTTATCTGTAGTTCACCAGCGACAACATTTACTTTGTATATGCCATAAAACTTTTCCGAATCATTTTTATTGACTGCTTCAACAATATGATTCTCTCCACCTGCAATATGTCCTTTCGTATTCGCTGTACTCTTTCCATCTTCTGAAGGTGCTCCTGCATCAAAAGTTACTTTTAAATAGAAACTGATATCAGATTCCGGAATCATGTCTGCCAAATTTTCTTTTGTTATCTTGCTTTCTTCTGTACAATTTGAGTCTGTGTACCACTCCAATATGAAATCATCGGCTGTCACACCCTCAAACTTCGCTAACACATCATCAACATTGAACAGAACATTTAATAACTCTTTATTTGCAGGGATTTTGTCTCCTTTATAAATAGTAACTTCATTATTCCCCACCTGTAATTCCGCTTTAACATTTACCGGCGGTTGAGGAAGTATTGCATCTCCATACCCGGTAGAAATTTTAGAATCAGGAGAAATATTAGTTGTAACATTATTACCGCCAATAAAAGTTTCCTGTGCTTTTACAGTGATGGTTTTATTCCATTCCCCATTCTTCGCATTAGGTATTGTCTGTTCATTCCAAACAATATACTGATGCCCTGTCACAGAATCATAGTAAACGGTTCCTCCATTTTTTAATGTAATACCATCTTTAATACCTGAATAGTCTTTTGTTATCGGTTGGCCGCTATCATCCAGAATAATAAATCTAGGATCAATAACATCTTTGATCTGAGCCGATTTAATATCTATATTATTTGTAATAGTCTCCTGGATTTTCTTGAATATTTCTTTTAAATCATCTATGCTTTCAGCTGTAAGTGCACATCCTTTAGATGCAATACCTGAAATATTCTTATACTCATACCATATTGGCAGAGTTCCATCCAGCCATCCTTTTGTCTTATCAGTCAGCCCTAAACCAACAGTATAGATAATAACTCCTTCTTCTTTTAACTTCTCTGCCTGTGTTTTTGCTTTGCTAGCAGCATCATTGCTCCAACTGCCACCATTTCCCGTAGGTTCACCGTCTGTAAATAATATTACATATTGCGGTATATCCTCTCTTTTATTATTCACCAGTTTATCATAGGCATATTCTAAACCTTTATCCGGTGAAGTTCCTCCATCAGCAAACATTTTATTGACACTTTTCAATAATGATTCAGGATTATTACCAACCTCTTTTAAATCATAAACATTTGAATTGCTGGTATTAAAAGCAGTTACACCAATCTTACTTTCCGGTGATGCTGCTGATGTCGAAGCGATAAATGCGTTTGAAGCTTCTTTGAGGCCCGTTAAACGTGATGCATATGTGTAGATAATTGTACTACTTTTTTCATCAATCGCTTCCCAACCGCTTCCATCCCAATATTGCCACATATTATTCAAATAAAGCATTGGCCTACTCGCGTAATTATGTTTTGATGAACTAGCATAACTGGTAGTTTTTCCGTAGTAATAAACCTTAGTCGTATCAAGTTTATCTTTTACTGAAGAATACTTGCTTGCATTATCAGTTGCTTCTACCCTTACAAAACCCGGAGTATTTTTTGAACCATAAACATAATTCATTGACCCTGATTTGTCTAGCACCATCATGATATCAGCCACACCACCTTCTTCTTGAGTGGTAGTAGACGTCAATTTTGAAGACGCTGTAATGTTTATATCATAGGTTCTTTTATCCCAATCTCGAACAGTTGCTGTCTTATCATAGTTCATTGAACTATCTATCAATTCCTGCTCAGTCACATTTAAAATCTTATAAATACCATCTTCATCTGGGTCAACTTTCGCTTCTGTTTCACCATCGCTCAAATAGACGTTAGCAACAGCTCTTCCTTCCTCATTCAAGGTCACTTTTACTTTCCAGGTGTCTACCGAAGGAATATAGCCATTTGGTGCCTGCGTTTCGGTTAAGGTGTACTCTCCTTCACGTAACTTAGTAAATTGCACTGCACCATTTGTCATTGAACTTGCAGTCAAGGTTTCATCTGTTGCATCGTTAACAAGTTTAAATTTAGCGCCTTCTAACGCTTCACCCTTCTTATTTACTTTATTTAAGTACAGATTGGTCATTGGAACCTCTGTTACCTCTGAAATCCTAGCCGAAGGAAGGGTAAAATTCATTTGACAATTTGATAAAGAAGCTCCACGCTCCATATAGAGTATGGTCAGTGTATGTTCTTTCTGCTTTTCTTCACTTGTCAGCGTTTCAGGGTCTCCAATAACATCCCACAAATCCACCTCGCCAAAAGCTGCACCATGAATTCCTCCCAAGTCAATAACTACCTTCTCACCATCCAATACTACCCACAGGTCATCATCTCCTGTAAATGAATAATTTAAAGGTCCTACATAATCACCAATTTGAAACGTAACATCATATCGCATGCCAAAATAGAAGTTATGATCATTATCGGCCATCTCTTTTGGATTTTTCACCTCATCAAGAGGAAAAAAGTTATTTCCACTTGTGGCCACTGTTTTAGATCCATTTTTCACCTTGCTAAGTTCATATGAATCTCCTGTTTTGTCAAATTCTAATGTGTAATTTTTATATACTTTTCTTAAGTCCCTTTTTTCACCATATTTAGTGCCAACCGTTACAGATAAATCATCATTATTAAAGAAACCTGGGTCTGCATAATTAAAAACCACATTCCCCTCTCCATCTAAGCCTTTTAAAAGCCCCTTTACTACAGAACTGCCCCCCGTCCAGTCATTAGCGTTCAAATCACCGCCATCCGGTTTCCAAGTATACTTATATGAGTTGTAATTCTGTTTTGCGGTACCGGCAGAAAGCTTTTTATTACTGTTCTTTCCTTCTCCATAGTTTTCCGGAGCATTAATGGAATAGTATTTAGTATTTTTGCCGGATCCGGAAGTCCCCGCTTTTACGGTATAGTCATAAAATGTTGTCGGTCCTTTTACGGTATCACTCTTTGGGGCATAATAAATTTTAATAATACTATCATTAGTTACTTTTATTTCACTATAATCAGCTTCATTAACATAATCGGTTCCATTAATATTTACCTTTTGAACCTCCCAATTGGTTGCTTTTGCATAGTCATTGACTTTTCCTCCAACCGGCAGTGTCAACTCATCATTTGAATATATTTTTTGTTGATTAGAATTATTATAATGTTCAATTGTAACATTAACCGCTGATCCACCCTGTTGAACAATAACGTATGTAGAAAAATGCGGTGCATCAAAAACAACATTTCCTTCTTCGTCTACAGCACCATTCATATTTTCTACTGTATTATTATCGTCCACATGAAGTACTGCTGCGCTGGCCCCCGCTTCTATATCGGGCGTATTAACTGTAACCTGTACCGATGATCCCGGCTGAACTTCGCTGCCTCCTACCATAAACTTAATATCATATGCTATGATATTTTCAACTGCGAATTGTTCCTCAATAGCTTTATCTTCTACAGCCTTCTCAATATTCTCCACTTCCTGCTGATTCGTTATTTCGTTCACATAAAGTTCTGCATTTTCAGGAAGAGCACCTTTATCCGCTGTAACTTTTATAACTGAATTTCCGACCTGCTGACTCCATTCAATTTTTTCTGTTTCCTCAAGATTCCCTTCTTCCACAATATCAGTTAAATTCTGATCACTTTCTTGTTGTTGGGATTCCATTTCTTCCGTATTATCAGATACTACTTCTTCAGATACTTCTTCTTCAGATACTTCTTCTTCAGATTCAGATACTTCTTTATCGCTATCTACATCTAAAAGCTCTTCTTCCCCAGTATCCTTAACTGCCTCTTCTCCATTTTCTCCCTCAACACTTACTGCTGCAGGTTCCTGATTGGCTGTATCTTCTGGTGTGGAGGTTGTTCCGACTGCCACCTCACCATTTGCCATAGTAGATATGCCAGTACTGAGCACCAGGACCATGCAAAGTACAACTGCTAATATTCTTTTCTTTATATTACTTTTCATGGCTTCCTCCTTCTACTATATCTTCTTCTATTCCGATTATAGCTCCATCTATCATCTTCAATAATTCCAAAGCACTGCGAAAATATTGTTCCCTTTGTTCTTCAACCCACAGGACACTGCCCTGCCATGTGGCATTCTGACATTCATGGATTTTTATAATAAAAGTTCCTTTGTCTTTTTTTACTGTTTTGCCACTCACAACACTCTCGCCTCCTTTGGGTAAAGTTTTTAACTCTTGCTTAACTATGGTCTTATTGTACTGAAAGGAGCATTACGAAAAGCATTACACGCATTACTTTTTCAAATCTTTTTCTCTTCTTTATCTCTTGTGTAATGGTAATGTGAAAATCCTGTGAAACGGTCTAAAAAAGGGCAAAAAAATACCGCCGGCAATCCGGCGGCATATGCATGTCAGATATCATATTCCCCAAGAGCACTGTCTACGAGCTTTATCAGCTCCAGTGCGCTGCTGAAATGTTGTTTCATTCCTTTCTCTTTCCAGATCACTTCACCCTGCCAGGTGGCATTCTGTCTGTACTGGACATAGATGACAAATGTAGCTACTTTTCCATTCGGTTTTAGGATCTCATCCTGAGGTACCCGTTTTTCTAATCTCTGTGAGGGTTCCTTTTCTTTTTTTACAAAACTCCGGCTTTCTGTGGAAGCCTGAGGGTAAGAAATTATATCGTAAAGATTGTCCATAAGACGCAGGAGCTGTACCACATTTTTATAACGCCACGGTTCTTCCTCGTAACACTGATAGAGGCGTCCTGAGAATTCCCCATGGTTGCTGGTATCCACACAAACACTGATCAGGTTTGGGGCGGATACATTTATGTTTATATTGTCTTCTCTGTTCATAGTCCACACTCTCCCGTCATTCCCGGAATTTTTTTGTTAATCCCAATGGAATCCATTGCTTCGGAAACTGATCCTGGATTTGTCATTCTCTACATCAGCTATGGAGGAAACATAGTATTCCAGATGTTGCTCCCATGATTTATGTTCTCTAGCAAAATAGCGGGAAATACGGTTAAAAATCATTCCACAGTTTTCCTGGTTGGTTCCTACCAAAAGGATCAAAAACTGTGTGGGGCTGTATTTTGTAAAGGAATCTCCCCTGCGCAGACAATGTTTAACTGCACGATACAATTCATCGGACATGGCTGTCAATTTATCTTTGTTTTCCATTGGGCGTCCTTTGCCATCTGTAATGGTGCACAGCATAAGATAAACGGACTGGCCGCTTCGCTCAATGATCCGCCGCACAAGACGATATCCATCCCGAAAGCTTGGAAGGTTACAGTAGAACGCACCGTCCTCCTCCTCATCTTCTTTCAATCCGCCTTTGATTTCATTGATCGCCTGTGGCTTATGGCTCATTTTGGCGCTCATTTCCTTGAACTGGTTCATCATTTTTTCAGAAGGGCTGATTCCCAGTTCTTCAAAGAACAGCTTCGCCGTATCCTCATAAATCTGGATTGCTTCTTTATATCTGTTCAAGGCCATCAGACAATCTACCTGCACGGACTGCCATTCATCAAAAGGATAAAGTTCACTGGCAGTATCACATAATTTTAATACTGTCTCATATTCCCTTTGTTTGATCATATAATCACAGATTTCTTCCAAAGCATAAGTGTATTTCTTTTTATACTGCACACTCTCCAGCAAAACCCAGTCTTCCCCTGAAAGCCCCGGCAGGAATTCACCGTGGTATGTTTCACAGGCCTGACAGAAATATTGTATTTTCTTTTCTTCGTCCGTTTCCGCTTTTCCTAATTCAATTAGGTGTGAGAACATAAGGGCATCCACCTCTGCCTCCATAGGCGCATTCCAGCGGTAGATTCCACTTTTAATCTGTATATAATCATACTCCGGAAGGCCGGCATCCACAAGCATTTTTTTCAAACGGTGTGAAGTTACCCTTAAATTGTTGGATACATCCGCCAATTCCTCCCTTCCGTACAGATTCTCTAACAGTTTTGCCCTGGCAATTCCATTTTCACCGCAGTGGAGAAGGATCTGAAGCAGCTTCATTGATTTGGTTGCTGTATTTCTGCGGAAGGATATGGGTCTATCGCCATATTCCATGGAGAAGCCTCCCAACATGTGCACTTTTAACACCGGTAATTTTTCTTCTATCATACTCTCTCCCATTTGTCTGCACGCCTCCGCTTGTTTTATAGCCCTAAAATATATTTGTTTTAATTTTATAATTTGTGTAATGGTTTGTCAATGCAATAAACTGCAACAAAACTGCCATTCGGTAACAAAAGCTGCATTTCACGATAAAATCTTAAATCACTTGGTATTGCTAATAAAAATATTATTCATTTGCTTTTTTAAAGTCTTTACTTTTAAGGTAATCTTCCATTGTGCTTGCGTTTATATCATTCATACTTGCTATATTGGTACTTTGGGGCTTGTTACTGTTTGTTTTTGTACTTTCATAAACTTGTCCGTTATAGTAAATTAAATATGCATTCCAATTTGACCAAGCATTTTCAGTTTCTCCATTCGTTGTCCCATATAAAACCATCGTGCCATCCTTTAAAAAATAAGGTTTCCAGTATAACTGCATTTCTTCAAAAGATGTGCCACTTTTCATAGAATCTGATATTTTCATAAATCCTCTGTCATCAGCTACCTTTTTGAGCAAATCCTTTCTATCCAGAGTTGTACTGCCCCATTCCTCTTTATGTTCTAGCAGGTATTTATAATAGCTCTCACACTGTCCTAAATATCCTTTAATACTGTCTATACAGGGGCAGGAAAATATGACTTCCTGTTGTCCATCCTTACTGGTCACTTCAACTTCATACTGGCTATTATACACGGGACAAATGACAATATCCTTAGAGCAGTATCCTTTATCTATCAGATAATCTATTATTTCACTATTAAGGATATGCTTTACTTCCATTGTGTCTTTACATAATGCCACTTCAAAGACATCTGTCCCCATAATCTGAAACTGTGTCGCCAATTCATGTCTCTGATTCGCACATTTTGCTGTTTTTGATTTCTGTACATAGCGTGTTATAATAGGCACGGCCACAGCAGCGAGTATCAAAATTATTACGATAACTACAATCAATTCTACCAGGGTAAATCCCCGGTTGTTCCTTTTCTTCAGCAGCATTTTATTTTCAGCCTTTCCTTTTATAAGCGCACTTTGCCAAAATTTTTTATATTTCTATCATATTACTAAAGGTTAATCTATGTCAATGATTTAAATGTACCTACAACCTAAAAATGGGCTTTTTGCGCCGAAAATACCCATTCCCCATATTCCTAATATTTTATTAAGCTACAATTTTAAGTTTACATAATTCCAGAGCCACTTACCCGCGTGCCCAGGATGCACACAGGGGTATGATCTAATGCTATAAAATATCTCCGACTACTATTATTTATATCCCCTGTGTCCCTGTATGTCCATACATTGCTATTTGGTAGTCTACTTCTAAACAAATAGCTACGATGTGTAAATCCTTTGTGCACACCTGTTTCTTCCATAATATAATGTATTCCGGCAGAAATCCCGAATCAGGTATTGGATCAAAGAAAGAAAATCCACTTTTGAAAACAGGGTGGAAATAGTACAGTATAATATGCGAATAGCCACTATCCTGTGTAAACATCTGAAAATTTCAGACATCTTATAAGCAGGCACACATGCCCAGAGTAGCAAATTGCAACCATAATGGCTTAAAGAGGAGTTCTGTGAAATCAGCAAAGGCGAACTAAATTTACAGACGCATTAAAAACTGCCAGTGGTATTACCAACTGGCAGCAAAAAATTTATACCTTTTCAATTGTCTGCTTGACGGGAAGCTGTTCATTCCGACAGCCCCCCTATCAATTCTATTTATTCAACTGCACTAAAATGCTATCAGCGCTACAATACCCGCCAAAAGAATAGACAGAATCACACGCTCTACCCACAGCAGAAGAATCTGCGGAATTTTTACAGGTATTTTGGTAGACAAAATACAGGGAATGGAAGCGGAGAAAAATAAAATCTCCGAGATACAGACAGTAGCTACTACATAGCGGGTCTGTATACTTGCATTCACAACAAATGCTGCGGGCAGAAACATTTCTGCAATGCTGGTGGCAAGGGCCTGTCCGGCCACAACAGCTTCCGGAAGACGCACGATCCATGCAAAGGGTACAAATATATAACCAATCACTTTAAAGATAGGTGTAAACAGGGCAAGCAACATACCTGTCAGACCAATGGACATGATAGTAGGAAGTATTGTGCTGATCATTCTTCCTCCGTCTTTGGCACTGGACCAGATATTTTTTAATACAGACCCAGAATTGCCTGCCACTGTAATGGCTTCATTCCAGGCAGTCTGAAATCTATTTGTGGAAATGGTCTCTTCCGGAGACGGTTCAACTCCCTCCATACACTCATTGGGAATTGACGAAAGCGGAAAAATCCTGGCTGTAATTGCTGTGACAATAAATGTAATAATAAGTGCTGTCCAGAAGTAAAAATTCCATCTTCCCATCAAATCCAGTGTTTTCGCCACAACTACCATAAACGTCGCAGATACAGTGGAGAAACCAGTCGCAATGATCGCTGCCTCCCGTTTCGTATATTTACCGTCCTGATAAACTTTATCAGTGATCAGCAGCGCCAGGGAATAACTTCCCACAAAGGAAGCCACAGCATCAATTGCCGAACGCCCAGGTGTCTTCCATACTTTGTTCATCAGTGGCTGCACGAATACACCGATAAATTCCATAAGACCGTAATTGGTCAAAAATGATAAAAACAGTCCGCCCAGAGGAATTAAAAAAGCCAGAGAGCAGCACAGAGAATTAAAAAGAAATGGAAACAAGTCCGGATTTTCATGTAAAAATTCCGGGCCCAGATGCCATATATACATAACCCCACAAATGACACCTAAAATCTTAAATATAGAAAAAAAGATATCCAGCTTACTCTTGTTCCATGTTTTTTTACAAAGGGAAGGACTGCACCACACACCATGATAACCAGGGCTACATATTTCTGGTAATCGCCAAGAAGGTTTCTGATAATTGTAGTCAGATGGTCCAGTGGAATTGAGCTTTTGCCTCCGTAAGGAATTGGAATAAAAAACATAAAAACTCCAATAAGACTGCAAATAATAAACTTTGCAACTGCTGTGTTACGATTTGTTGTTACCTTAGTATTATCCATATAAAAACCCCCTTAAAGTAAAATTGGTAAAAAATAGAATCTCCTATCAATATTATTATACCATTATACATGGGATAATCAACAAAACTTTGTACTGCAAAAAGGGTTGTTTCACAAGGATATCATACTCTTCTGCCCGTTCACCTAAAACGGCAGATTGGTATTTAGCCTGCAAAAACTTATGGTATTACAGCTTCAGGAAAATAATTCCTTTACCTCCTCCAGTGAAAGGCCGGTGGCTTTTGAAACTTCCTGGGGTGAACTACCTTTCAGGAGCAGTTTAAGTGAAACAACTTTTAATGATTCCTGATTCTTCTTGGCTCTTTCCTGCTCCGTGATGGCTCTCTCCTGCTCTAACAGATCCATCACTGCTGCCACTGCCTGCTGTTTTTCTTCTTCAAACAGTCTTCCTACCTTCGTCATTCTAATCCACTCCTCTACTTGTCTTGCGAACTCCGGTTCTATGATCTTATCGGAAAATGTGATGATGCCTGACAGAACAAACAACTGCTGTTCTTCATCCTGTATATTTTTGGCAAGGTTTACTGCTTCCTCTAAAACCACCTTTTGTTTTTCTTTCTTTTCCTCTGTCAAGGGTAGGATGATGAGCTGCATGACCTCTGTATCACTTAGTTTTTCTCTGTTCTCTATTCTCTCCCTGACAGTCTTCAAGATGATTTCCGCATTGATAGAAGACAGATATCCCGGCTCCACCGTGAGACGGAGGCATCCCACATCCAACACAGCATTGATATGGCGGATTCCGGATGTGCATAAGACAATCATCCTCAACCGGATATTACTGCCGTATTTTTTCAAGATCCGGGCTATGTGGTTCACGTACTTGATCTTGCTTTTCTCTGAAAATGTACTCTCATAGTCTATGGCCGCATAGCTGTTGTCTTCCAGTTTGAAAAGATTATCTGTTGCCATTTCATTTGCTTCTATTGCGGGCAGGTTGACGGGCAGTACCTCTTTTACTTTTGACATAGGTATCCCGTATACGGAAAAGGATTTTTCCTTCATCCCATCTCCCAGGATTTTGGATACAATATCCTTGTTCTGATATGCAATCCCTCTCATATACATATCTCTCCTTTATTTTAGCAAACTTTTATTTAACATGCAATCCCAAAAACACTGCCATTTGCATCACCTCCGGATTCTTATAGATTTTAAGTGTTGGAAATAAACGGCGATATGCCTCAATGCAGACAGAAGCTGCACTGTAAAAGAAATTACCTCCAGCGGTCTTGTTTTCCGCTGTTATTACAGATTACATGATATATGAATGAAAGTCAATTAAGTTTATATAACCTTTTTCTATTATTTTAAGAAATAGCGTGGCAGTAAAATCTGCTGCAGGCTGAATGTATAACGCATGAAAATCCCGAGGCAGCCAGCGCGATATGGGGCAGAATGCTCCATATCTGTGCATTGCAAAGCGTGTTACCGGACACGGAGTGATCAGTTACGATTGCTTTCCTCATCCCTGCCTCCCCGCAAAATCCCTATTTTCTTTTTCACGCATATCTGCTATAATTATCCGCAGATAATACACAAAACGGAGGATTATATTATGACTGTATATAAGACAAGAGGCGTATGTTCACGTTCTATCGAAATTGAATTGGATGGGGATACGATCTCATCTGTAAAATTCAATGGGGGATGTAATGGCAATACCAAAGGAATTGCCAGTCTGGTGAAAGGTATGAAGGTTGACGAAGTCATCGAACGCCTGAAAGGAACCGACTGCGGCGGACGCGGTACATCCTGCCCGGACCAGCTTGCACTGGCTCTGGAATCTATAAAAGCTCAGAACGCCTGAGACTGAAAATTTATCAGAAAATAAAAGCCGCATCCTGCCAAGGACCAATTCTATGGATTCCTGCAGGAGACGGCTTTTCTTATGAGGTGGATATTGATGAAGTCCTTTCTATATAAAATACTCCGGGAGGAGACGGTTTTCTGCATCTCGCTCCTTTTCGCCCTGCTTTCCATGCTGGCTGTAAAGCCTGATGCCGAATATGCGGGCTATATCGATCTGCGCACCCTGTGCCTCCTGTTTTGTCTCATGGCTGTGACGGCAGGTTTTCAGAAATGCGGTATTTTCCGTATACTGGCCGAAAAACTCCTGGGTGCCCAGAACCATATGCGCGGGCTTGCACTCGCCCTGGTACTACTGCCGTTTTTCTGTTCCATGGTGATCACAAATGATGTGGCGCTCCTCACCTTTGTTCCCTTCACCATCCTGGTACTGCATATTATCAAACAGGACAGGCATACTGCGCCGATCATTGTGCTGCAGACCATAGCTGCCAATCTGGGAAGTATGGCTACTCCCCCCGGAAATCCCCAGAACCTTTTTCTCTGTTCCAGATATGGGCTGGGAATGGGGGAGTTTTTTCTCACCATGCTGCCCTTCACTGCCATAAGCCTTATTCTGCTTCTTTTTTGCATCCGGTTCGTGCGTCAGGAACCTGTGAGGGTGTATTTTAAGGAGTCCTCCCCTCTGGAGCATCCACGGCTTCTGGCTGTTTTTACCATCCTTTTTCTTTTGTGCCTGCTGACTATCTTCCATGTTCTTCCCTATCCGGCCCTGACCTTGTGCGTTATGGTATGCCTTTTACTTCTTTCCAGGGACATCTTTGGGAACGTAGACTATTTTCTTTTGGCAACATTTATATGCTTTTTTGTCTTTTCCGGAAATCTTGGCAGAATGGAAACCATACGTTCCTTTCTGTCCGCGTGTATGACAAAAAACGGCATGCTGACTTCTGTGCTCTCCAGCCAGATCATCAGTAATGTCCCCGCTGCTGTGCTTCTGTCTTCCTTTACGGAGAATTGGAAGGCCCTATTGGTGGGTACCAATCTGGGCGGCCTGGGAACTCCCATCGCCTCTCTGGCAAGCCTGATTTCCATGAAATTTTATCTCAAGACCGAGGAGGCGGATTTTCGTTCCTATCTGCTGCTTTTTCTGGCCTTGAACGCTGGCGGACTTGTAATCCTCCTTACAGCCGCATACATACTTTCAGCCGCCGGTCTTCTCATTTGAAAACCGGCGGCTTTACTGTTACATCTCTATCTCTGTCTTTGTGGTTCCGAAGGACTCCTCCGCCCCGCTTTTCTGCTTATTTACTGCCAGCGTAACACAGAGGACTGCTATTGTGAATCCCAGAAGGATCCCCATACACTTCCACACCGGAAGCAGATTCTCCATGCCGAATCCGGTCAGACCGCTGATCTCATCCAGGCATTCTTCGTACCAGTATACGGGCAGGCATCTGGCAAATTTCAGAACGCCATCCCCCATAATGCTGATGGGCACAAATGCCCCTCCCAGGAAAGACAGGCCCAGGGCCAGTATATTGGCTGCCGCGTTCTGCATATTCGTATCCCTGACAAAGAGGGATGCCAGCACCGAGACTGCCATAGCAAGCAAAAGCATGATAAAGCTGTTCAGCAGAATCAGACCTGTGATTCTGATATCCATGTCCTTCACCGAATCGTAATATAGGAAAAGTCCCGCAACGGTAAGTATTATCCAGAATACGATCCCAACACATGCACATCCCAGTCCCATCTGCCACAGCCGTGTAAATGGTTTCAAAGGCGCGCACAGATTCCTCATACGGATATCCGGTCTCTGGAAGCTGAGGAATATGGAGGTAATGCAGAGAACACAGATAACCAGAATGATATACGGTGCCACCTGATATTGAGCCTTAAATCCCTCGGAAACGGGCTGTGTCTTCAAATACTGGCGTTTTTCCACGCTGACACTGCTGTTTAAAAGTTCTGATACCTCATCTGCAATTTTCTCTCTGTCCGGATTCTCCTCTATCTTTTCCCTGGTCTGTATATAACCCCAATATTGGTTAACATAACTACTCATCTGATATCCACTGGCGGAATCCTGTGTCTTATTTTCCAGTAATCTGACCGGTTTCTCATCCTTCAGGGCATCCTGGAACCCCTCCGGGATGATCAGGATATAGCTGACTGCCTCGTTAAATCTGGCATCCTGAATGACTTCCAGATCATCTTCAAGAGGCACATAAGTACCATGCTCCTTTAAAAAATCCATCATTTTTTCCGTATAGGCTGTTTCTTTATCTCTGTTTATCACTGTAAACGTAGGGCGGCTCTCCTCAAATACACTGCTGTAGCTCTGTCTGCCAATCTGTGAGAGCATAATGGATACGCCGATAAATATGATAAAATAAGTGGCAAACATGACCATCCTGCGTCTGATCACCAACAGACATGCCTTAAATACTCTCATAATTCTGCCTCCTTAAAGAAAATGCTGACAACAGAAACATTCCGGCTGCCATTGCCAGTATCACAGCTATGTTCTGGCAGTATCTCTGATAGTCGTCAAAATAGTACAGGCAGTAGAAGGCATCTGATATCCTTGCCGCAGGGTTCAGCCAGGAGATAATAGGCATATTCTGGTCCACAATATATTTCATGCCTGAAACCATCATGCCTGCCCCAAAACAGCAAACCATAGTGATGGATACCAGAATTCCAACCTTCATATTCTCCCCCAGTTTAGACAGGCAGCTTACAACCGTACCAAACGCCACACCCAGGATAGTGCCTGCCAGGCACGTGAGAACGAGAAGCGGCAGCCGGTCCCCAAAATCCACTCTCAGAATAACCGTAATATAAAATAATAGAAACAGCAGGCTCATCATATGCACTGTTGCGCTTGCCAGCAGGTCGTAGAAGATCACACGGATCCTGCCAAGAGGCGCCATCATGCGCCTGGCACCCAGGGCGGACAGGTTTCCCTGCAGATATGTGATACTTGTAAGCCCCTGCATACCGCCGTACATGCATACCATTGCGATCAGGGCATAATAGAAGTTTATCACCGGAGAATAGGGCTGTGAGGAGAGGGATATTTCCTCTGTAAGGGTATCTCCTCCCATGATCTCCTCAAGATCAAGGGCATATCCCGGATTTTTTTCCATTATGGCCCTTATATTTCCCTCTGTCTGCACATAACGGTCCAGAAAGCTTTTCAGGATTGTCTGATTCATGCCGTCCTGCTTTACCACAAGCTGAGGGGTATTTTCCCTGATAAGGATATATCCGTCAATGTCTCCCTTCTCCAGCGCACTGTCCGCTTTGTCCCTCTGTGCATATTCCGTCACCTTCAGTATGGCGTCCTCCCCGCTGCCCACCTGTTCCAGAACCTGACTGAACATCTGGTTTTCCTCATAGGCGGTATCCGTGATCACACCCACCGGAACAGGCTCCAAATTGTCTGACTGTGACACGGCTGACAGGCAGAAATAAAACAGGGTCGACATGATGAGCGGAAAGGCCCAAATCCAAATCAGCTGATCCTTGTTCCGAATGGAACTGAGTAAACGCTTACTGTAAATATTCCAGAACATATCCATCCCCCCTAATCCCTCAGTTCTTTTCCTGTGATCTCCAGGAAAACATCGTTTAATGTAGGCGGCTCTGAAAATATCCTGCCGAAATATATTTTGTTCTTCCGCAGAATATCCAGCAGCGTAATGAGGCTGTGGCCTCCGCTCTCACACTGCACCTTCAAAAGATTCCCTTCATATTCCGCTTCCAGTACACCTTCCACTTTCTGCATTTTCGCCATGATCTCTGACGGAAGTTCTGATAATTCTATGGTGATCTTCTCACCTGTACGGATCAGGCCCTTCAGCTCCTCCTTGGT
>ENA-UAPG01000169-UAPG01000169.1-human-gut-metagenome-genome-assembly--contig:-NODE-169-length-19559-cov-11.206368_pt1 | contig 19559 bp, 12 predicted proteins | sample MGYA00243478_ERZ654573 | MGnify/ENA primary metagenome ERZ654573 (study PRJEB26926, sample SAMN06164711) | human gut metagenome | biome: ENVO:00009003; feature: ENVO:2100002; material: ENVO:00002003... | reverse complement strand
CGATATTGAGGGTGCGGAACCGGGTGCTGCCAATGGTAAAATTAATATCCAGATTATTGTATTGGATAAACATATTTTCTCTCCTAAGTGAAATCCTATTAACGATTCCTTGTGCTATATTCCTATCCGGTTTTACTGCGAAGATTATAGCATGGATGAAGAGAAAATGATATAGATATTGAATATATACGCAATCCAGATTATTATGGAGATAGTACAAAAACGAATGAGGCAGGTTAAGGAGGATTATGAGTAAAAAACATAGAAAAGCGGACCTGGTAATGCGGTTTTTCCAGGGGTCCAAGAAATATTTTTTGGTGGCAGTGTTAGCCTCGCTGGTCACGACCGGTTTAAATTCCCTGACACCCCAGATTTTCCGGTTTACCGTGGACTCTGTGCTGGGCGGGGATAAATATAAATATTTATCGGAGCATTTGTGGATCATGGCATTGATGCTGGTAGGAGTGGCACTTTTTTCCGGAGCGGCACTTTTTTTGAGCCGTGCCTACACGGCAAAAGCCGGTGAGAATTTTGCAAAGAACATGAGAGACGCCTTGTTTTCTCATGTGCAGAGGCTCCCCATGGAATGGCATGACAGACACCAGACAGGAGATATCATACAGCGCTGTACTTCAGATGTGGAGGTTATCAGAAACTTTGTGGTGACCCAGCTTTTGGAGGTGTTCCGTACCGTATTTTTGGTTGCGGTCTCGTTCGGGATGATGTTTTCCATGAATGTGAAGCTTTCTTTTATCGTGCTGTGTTTTGTGCCGGTGGTGGCACTGTACTCCACCATTTTCTACCGTCTGATCGCAGGGCGTTTTACTACAGCCGATGAAGCGGAAGGGGAATTGTCCACCGTTGTGCAGGAGAATGCCACAGGCGTCCGGGTGGTGCGGGCCTTCGGAAGAGAAAAGTTTGAGATGGAACGTTTTTATGAGAAAAATAATGCGTTTGCAGAGTTGTGGATCAAGCTTGGTACCTTGTCAGGGCTTTACTGGGGAATCGGGGATCTGATCACCGGCCTGCAGGTGGTTGCAGTGATCGTTCTTGGGGCAGCGGAGGCTGTACACGGGAATATCTCAGTGGGAGAATTTATTGCGTTTGCTTCTTATAATACAACTTTAGTCTGGCCTATCCGGGGGCTGGGACGAATTCTCTCGGACATGAGCAAGGCGGGCGTTTCCTTTGAGCGTGTGGATTATATCATAGGGGCCGGGGAAGAGGCTTATCAGGATAAAAAGGAGTATAAGGACCCAAGCCCGGATCAGGGCTTTGACATAGGATTTTCTCATGTAAACTATGGATATAAGGATGGAAAAGAGGTGCTTTCCGATGTTACGTTCTCCATCCCCCAGGGCAGTACACTGGGGATCCTGGGCGGTACCGGCAGCGGCAAGTCCACGATCATGCAGCTTCTCAACCGGCTGTATGAGCTGGAGGAGGGCCAGGGAAGTATAACGCTGGGCGGAAAAAATATCAGTGAGATTCCGTTGGAATGGATCAGAAAGAATGTAGGAATGGTGCTCCAGGAACCATTTCTCTATTCCAGAACCATCAAAGAGAACATAGCGGCATCTGTGCCGGAGGCTTCCTTTGAGGAAATCAGGCAGGCGGCTAAAATAGCCTGCATTGATGAGGCCATCATGAACTTCCCGGATGGGTATGAAACCCTGGTGGGTGAGAGGGGAGTAACCCTGTCAGGAGGCCAGAGGCAGAGGATCGCCATAGCCAGGATGCTGCTGCAGAAAGCACCCATTATGGTATTTGATGACTCTCTTTCAGCCGTGGATTCCCAGACAGATTCCAAGATCAGGAAGGCGCTTCTGGAGAACCGGAGAGATGCCACTGTGATCCTCATCTCCCACAGGGTGACCACACTGATGAGCGCTGACAAGATCATGGTGCTGAACCATGGAAGCATTGAGGAGATGGGAACCCATCAGGAGCTGATCAAACAACAGGGGATCTACAGGAAGATTTATGATATCCAGATGAGCCAGGACGACAGAATGCAGATGGAGGTGTAAAATGGCGGCATACGAAGAACAAGATTATAACAAACCCTTCAGCTTTAAGACATGGGCTAAAATGCTGCCCTTTTTTAAACCGTATACGAAATTCTTTGCCATTACCATTGGCCTGAATCTGATCCTGGCAGGGATTGATGTGCTGGTTCCTTTATTTCAGAGCTATGCCATTGACCATTTTATCGCCCTGAACACATTAAAAGGGCTGAATATTTTTGCTTTGGTCTATGTGGCAATGATAGTGACACAGACGGTATCTGTGTATCTGTCTGTACACGCAGCCACCACCATTGAGATGAGTGTGGGGAAAGATTTGAAGAAAGCGCAGTTTGAGCATCTTCAGACATTGTCGTTTTCCTATTATAATACCACCCCGGTAGGCTATATCCATGCCAGGGTCATGAGTGATACCCTGAAGATAGCGGGAATGATCGCATGGGGACTGGTGGATATGTTCTGGGCATTTATCTATGTGGTCAGTGTGTTTGTGATCATGTTTCTGCTCAACTGGAAACTGGCGCTTATCATCATGCTGGTAGTGCCTTGTATTGCAGTCCTCACCGTGTATTTCCAGAATAAGATCCTTCACTGGAACAGAAGGGTGAGAAAGGTCAATTCCCAGATCACCAGTGCCTATAATGAGGGAATCACAGGGGTGAGAACCTCAAAAAGCATGGTGATCGAGGAGGATAACCAGAAGAATTTCCGCAGTATTACAAAGAATATGCATCAGGCGGCAACCAAATCTGCCATGCTGAATGCAGTGTATATTCCGACTATATTATTTTTCAGTTCCGTGGCAGCAGCGATTGTGCTGGCAAGGGGCGGATATATGGTGCAGAGCCAGGTAATGCAGCTTGGGACCCTTTCTGTGTTCATCTCATATGCGGTGGTCATTTTCGAGCCGATACAGCAGCTTGCCCGTCTTTTGGCGGATCTGATCTCCTGCCAGGCCAGTATTGAGCGTGTTATGGATCTGCTGGAGCAGCAGCCCAATGTAACAGATGCGCCGGAAGTGATTGAAAGATACGGGGATATGTTTGAGGCAAAGAAGGAGAACTGGGAGAGGATAGAGGGAGATATTGTCTTTGAGGATGTATCTTTCCGGTATCCGGACGGAAAAGAATATGTGCTGGAACATTTCAATCTGCATGTGCCTGCGGGAATGAATGTGGCTATTGTGGGGGAGACCGGGGCAGGAAAATCTACCCTGGTGAATCTGTTGGGCAGGTTTTTTGAACCTACCAAAGGGCGTATCCTCATTGACGGAAAAGATTATCGGGAGCGGTCACAGCTCTGGCTGCATAGCCAGATCGGGTATGTGCTGCAGAATCCCCATCTGTTTTCCGGTACGCTTTATGATAATATCCGGTACGGGCGCCTGGAGGCCACGGACGAGGAGGTCCGGGAGGCCGCAAGGAAGGTTTCCGCGGATATTGTGGCAGGCAAGCTGGAAAAGGGGTATGAGAGTAATGTGGGGGAGAGCGGAGGCAGGCTGTCCACAGGAGAGAAGCAATTGATATCTTTTGCCCGGGCGATTCTGGCGAATCCCAGTATTTTCGTGCTGGATGAGGCCACGTCCTCCATTGATACCCAGACGGAACAGTTGATACAGGAAGCCACGGACCAGCTTCTGAAGGGGCATACCTCTTTTGTCATAGCCCACAGGCTTTCCACCATCCGTCAGGCAGACCTGATCCTGGTGGTGAAAGATGGTAAGATCATTGAGGAGGGAAGCCACAGAGAGCTGTTAAGACAGAAAGGATATTATTATGATCTGTATTCCAGGCAGTTCGAGGAAGAATCGGCAATGCAGATTTTAGCTGGAGATAATGGAATGTAACAGGGAAAGAAAATCCCGTCGGCTGCTTATATGGTAAGCCCGGCGGGATTTTTTTAAGTTCTCAAACATTAATCTGTAAATAAAATGGTCTTGTTGCGTCCGTTTTGTTTTGCCCGGTACAGTGCCCTGTCAGCCTCCTCTATAGCCGTTTCCAGAAGCCCGGGTTTCCATGATGCATGATAAGAGACGCCAATGCTGACAGTCACGGAGGTATTGGTCTTCTGTGGGGCGGCTATTTGGGTGGATGCCACAGACATGCGGATCTGTTCCGCTTTTGCCATGATCTCCTCAGCGGAAAGGCCGGTTGTCACCAGTACAAACTCTTCCCCTCCATACCGGACCGCTTGAAAATCCTCCTGTTTTGAAAAGGAAGATAAGACAGAGGCGACAGTCTTGAGACATACATCTCCCTGCTGATGGCCATAGCGGTCATTGTACTGTTTGAAAAAGTCAATGTCCAGCAGCAGAACCGCCAGGGAACCCATATGTACACCGTATTTTTCAAGAGGAGATTTCACGGATTCTTCCAGGTAGCGTCTGTTGCCAAGGGTGGTCAGGGTATCTGTCATAGACAGACGGTCCAGCTTTTCATTGGCTGCCTCCAACTGTTGGTTTTTCTGGTCAATGATGATCTTATCATAGATACCGGTCAGACGGGCGTGGTACAGGCGGTAGGAATAAACAATGGATAACAGGCAGATGAAGCTGCTGTTTATCAGTGTACTGAACATATTTTCCTGTCCGTAAGGGGTCAAAAGTACCAGGCAGTTTGTCAGGATACAGGTAAGAATATGTAGGATACTTAAAATATGTGGCGGCAGTATGAGGAAGGCGGCCATCATGGGGAGAAAAGAGCAGTATACAACAATGCTCAGATCACCCAGAGCATCCAGATAGGAGATGAAGCTGATCCAGAAGACCAGCAGTATCCCGAAGGCGGTGCAGAGTCTTGCATGCAGCCGCCAGTTGTTTTGGGCGCGCTTATGTATAGTCAACAGTACGATCAGTCCGACAGCCAGTACGGCGTAGGCTATGGCATAACGCAGCCTGCGGTAACTGTAAAAGATATTGCCGGGACGAAAGGTAAAGACTATGATCATAAATAGCTGCATGACCAGCATAAGAAAAGCAATGGTCCGTTCGGATCTATAATTTAAAGATACCATTCCCAGTTCCAGTTGGTCACGGTATTTTTCCTCGTAAGGAAAGCGGATAAGAGAATGTAATTTTTCTTTTAACATTGGAAATCCTCTATGCAAACAAATGATTTGATTCTTTCACATTATATAATAGATTGTGCTGAAAAGCAAAAGAAAGCATAGAAAAATTGTGGGAACCGGATGCCGTGATCGTGATATTCGGAAAATGGGGGTTTTTATAGTAGAATGAATTGACAAAATATTTATCCTTATGAGAAACTATTGAAAGTGAGATTTAAACATACAATGAAAGTCATTGCCAACAAAAGTTGAGGTAATGGCTTTTTTTAATAACATAAATTTATATTATTGCGCAGGGAGTGTCTGTACGGCAGAGGCTTTACTGCTTCACCATATGATTTCTGAGATGTGACATCCTGAGTGATGGAAAATAGAGAACAAAATTTTTTCCATCATTAGACAAACTTTAGTTTAACGCGAAAAGGCTTTAAGATCAATAGATCAAAAAATAATAAATATTTTATCAAATCATTTAGCATAGGAAGGGCAGCTAAACAGCCCCGCTATGTCTAAAATTAAAAATAAAGCCTTTTCGTGAATGCAGCAGCCGACAATAAGTGGACAGAAAAGTGGTCAAGGAGGTCAAAATGTCAAGAAAAGGTGAAAACATCAGGAAAAGGAAAGACGGCCGTTGGGAGGCCCGTTATATGAAAGGACGGGATATGAACGGCAAGATCAGGTACGGTTATCTGTATGGCAGGTCATACAAAGAGGTTAAGGAGAAGAAGATAAGAATGATATCAGAATATCCGGCCTTTTTTACATACGGCAGTCAGCCCTCTGCTCTGCTGGAGGATGACAGGATCTGCACGGTCAGCGCGCATTGGAAAAACCATATCCGTTATACGGTCAAGGAAAGTACCTATTCAAATTACGGTGAGATACTGGAGAACCATATCCTTCCTGCGCTGGGAGAGACTTCTGTGAGAAAATTTACAAACCGAACGCTTTTAAGTTTTGTCCAGAGGGAGCTGGAGAAGGGAATGTCCTACGGAAGTATACATGTGATCATGGGCGTTTTGAAGAATATACTGCATTACGGACAGGAGCTGGGATGCTTTCCCGGTGAACTTCTGAAGTTTCCGCGCATTCCCGCAGGGGGGAAGGAAATCCGAATCATGAGCAAAGAGGATTTCAGAAAACTGGATGCCTGCCTGAGTGAAGGCACAGATCCATTTACATTCGGTATTCTTTTGTGCATGTATACGGGCATACGTGTGGGGGAGCTGTGCGGACTGAAATGGGAGGACATAGATCTTAACCACCGCAAAATCTATATCCGCCGGACCGTGACGCGTGTAAAGAACCTGGATATGACCCTTACAGAGGGGCAGGGGGTATGCCCGCGGACGCGGCTTAACATCGGTACGCCTAAGACCTCCACTTCCATGCGTGAGATCCCCCTTCCGGACCGGCTGCTGTCAATTGGCACAGCATTAAAGAAAAATGGCAGGTGCTTTCTCCTGACAGGTACGGAAAATTGTGTGGAACCCCGCACAGTCCAGCGAAGGTACGCGGCCCTTCTGAAAAAATGCCAGATACCACACATAAAGATCCATTCCCTCCGTCACCAGTTCTCCTGCCGCTGGATTGAGCAGGGGTTTGACACAAAATCCCTGTCGGAGATTTTGGGACATACTTCCGTGAAAACAACACTTGATCTTTATGTACATATACAGGCTGAGACAAAGCGTGAATATATGAATCAGCTCACAACACCTTGAAATTTTTCCTCCACCGCAGCAGAAACGCAGAGTTGATCATCACGATCATAGACCCGGTATTATGTACCAGTTCGCCAATAACCGGATTCAGAACCCCTGCGGCTGCCAGTATGACAGCCGCTAAATTCAGTGTCATGGAAAAGGCCAGAAGAAATATATTTGACCTAAAATATCACAAGTCAGTTGAGGATTTAAAAACCGTATGCTATAATCGAAAGGAATGAACATGAACAAGGTTGTGGGTTTCATAGGAGACAGAAGTAGGAAGTGAGTGAGGAGTGATGGGTACGACAAAGCAGGAGACAATTCTGATCGCGGATGATGCGGAGATCAACCGGGCTATACTCAGAAACCTGTTTGAAACGGAGTATAATCTGCTGGAAGCGGAGAACGGAGAACAGGCTATGATGCTGCTGCGGCAGTACCATGATTCCATAACGGTGGTTCTTCTCGACTTGGTCATGCCGGAAAAGGATGGTTATGAAGTCCTGGAGGAGATGCGGCAGGGGGAATTGCTGTACCATGCGCCTGTCATTGTCATTACCGCGGATGACAGTAATGACAACAGGGTAAAAGTGTTTGAACTGGGAGCATCCGATATTATAGCAAAGCCTTTTGAGCCGGATGTTGTTAAGAGCCGTGTGAAGAACATTATAGAACTGGGCAGATACCGCCGCAGCCTGGAGGCGCTGGTGGAAGAACAGGCAGTGCGGGCACAGGAATCCAACGCTGCCGTTATTGATATGCTCTCTTCCGTGATCGAATACAGAAGCCTGGAGTCCGGCCAGCATATCCGGCGGATCCGGATGTTTACAAAAATCCTTCTGGAAGATGTAGCTGAAAATTACCAGGAATATAACCTGGACGGACGGAAGATCCGTCTGATCGCGGAAGCATCTTCCATGCATGATATTGGAAAAATTGCTATTCCTGACAGAATTCTGAACAAGCCCGGAAGACTCACAGACGAGGAATTCGAGGTCATGAAGACCCATACCCTGAAGGGATGTGAAATCCTCTCAGGGCTTGACCGTCTGCAGGACAGGGAATACCTGCAGTATGCATATCAGATATGCAGATATCATCATGAACGGTGGGACGGCAGGGGATATCCGGATGGTTTGAAAGGCAGTACCATTCCAATCTGTGCCCAGGTAGTTGCCATTGCCGACTGCTATGATGCACTGACCACGGATCGGGTATACAAAAAGGCGATCCCCTCGGGTCAGGCGTGCAGTATGATCCTGAACGGGGAATGCGGGACATTTTCTCAAAGGCTTTTGGAGAGCTTTAAAAATGTCAGGGCTTCGTTTGCACAGCTCTCTGAGCAGTATGCAGACGGGCTGTCTGCGGAACAGGGAAGGGAAACATCGCCTGCTCCGGAAGCACCGCTTCTGGCTGACAGGGAGAATACCCTGGAACAAAGTCAATTAAAGTATTTTGCACTTTTGCGGTATCTGGATGCCACGGTTATGGAGGCGGATCTGAATACAGGCACATACCATCTGGTATATCTGCAGGACCAGGATTTTGTCAGCCTTCGCGCGGGAGTGAGTTTTGAGCAGTCACTCAGCGCTTTCGTCCAGGCAGCGGTACATCCGGAGGACAGGGCGGAGGCCCTGAAACCTCTGGGCGGATATATACGGGAATTATTTGATGAGGGGCTGACCTGGCGGGAACAGAGATACCGGATTCTTGACAGGGGAACAGGTGCTTATCTTTGGTGCAGGGTTTCCATACTCCGGATCAATCTGGAAGCTCCGCATCAGCGCAGGGTGCTTCTCGTGTGGCACAAGGAGGGGACAGAACTTCCGGAAACAGTAAAAGCGGAGCACAGGCCTGAAGCAGCAAAAGAGGATCCGGTGATGGAACAGCTTTTTGGGGGTATGCAGAAGTACAGGTGTGACCATGAGTTTACCTTACTGCATGTCAGCAGAGGGCTGACTGACCTGGTGGGATATTCGGAAAAAGAGATCGGGGAAAAGTTTCAGAACAGCCTGATGCAGCTCATTTATCCGGCAGACCGCAAAAAAGTCCTCAAGCAGTTCCGGGAACAGAGGAACACCGGAAAAAATCTGGAGCTGGAGTATCGGCTCACAGCCAAGGATGGGCGGATCGTCTGGGTTTCCAACCGATGTATGATAGTCAGTGAGGATGGCGCCGAAACTGCCTGTGGTGTTCTTTTGGATATCACCCGGTCACGGCAGGCGGAGGAGAAACTCCGGCTGTCACTGGAGCGGCACAATATCATCATGGAGCAGACCAATGATATTATCTTTGAATGGGATATAGTCCGTGATGAACTTTATCTCTCCTCCAACTGGGAGAAGCAGTATGGATATCCTCCCATTACAAAGACGATCCGGGAGTCCGTGCCGAAGGCTTCCCACTTGCATCCGGATGATATGCCGGTATTTGTGGAGATGATGGAGGCCATGTCTGCGGGCGTGTCCTGCAAGGAAGGAGAATTGCGGATCGCGGATGCGGAGGGAAAGTACAAATGGTGCAGAGTACGGGCAGCCACACAGTTTGACCTGGACGGCAGGCCTTCCAAAGTTGTTGGCGTGATTCTGGATATTGATTCCCAGAAGAAAGCGTCCAGAGAATTGGAAGAGCGGGCTGCGCGTGATGTGCTGACCGGCCTCTATAACAAAGCCGCTGCCCAGACAAGGGTGGAGACACATCTTGGGGAATGCGCTTCCCAGGACCTTTCTGCCCTGATGCTTTTGGACGTAGATGATTTTAAAAGGATCAATGACCGGTATGGGCATATGTTCGGAGATGCGGTGCTGGTAGAGATCGCCACAAAGATTGCATCCCTGTTCCGGGTCCAGGATACGGTTGCCAGAATCGGCGGCGATGAGTTTTTGATTTTTATGCCTAATGTGAAACAGGTAAGTGTTGCAGAACAAAGAGCGGAGAACATCATACATACCATGCAGAATATGCTTGAAGATAATCTGAACGGGGAAGCTTTTTCCTGCAGCATCGGCCTTGCATTTTCCCGCGGAACGGATAATGATTTTCAAATCCTGTTTGACCATGCGGACAGAGCACTTTACCGGGCCAAGGCAGCAGGGAAGGACCGCTATATGTGCTACCGCGACGAGATGAGAAAAGGCCCCATCGGAGTGGCAGTGGATACCGGCCGGCGCACAGAGATTGATTCCAACCTGTCAAAAAAATGGAATCTTCCGTTTTTGATCATCCGGGCATTTGACATTTTACATGGAGCAGAGGATTTTGAACAGGCTGTACTCTCTATCCTGGCACTGGTGGGAGAGCTTTTCGGGATCAGCAGAATTTACATTTTTGAGAGCTGCAGAGATGGACAGCGGTGCAGTAATACCTTTGAATGGTGCGCAGACGGGACGGAATCACAGAAAGAGATACTGCAGCATATTGCCTATGTGGATGACGGACATGATTATCGTGACAATTTTGGCGATGACGGGCTTTTCTACTGCCAGAATATCCGGTCACTGAAGAGCTGGGAGCAGCAGCTTTTAGAGAAGCAGTCTATTATGTCCACACTTCAGTACGCAATTCGTGAAGACGGTGTATTCTACGGTTTTGTAGGATTTGATGACTGTAAAATACGGAGGCTGTGGACAGAAGAACAGATAGAGGCTTTAACATTTCTGGGCAGACTCTTGTCCGTTTTCCTGTTAAAAAACAGGGCACAGGAGGAGCTGGCAGAGTCTGTTGTGAATCTGCAGAGTGTATTGGATCATCAGAGAGTCTGGCTGTATGTTCTGGACCCCAATACTTATATACTGAGATACATAAATGGCAGGACAAAAGAACTGGTGCCGGAAGCAGAAACAGGACAGCTCTGTTATGAAGTGTTCTATCACAGGGAGAAGCCCTGTGAAAACTGTGTAATGAAACATGCGAAAAAGACCGGACAGAGTACCATGGAGATTTATAATCCTTATTTGAAGCTGTGGGTACTGGCAGATGCATCCATTGTGGAATGGAACAGGAAAAAAGCCTGTCTTGTAGGCTGTCGGGATATATCAGATTATAAAAGAGGAGACAGTCCGTTAACTTAAAGAATATTTGCTGGGAGGTTCCACAAAAATCATGAAACAGGAAAAAGAAATGACCGAGGCCGGCAGCCGTGTGCAGACCGTGTCGTCCGATTACGAATATGAGACGCTGATGCGCCTGCTGAAGGTGAGTGTGAGCAAGCATCTGCTGGATGAACATTTTACCCTGATCTGGGCAAACGAATTTTATTATGAACTGATAGGATGGCCGAAAGAAGAATATGAAGCGGTGTTTCACAACCGGCCGGACCTTTATTACCAAAATGATCAACAGGAATGGGAAGAACTGACGGCAGCCGTTTTAAGCGCATTGGAACATCATGAAAACGGATATCAGCTTCTTTCACGTATACGTCGGAAGAACGGTGATTTTGTCTGGGTACAGTTTTCCACCCAGTTTTCAGAGGAAATGATTGACGGTTATCAAGTGGCTTATTCGGTCCTTACCAATGTAGATGATCTGGTACGGATGCAGCGGGAACAGTCAGTTACCTATGAGAGCCTGCCGGGATTTGTGGCAAAATACCGGATCGGACATAATCTGGAACTGCATTTGCTGGAGGGGAATTCCCGCTTTATGGAATATTTCGGAGAGGGAGGCAGGGGAAGTGATGATTCCCTGCATCGCCGCAATATAGATGAGAACGTGGAAGTCATCCTGGAACAGAAAGAAGATTTACTGGCAGGCAGGCCGGTCCATTTTGTCATGCGTGTAAAAAGCAGGTTTGGCAAGAACTTATGGCTTCAGGTCAATGCCACCTGTGTGGAATGGCAGGGAGGATACCCGATCTATCTGGCTATTTTCATTGACATCACAGACGTAACGGAACTGCGGAGGATGCAGAAAAAACTCACAGAGCAGACAGAGGCACTGAAAGACGCCCTGTCCGTGGCAGAACATGCCAATCAGGCAAAATCCGATTTTCTATCCCGGATGAGTCATGAGATCCGTACACCTATGAATGCCATTATCGGAATGACAACCATTGCGGCTGCGTATATTGACGACAGAAAAAGAGTGGCGGATTGTCTGGAGAAAATAGGATACTCATCCAAGCATCTGATGACGCTGATCAATGACGTGCTGGATATGTCAAAAATAGATGAAGGTAAAATGAAGATTGCCTGTGAAGAATTTAATCTGGAATCCGTGACCGAGTCTATTACCTCTATCATATATCCCCAGGCTTCTGCAAAAGGGCTGGAGTTTACGGTACGGCTGGCTGGTATTACGGATACCGCTCTGATCGGGGATGCCCTGCGCCTGAATCAGGTCCTGCTGAATCTCTTGTCAAATGCCCTGAAATTCACACCGGAAAACGGAACGATCCTGCTGGAGATCCGGCAGGTACAGCGCACAGACAGCCGGGTACGTCTCTGCTTTACCGTCAGTGATACGGGAATTGGCATGAGTGCCGGGTTTATGGAGCGTTTGTTCAGTCCTTTTGAGCAGGAGAGCGCAGCGGCCGGGAATAAGTTCGGCGGAACAGGCCTCGGTATGGCCATCACGAAAAATCTGGTAACGCTTATGGGCGGGACGATCTCGGTAAAGAGCCAGGTAGATAAGGGAAGTACCTTTACTGTGGAACTGGATTTTGTGCTGCCCGCAGCGGCGGACAGACAGCGGGTCCAGAAACAGCCTGCTTTGGAATCCCTGAAGGTACTCATATCCGACGATGACAGGGACAGCTGTATTCATGCTTCCCTTCTGCTTGAGAAAATGGGGATCCGCGCGGACTGGGTGCTGACCGGAGAGGAATGTATTGGGAAGGTCAGCCAAGCGCACCGCATCGGTGAGGAGTATGATGTCTGTTTGATCGACTGGAAGATGCCGGATATGGACGGACTCCAGGTTACACGGCGCATCCGGGAGATTGTGGGGCCCGACACGCTGATCATTATCATAACAGCCTATGACCTGACTCCAATTGAAGAAAGGGCCAGGGAGGCAGGAGCTAACGCATTTCTTGCCAAACCTATTTTTGCGTCCACGCTTTACAATACCCTGCTCTCTGTTACCGGGATAGAAAAGACAGTCATGATACCGGGACAGGGTATGGAAATTCACCATCCGGATTTGAAGGGGCATTGTGTTCTTGTGGTGGAGGATAATGGGATCAACCGGGAAATTGCCATGGAACTGTTGAAGATGACAGGGATTGCAGTGGATTACGCAGAAGACGGGAAAGAGGCCCTGGATAAATTTATGTCTGATGGGGACCGTTATGACCTGATCCTCATGGATGTACAGATGCCGGTCATGGATGGCTATCAGGCCACAGTCAGGATCCGGAGTTCCTCACATCCCAGGGCAAAAAGCATTCCCATCATTGCCATGACGGCAGATGCTTTCCGGGAGGATGTAGTGCGGGCCTCTGAGGCGGGAATGAACGGTCATCTGGCCAAGCCTATTGACCAGGGGCTGCTGTATCGCACACTTGTGGATATCATCGGGAGTTAGTACACTTGCAGTTCATTGATATATTTATCAATATTTTTTAATTTGTCCTCATTGGAACAGCCGATTTTGTTGTTGATATCCGCGCATAACATTTCCACGAGAAATTCTACACCCACATAGGAGTTAAAAAAGGTGCTGCTGTTGAGGCCTACGGTGAATACAATGTCCGCGTACTGGGCCAGAAGCGCACTTCTTTTATCCGTGATCACCACAATACCTGCCCCGGCATCCTCCGCCATCTGGACTGCCATCATATCCAGCTTGGAATATCTGGGGAAACTGAAGACGATAACACAGTCTTCTTTTCCAATGTCGCTTAAGTGGTCAATGACATTGGCATTGGAATCATTGGTAGGATATACATCCGGCAGCATATGCTTTAACAGAAAATAAGTGTAGGCCCCCACACCGGAATTGGCTCTGGAAGCGATCACAAATTTTTTCCGGCTTTTGATCATGAGATCAGCGGCCTTGTCAAAGGTTTCCCTGGAATTGTTTTTTAATACAGAAGAGATATTGGTTTCCGTGTTCACCAGAAATTCTTCCATAAAATTCGCTTCGCCCCGTTCCATGCTCATTTTCAGCCGCTCATAGGGGACGGTGATGTTGCTGGACATACTGTACACATTGTCCTTATAGCTGTTCCGCAGATTCCGCTGAAAGTCCATGAACCCGGTAAATCCCAGGGCTCTGGAAAAGCGGATGACAGAGGACTCACTGACATCCAGCTTCATGGCTATATCTGTGGAGGTCATGAAGCAGGCCTCCTCTATGTTATCTATGATAAATTCTGCAATGACCTTGCCTGTCTTGGTTAGTTTTGTACTTTTGAGCAATTCTTTTATTTCATTCATAATAATTCCCCTCAACGATCCCCCTTATCCGGGGATTTTTTATAAATAATCAGATTTTACCGAAAATTCAGGACATCCTCTGTGCATGTTAAAATTGTAACATATATCATAAAATTTTGAATGGACAATTTAACCAAAAAACCATTGGGTTTTTCTGTAAATCTGTCTTATTGCACAAATGATTTCTATGTGTTAAAGTAAAGCCATAGAAGAAATGAAGAAAAAAAGTCTTTTAAAATATAAAATGAAAAATATTATTCATAATTAGAGCGGCAGTACGGTTATTTGTTTCAGATGCTGCATCATAGTATATCATAAGTGTATCTCATTAGAATTTCATGACCGGACGGTTTTGAAATAAATAAAATACCCATGTTATTCCGCGGCCTGGGGTGTTTCTAATATCAGCGGAACAAAAAATATCAGGAGGATATGATTATGAGAGTAGGATGCGTGAAGGAAATCAAAAACAATGAATATCGTGTGGGTTTAACCCCGGATAATGTTGTCTCTTATGTGAATGCGGGCCATGAGGTCTATATTGAGAATGAGGCCGGCATTGGCTCCGGATTTACCACAGATGAGTATAGAAAAGCAGGGGCCGTGATTCTTGATTCTGCAAAAGAAGTCTGGGATAGAGCAGAGATGATGGTAAAAGTAAAAGAGCCGCTTCAGGAAGAGTATCCATATTTCCATGAGGGACTTATCCTTTATACATACCTGCATCTTGCAGCGGACCGTCCTCTTACAGATGCGCTGCTTTCATCCAAAGTAAAAGGCGTGGCCTATGAAACCCTGATCGAGAGAAACGGCAGCCTGCCGCTTTTGGCACCAATGAGCCAGATAGCCGGACGTCTCAGCATTCAGGAGGGCGCAAAATATCTGGAAAAACCCTTTGGAGGTTCCGGTGTCCTCCTTTCCGGCGTGCCGGGCACACCAAAAGCCAATGTGGTCATTCTGGGCGGCGGCAATGTGGGAACCAATGCCTGCAAGATTGCCATAGGAATGGGAGCTAATGTGACGATCACGGATATTAACCTGAACCGCCTTGCCTACCTGGACGATATTTTCGGTGCGAGGATCCAGACATTGTACAGCACAGATGCTGCCATTGAAAATGCAGTTGCTGATGCGGACCTGGTCATCGGCTCTGTTCTGATCCCGGGAAAAGCAGCCCCTAAGATCATGAAGAAAGCGTATCTAAAAAATATGAGACCGGGAAGTGTGATCGTGGATGTTGCAGTGGACCAGGGCGGGTGCTGCGAGACAACAAAAGTCACCTATCACGATGATCCAACCTTCGTTGTGGATGGTGTGGTGCATTACTGTGTGGGAAATATGCCGGGCGCTGTACCGAGAACATCCACCATTGCACTGACCAACGCAACCCTGAAATATGGTCTTGAGATTGCCGGAAAGGGACTTGAGACAGCATGCAAAGAAAATAATGTTGTGTATTCTGCTATTAATACGTATAATGGATTAAGTACATGCAAAAATGTATCGTTAAGTTTCAATATGGAAAATACAGATGTTACAACCTTGTTCTGATACTATCATTTTTAACACATAAAGTATTTAACAGCGCGGCAATAGGTTAAAGACAGATGTCGGTTTTCGTACCTTTGCCGCGCTCTTTTTCTCATTGGATCTTGGATTGGAGGTAGATTTATGGATAGTATTCTGCATTTGCTGGAAAAGGTACAGGCAGTCGTTTGGGGACCGCCTACTATGATTTTATTGATAGGAACAGGCTTATATTTTACATTGAGGCTGAAATGTCTGCAGGTTACACGTCTTCCCAGAGCACTGCGGTACATTTTTGAAAAAGAGGAGGGGGAAGGTGATGTGTCGGCATTCGGCTCCCTGTGTACGGCTCTGGCGGCAACCATTGGAACCGGCAGTATCGTGGGGGTTGCCACGGCCCTGCGCGTGGGAGGACCGGGTGCGCTTTTCTGGATGTGGGTTTCCGCTTTTGTGGGGATGGCTACAAAATACGCGGAAGGTCTGCTTGCAGTCAAATACCGTACGGTGGATGAAAACGGGCAGATCGCAGGCGGCCCAATGTACTATATCCAGAACGGCATGGGAAAAAGATGGATCTGGCTTGCAAAGCTGTTTGCCTTTTTTGGCATCATCACAGCACTGCTGGGCTGCGGCACCTTTCCTCAGGTAAATGCCATCACAGAGTCAGCCAGTGAAGCGTTCCATCTTCCGGTGGCAGCTATTGGGATTGTGGTTACCATCGCGGTGGCAGCTGTTGTCCTGGGAGGCCTGAAATCTATCTCACGCGTAGCAGAGCTGGTGGTTCCGGTAATGGCAGCGGCTTATGTGATCGGCTCCTTTGCAGTGCTTTTCGTCAACGCTTCCGCTATACCCAGAGCCTTTTCCCTTATCTTTGAGTCAGCGTTTACCCCTCATGCCATGCTGGGTGGCGCCGGAGGGACTATTTTGATCTCCGTTATGACAGCTATGCGGACAGGCTTTGCAAGAGGAATCTACACAAATGAAGCCGGTCTCGGCAGTTCCCCTATCGTTGTGGCCGCGGCAAAGACAAAATCCTGTGTGCGCCAGGGGCTTATCTCCATGACCAGTGTTTTCTTTACCACCATCATTATCTGCACCATGACCGGTATTGTTGTGATCACTTCCGGTCTGCTGGAGACCACAGACCTGGACGGAGGCCTGCTTTCCAATGCGGCGTTTAATGCAAGCCTTCCCGGAGATATCGGGATGTATATGGTGACGATCGGCCTTATTTTCTTCTCCTTCACCACCATTATCGGCTGGTGTTATTATGGGGAACGCTGTCTGGTATATCTGTTCAACAGCGTAAAATACATACTTCCGTACAAGATGGTTTATATTGCATGTATCGCAGTGGCACCGTTTTTATCCCTGAAACCCATCTGGCTGCTGGCAGATATCACTAATGCATGTATGGCTTTTCCGAACCTCATCGGCCTTCTGGGCCTCAGCTCTGTTGTGATCGCGGAGACAAAGGCATTTTTCCAGGAGGAAAAAGAGAAAGACAAAGAAAAAGAGCGGGGGATCGCCCCCACATAAGAATGATACCGCACCTGATTTTAGACATTTTACTTGTCCACTTGACAAGTAAAATATCAATTACCGGGTGCGGTATTATTTTACAGCCTTCTTTTGGCGGGAACTCCCACTACAGTCACACCGTCAGGGACATTCCGGATCACCACGGCACCTGCCCCCACAATGGACTCTCTGCCGACGGTGATATGATCCAGGATGGTACTGCCTATGCCGATAAAGGACCTCCTGCCTATTTTCGCGTGGCCGCCCATAGAAACCTGAGGACAGATATTCACATAATCCTCAGCCAGGCAGTCGTGTTCCACCACGGCATTGGTGTTTACAATGCATCCGATCCCCACATAAGCATTGCTGTTTATAACGGCATTGGCAAGGATCGTGCATCCCTTTGATACACGGGCAGAGGGGCTGATAACTGCTGTGGGATGTATCAGGGTTGCCAGAGGAACTCCTGCGGCAAGTATCTGGGCAATTTTCTTTTCCCGCAGATAATTGCTTCCGCTTGCGACGATGACCTCATCATACGATGGAAGAAGCGTATTGATATTTTCCTTTGCCTCTTCGTAGATCCTATATCCCGGAATCTGGCGGTGGCCCTTTTCCCGAATATCCAGAAAATCAATCCTGCTGTATTTCTTTGTGGCTAAGGCGCAATCCAGGGCTACGGTCCCCTGGTCCCCTGCGCCCCAGATGAGCAGCCGTTTGGTGTTTGGTATGTTTGCTGTGTGTTCCATTTTTTATCCCCCTCATATCTTTTAGTTTCTGATCACTGTATTCCCTGTCTCTCTGTCTGCACCTGCTTATCTGCCACAGATTCCCGAAGTATCAGTTTTGTTCCGATCCGGATTTTCCTGGAGCGTGTTTCCGGTGTCACCGGGTCCTGGGCTTCAATGAGCCGCAGGAGTTCATCTACCGCTTCCACGGCCAAAGCCTTTTTGGATACGTTGATGGAAGTGAGCGGTGGCATTATCCGGCATCTCTGTTGCATTGAACTATTTATCTTCATTATAATAAATCAGTAATTATTTGTCGAACGTTTATTAAAATATTTAGTAGTGTTTAATTCTGCGAAGTCATAGAAAACAATTGGATGTAATAGCACTGGTCAGTTATTGTTTTTCATATGGCGTATATCAGTTAAAATATTGTGGGATGATATTTTTAGACTGGAGGCAGATATATATGAGAAGAGACATAATTACCAGAGCTATGATCGAGGAGTTTCAAAATTATTTATGGGAACACGAGAAGGCCAAGCTGACTATACAAAAGTATATTTCCGAAATCGAGAATCTAAAAGAATTTCTACAGGGGCAGCCAATTGGGAAAAGCCGGCTGCTGGAGTACAGAGGACAATTACAGGAAAGGCATAAAGCCCGCACGGTAAATGCAAAGCTGTCGGCTGTCAATGCATATCTTGTCTTTTCCGGCATGGAGGATTGTAAAGTGAAGTTGTTGAAGATCCAGCATTGTTCTTTTATTGAGGAGAATAAGGAACTTTCAGAAGCTGAATATCGGCGGCTGCTGTCAAGTGCAGGGAAACTGAAAAATAAAAGAATGTATTATTTACTGCTGACGTTTGGCGGGACGGGGATCCGGGTCAGTGAGCTTCCGTTTATAACCGTGGAGGCTGTCCGCACAGGGCGTGCAGATATCAATCTGAAAGGAAAAAACAGAACGGTCATACTGCCAAAGAAATTAACGGATAAATTGAGCCGATATGCCAAAGAGCAGGGGATTCACACAGGCGCCGTATTCTGCACCTCCAACGGAAAAAAACTGGACCGCTCCAACATTTGCCATGACATGAAAAAATTATGCAAAGAAGCAAATGTGGATGCCCATAAAGTATTCCCCCATAATTTAAGGCATTTATTTGCCCGCTGTTTTTACGCGGTTCATAAAAACCTGGCCCATTTAGCAGATATACTGGGGCATTCTTCTGTTGAGACCACACGGATCTACGTTCAGACAAGTATCCGGGAGCATGAGCGTATTATCTCCAAGATGAAGTTAGTGGTTTAAACAAAAACACCACAGAATAAATATTCTGTGGTAACTGTCATACATACGTGTGCTTTCATCCTCTGATTTGTTGATGTCATTATAGATGATTCAGGGATAAAAATCAATAGGATTTCCGTTTCCTCACAGGAAAATAAAGGATTCCGCAGCGAATAAGCCTGATACAAATAATTCTTGTTATAGGCTTATTTTTCCATGTGATTTTGAAGATTTTCACTTCTGTTTTTCGGATGCTCCAAAAATGTTTTTTCTTTTTTAAAAGAGTAACCACAGAATATTTATTC
>ENA-UAPG01000163-UAPG01000163.1-human-gut-metagenome-genome-assembly--contig:-NODE-163-length-19979-cov-9.534280_pt1 | contig 19979 bp, 21 predicted proteins | sample MGYA00243478_ERZ654573 | MGnify/ENA primary metagenome ERZ654573 (study PRJEB26926, sample SAMN06164711) | human gut metagenome | biome: ENVO:00009003; feature: ENVO:2100002; material: ENVO:00002003... | reverse complement strand
GCAGAACGGGATCCAGTTTGATTTCCATTGCTTTTCCGATTTCCGCATTGTTCATTTCACATCGTCTCCTTTACTTTTTTTATGATTTTAGCACCGGGACAGTCTAAAAAACGTCTATTTCCGATAAAGTTTCCAGACGGCATGAAATTTTTTTAGATATTTTAACCGAAATCCCTTCTGCATTTTAGTTTGATAAAGGGAAAATGTACTAATACACCAGAAAGTATTTTGGCTATTTTTGCAACAAATGCGATTTCAGGAATTCCGACGCTGCTGTAATATACTTTATTCTGTTTTTTTGTTTAATTATCACATGGCCTTCGTCCTCAAAACAAAGGTAATCCACTTCCCTCCCAAGAGCTTCAAGCCGTTTTGCGGCGTGTTCCGCTTCACTTACCGGCACTCTGGTATCATTGGCACCATGCACAATGAGAAGCGGACAGGCCAGATCCTCAATCACAGCTTCCGGGGAAAGGTCTTTCAGGAGCTGTCTGTCTTGTTCCAGACTTCCGTATTCCGCCTCCCTTGCCGCCCTTCGGTAACCCGCCGTATGCTTTAAAAAGCTCACCAGGTTAAACATGCCCACAACTTCCACTGCACAGGCCCAGAGCTTCGGCATTCTGGCAGCACAGAGAAGTGTCATATATCCGCCGTAGCTTCTGCCGAACACCGCCATTCTCTTTGCATCCGCGGTACCTGTCTTTGTCAGATGATCTGCAAGGGCCTCGATATCCCTCACTGCGTCCGGACGTTTTTCCTTGTTGTCCAGGTTCAGATACGTCTTTCCATATCCTGTACTTCCCCGCACGTTAGGCGCAGCCACCGCAATGCCCTCGCTGACAAGATACTGGATGGTCTCCTCGTAAAAACGCCGGATCTGCGATTCCGGCCCTCCGTGAATATAGATGGCCACCGGAAGATTTTCGGCAGGGATCCCTTTGGGGACATAAAGCCAATAGGGAATTTCCAGACCATCAAAGCTTTGATAACGGCACAGCACAGGTTCCACAAGTGCATCCTGCCCCACTGTCATGTTTTCGTTTTCTGTCACCTGTTTCAGAGTGCCTTCCTCTGCGTCCAGCAGCCATATATTCTGGGTCCTGCTGCCACTCTCAAAGGAAAAGAGCAGTCTGTAACCTGTCTCTGACCATGTGACCGGTTCCTCATCTCCTATGGTGCCCAGGGGAATCTGAGGGATCTTTATTTCTTTTTTGGATGCGGTCTCCAGAATATGTATCCCGGAATCCCCGTCCTCATTCACCACAACAGCCAGGTACTTGTCATCCTTTGACACGGCAATATGGGTCACATCCCAATCCACCTCATATATTTCCTGTGTCCGCCCGGTTTCCCTGTCCCAGAACAGCACTCTTTTAAATTCCCGCTCCCTGTCACTGATAAAATAAAAACCGCTTCCATCCCCAAGCCACGCCGGGCTTTCCTCCATGGCACACTGCTGCTCTTTGCTTACCTTTCTCTCTTCCCCTGTATGGAGGTTTTTGCAGTAAATCTGCATATCCGCAAAGGAGGTCCTCCTACTATATAAAAGGATTTCCTCATCCGGGCTGATGGACAGAGGAAGACAGACAGCATCTTTTCCTTCTATTAATATATCTGTTTTTCCGTTCAGCAGATTCTTCCTGCAGATATCAAAGATACAGCGCAGCCTTTTGTTGGAAGCGTAGTATACCCAGTCCCCGCTCACATCTCCCAGATGGCTGCGCACATTTCTCGGATGGTACACCACAGGCATCACTTCCCTGTTGTCTGCACCAATCCTGTAAATCTGTTCATTTTCATCTCCGTCCATATCCATAGCGAAAAACACCTGCCCTGCGAAATACCGCATCCGGCTGATCTTATCGCTGTTATGCGTCATTTTCCTGCTGTTTCCGGTGCACAGGTCTTTTTCCCAAATCTGCGGCACCCCATCCCTGGTATCCAGGTAGTAAATGGTATCCTCTTTTCCCCATACAGGGTAACTGCATTTTGCTGCTGTCAAATACTCTTTTATATTTCCCATAATCTTATCCCCATTAGTCGGGAATCCGGATCATCTGTTCTGGCCTTCCTCTTGTTTTCCGCTGTTTGGTGCCCACCACCTGTGCGGCATCTGCTGCCACCATCTTCTGCAGGTATTTGCTTGCTGCCCGCACAGTGACGCCCAAACTGTCCGCAAGGAGCTGAGCTGTCACAGTCCCCTCCTCCTGCTTTTGGGCGACGGCACAGATTTTCTGCAGAGTCAGTGCCGATACCCCTGTCTCCTCCGCCATTTTGGCATATTTTTCAGAGGGCGTTGTGGACAGTACCATACAGCTTCCTGAAATCAGGGGGCCGATCAAGTTTTCGTTTTCATCTATGGCATAACTGGCACCTTGAGGATGCATCATGGATTCCTGGTTGGCATTCATGGCCTCCAGCCTTGCCCGTGTGGTATCTCTTCCCAGTCCATATCCGATACATACCCTGGCACCGGTCTTTCTCTCCAGGTATTTTTTCAGCATACAGACCGAATATTTGTCTGTGATCCGATTGATCACACCGGCGCTGGTATGGACCTCATACACAGAGGCATGCCGCTGAAGCATAAAATCACATTCATGTTCCCTTGAAAACTGCAGGATTGCAGTCTGCATGGCAAGTTCCCCCAGTTCATCTCTCTCCTGTCCGTTCCTGCCCACAGTGATGTTGATCACAGCAGGCATACTCTCCTTCATTTTATCCAGCTCAATGGTGAGAAGAAGCCTTTTGATCACATCCCGCATATAAGAAATACCGGGGTATACAAAATGGCAGGGGATCCCCATCTCCTCAAAATCCTTAGCCGCTGTGCTCAGACGTGTGATCACCTGGTCAATCCGGCCTGCCTCCCACTTCCCGAGGACGTCCTCCACCATCTTATAGCGGAGTGCTTTCAGCTCTTCCAGACTCATGCGCGCTACCATGCTGCAGAAATTTTCCCCTTCCGCTTCCAGGGTTTTATTTTCCACAGCCTCCCTGATATTTTTTCCCATCATAAAATCCGCGTAGAGGCGTTCTGCCTTCAGATCCGGGTTCAGTGTCATGAGCCCGAACAGTTCCTGGTAGTATGCCAGCATATCCACATGGAAGGTTTCAATGGGTTTCCTGGTAACCGGGCAGGCTGCGCGCAGCAGTGCTCTGGAGATAATGCCGTTTATAATGAATCCGTCGTACTTGTCTTCGATACTTTTATAGATTTCCGGAATCTCCGATGATTTTTTATAATAATAGGTGGTAAACGTACAGCTCTCCTCAAAGGGAAGGACTGCCTCCTTCACTCTGTTATCCATAAACTCCGTGCTGATAATCGCTGTTTTATATTTCATCGTCTGCCACCTTTCAAAGTTTTCTTACGGACCGTGCAGTACATGCACAGACTACTGAATTGTTATTATCCAGTTTACTACTACTTTCCCTTTGCCGCAAGATATGCTTTTGCCCCGCAGGCAAAGGCTGCGGCACCGCTTGCCAGGCTGGTCTCATCATAGCGCACTTTCGGATGGTGTCCTGCAAATTCATAGCCGTGTTCTTTGTCTCCGCCGCCCACCACGAAAAACATGGAAGGCACCAGGCGGCTTACCTCCGCAAAATCCTCAGAACCGGAGGTCGTCTGGCTGACGCGGACAGCGGCCTTGCCCAGTGTTTCTGAAAAGCCCTTACCTATGATATCCGCGCATGTCTCATCCACAGTGAGGGCACTGACCGAAGCCGGAACCTCCAGACTGGCCTTTGCCCGGAACATTTCCGCTGTCATCTCCACACATTTCTTAATTCTTTCAAGCAGAAACTCCCTTGTCTCCTGTCTGACAGTTCTGAGTGTTCCTTTCATGACTGCTGCCTTGGGTATGATATTCTCTGCATCCCCACTGTGGAATGCCCCAAAGGTCAGCGCAGCCTGATCCTGTGGATCTACTTCTCTGGCGATCAGTTCCTGAAGGGCCAGATGTAAATGGACGCCCACATTAATGGGGTCTACGGAATTATGCGGGCTGGCTCCGTGTCCCCCCTTCCCCTCAATGGAAATATGTAATAGATCACTGGAATTGCACACAACCCCTGCGTTGTATCCCACAAATCCAGCCGGTGCTAGAGGCATCATATGTACCCCCATAGCGGCATCCACATGAGGGTTTTCCAGGATCCCGTCCGCGATCATGGCTTTTGCACCTTCCAGTGTCTCCTCCCCTGGCTGGAACATCAGCTTTACGATCCCCGGAAGCTCCTCCTCCTGCTCTTTCAGAATCTTTGCAGCGCCAAGCAGCATGGCTGTGTGCATGTCATGACCGCAGCAGTGGGCAGCCTGGCCGGATGAGGCGAAAGGAAGTCCGCTCTCCTCCCGCATAGGCAGGGCATCCATGTCAGCCCTTAAAAGGAATACCGGGCCGTCCTTCTTTTTGCCGATGAGGGCCGTGACACCGCATCCGCCGCAGATCTTCGGTTCTATTCCCATGTCACGCAGCTTTCCCATGACAAATTCCGTAGTGACTTTCAGATTCATTCCCAGCTCCGGATTCTGATGCAGAAATCTCCTGTTGGCGGTCATCTCCGGAAGCAGTTCTTTTGCTCTCTCTAAATCGTTCATTTTCTTCTCCTTTATCTCTCTGTAATAGTTTTGTCATTCACTTTTTTCAACGCCTCATCCTCCGGGGCGGGATTTCTCTCTCCCTCCTTTATGACCTTCACCTGCCCCGATTTAAAGAGGAGCCAGGATGAGAGGATCATGACCGGTATGGTAATCAGCACACCGATTCCCCTGTTTATCTTTGCCACAAACACCAGGATCGCCAGCAGGATCAGGATGGGAGCTATCATCATCTTCCATTTTCCCGTGATCTTTCCTCCTGCCGGGTTGGTGACCATCAGGCGGATGAACATACATCCGAACAGGGCCGGAAGCATATATGAGGTAGCCACCTGGACTGTGGGGGAGCTTAAGAGAGGCTGCAGCGGCACCAGCATGAGTACGCCCACAATGACCACCGCTATGGTGATGAGAGAGGACACGGCAATGGCAATGGTACAGACAGCGTCCCCCTCATCGGTATTCTGCTCCGCTTTGGCAATGTCAAGGGCATTGAGGGCACAGGGAAGCTTAATATTGGATACATTACCGGTGATCAGGCTCATATAAATGGAGGAGCCCAAAATAGGCGTGTAGGTGACAGATTCCACAATCCCGGTGGGAACATACAGAGCCAGAAGGCCGCCGCAGAATATAAGAAGATCTGCCGCTTTCGGCCACATGTCAAAATATATACACATGGTAACAGGGATTCCCAGCATGACTATTATGGCGATCACTGTCCCAATCCTTCCGATCCTGTGGACAGAATTGGTATATTCGCTTAATCCGTTTTTATTCATTCTTTTTCTCCTCTATCCCAGAATATTGGTGGCTATAACAGCAGCGGCCATACCCATGATCAGGGCAGCGGACATAATAAAGCTTCCCAGCCACTGTATTTTGTATCTACCGACAACATAGAACATGACAGCCGACACGCAGGCACTTACGATCAGCACCACGATCCCCACACTGCCTCCCAGGATAATATAAGGGATAAAAGCGGCGACCAGAGCGGCGGCAAAGGAAAAGTTGAAAACAGCTCCCCAGGCACCTTTGCTTTTCCTGTATCTCGTCATACTCGCCTGGATTTTTTTTGCACAGAAAATATTTGTTATCATTCCCGCCAAAATGCATATACTGGTTACGAACATGATCGCCCCGAACACCTGGTAATTATTGGCTGACGCCATGGCGCCCGCGGACTGAAATCCAAGTGCGTCTGACACCATTTCCGCGGCTGTCAGCTCATAGCTCACGGCACCTACCACGGAGAGCCGGAACCAGGACCATGGCACTCCCAGCACTGCTGAGAGGGAAAATAGCCCGATGATAACAGATATGGATGGGATCACAGTAAACACAGCAGAGGACTTGACAACTTCCATGATCGTCTTTTGTGAAATTCCAAGTTCCAGTGCCCGCTTCCAGGCTTTGCGCATAAACACCAACACAAGCCCGGAGATGTACAGCAGTCCACCGCCCACCAGCACGTAGAGCAGCCTGCTGTTCGCCACATCAAAATAATTCATTGTTTTTCCTCCTGTTGTAATGGATTCCTTTTTTTAATTAAAAGAACATTTAAAGAACGTACGTTATTTGTACAATAAATCATTTCGGTATTTTAGTCAATATTATTTTATATAATTCTTTCTTTTTATGAATAATATACAATTTTAGATGTGGTTTTTCGTGGACTTTGCGGGGTGGTCAGAATTTTTATTTGCTGTACAATGGAAATAAAGAACATTTGATAAAGGAGAGAAAATACATGATAACACAGGATTGTCTGCATGATGCTCTGTCCTACGGAAAATGCTTCACCGGTCTTGGACGTCCGGCAGATTATATTCCGGAGCTTGCCCGGGTCAACAAGCACCAGCTTGGCGTCTGCATGGTAGGTCTGGATGGGGAAATACTAAAAGAGGGGGCTTATGACAGACCCTTCACCATACAGAGCATTTCCAAACTGGTCTCCCTGATCCTGGCACTGCATGACAGAGGAGGGGAATATCTTTTCCAGGACAAGGTAGGCGTGGAACCCACAGGGGATCCCTTTAATTCGATCATAAAGCTGGAGACTAAGACACGGCCCTTTAATCCTTTTATCAATGCAGGAGCCATCACCGTGGCAAGCTGTATTGAGGGAAAGGATACGGAGGAGAGATTTGGACGGTTCCTCACCTACATCCGGCATCTGTGCAACAATGAGGAGATCTATCTGAATGAGAATGTCTATCTCTCCGAAAAAAGCACAGGGGACCGAAACCGTGCCCTGGCATACTATCTGAAGGCATCCGGCATCTTAGAGGGAGATGTGGAGGAATGTCTGGATTTTTATTTCCGTATGTGTTCTGTGGACGTGACGGCACTTGATATTGCCAATCTGAGCGCTGTGCTGGCAAATCACGGGACAAACCCTTTTACAGGGGAAAACCTCATTGAACCCACCTGCGCCAAAGCCCTCCGGGCCCTGATGCTCACCTGCGGCATGTACGACGGTTCCGGAAGGTTTGCCATGAAAGTAGGATTTCCGGCCAAAAGCGGCGTGGGCGGGGGAATTGCCGCAGTGGTCGTAGACCGGATGGGAATCGGTGTGTACGGGCCGGCCCTGGATGAAAAAGGAAACAGTATAGGGGGAATAAAGATTCTGGAATATCTGGCGAAAAAGCTGGACTGCAGTCTTTTTTAAACGGATAAGACCGCATACAAAAAACACTCTATCGGTATCATGCCGCATACCGATAGAGTGTTTTTGAACCGTTTTTTTATACCAGGTATTCCTCAATAAAGTGGGATGCAACAGCGCCGTCTGAGGCTGCCGTCACTATCTGCCGCAGGGGTTTTGTCCTCACGTCACCCACTGCAAACACACCGGGCAGGTTGGTTCTGGTTGACTCGTCCGCCTGAATATAGCCTTGGCCGTCAAGCTCTGTCTGGCCTTTAAAAAGTTCCGTGTCGGGAACCCTGCCAATGGCTGCAAATACACCGTCGCAGGGGATCTCTGTCAGCTGTCCTTCAAGATTCTCCACCACAACACCCGTCACTTTTTTATCATGCAGGATCTGTTTTACTTGGCTGTTCCAGATAAATTCCACACTGCTGTTCTTCAGGGGTTCCAGATAAACGTTTGAAGCCCGCAGCGTATCTCTCCTGTGGACCAGATATACCTTTTTACATATTTTTGAGAGGTACAGGGCATCTGCCGCAGCACTGTTGCCGCCGCCTACTACAACTACGGTCTTATTGCGGTACATCATACCGTCACAGGTGGCACAATACGCAACGCCCCGTCCCCGCAGGGAGGCTTCCTCAGGCAGTCCGATCTCTCTTGGGGAAGCCCCGGTCGCCAGCACTACTGCCCTTGCCTTTACCTGGCCTTTGGATGTGTCAATCACCTTTATTTCATTTTTCAAATCTACGGCAGTCACATTTACAAAAGCCGTCTCTGCACCGAAGCGCTCGGCTCCTCGCTGCATCTTCTCTCCAAGTTCAAAGCCGTCAATACCCTCCTCAAAACCGGGGTAGTTGTCTACCATACTGGTGGTTGCCATCTGTCCGCCCGGTGACAATTTTTCCAGTACCAGAACCGAAAGCCCGCTTCTGGCACAGTAGAGAGCCGCTGTATATCCGCCGGGTCCTCCTCCGATAACAGCCACATCATACATATCTTGTCTCATTTGTATTTCCTCCTGCTGCTTTATATGGAAACCGGAACCTAACCCTTACTTTCTTGCTGTTTGTCGGATCATCCGGATTGATTTGATCAGATCACCTGATTGGCCTTCAGCCACTCTTCTATTGCGTCCTGGGAAGGAGGATTGACAACACGGTCTGCCTCTTTTCCGTCTTTAAACAGGATCAGTGTGGGAATCGTATCTATCTCGTACTGCTGGGCTACTTCCGGAAGTTCGTCAATATCTGCTTTGGACACTGTGACTTTACCGTTCATTTCCGCTTCCAGTCTGTCTACCGCAGGGGCAAGTCTGCGGCAGTAACCGCACCATGGTGCCCAAAAATCTACAACCACCGGTTTTGGGGATTCTAATACTTCTGCTTGGAATTTTGTTTTTTCGATTGCGTTTACTGACATAATTTATCATCCTTTCGTATTTGGTGTCCGAAATAACGGATCTTTTATCTGTATTATTATTGTTTACAGTTTCTATACTGTCACTATAGCAGTTACAGTTTCACTTGTCAATAGGCATCTGCAATTTTTTTAATTACAACTATGGATTCCCGTACATAGCAGCTATCTTTTGTATTCTGCGTTTCATTTCTGTACGGACATGTAACGGCTCTAAACACTCACATTTATCACCGAAACCGAAAAGGATATTGTAGTAATAATCGTTCTCTATAAAAGGAAACCGGACAATGTAATGCTCACTGCCATCCGGAGAGAAGTCTTCATAAGGGCAAAACTCAAGTGCCCTGTCCATGACGGATCTATGGATACGGATCTTTATTTTTGTCTGCATCGTATCCCACCTTTTTTCAAAGTCTAAAATTGGTTTTTGATAGTCTCTCGGTATAAAAGTTTCCTCCTGCATCTTAAGGTTTGATATGCGGGTCAGTTTGAATAAGCGATAATCCTTTCTTTTATGGCAATACCCTTGAAAGTACCAATGACTGCTTTTCAAGACGAGCTGATACGGTTCGGCTGTGCGTGCAGTCTTATTTCCGTCTTGATCTGCATATGCAAACGCAAGCAGTCTGCTCTCCTGCAAAGCTGTTTTGATGATCTCTAAATATGGCTGTATGCTCCTGCTGCCTGTCCACGGACTTAGGTCAATACTTATTTGATCTGCTTTCACTTCAATATCTTTCGCCCTGTCGGCCGGGATAAAGCTCCTGACTTTTGTGAGGGTATGTACCAGTTCATCCCCCTGCACCATGTTGGAGAGGCTGGAAAGCCCCGTCAAAAGAGCGGAAAGGTCGGCAGACGAAAAGACATTTTTATCTATCTTGTATCTCTCCATGATCTCAAAACCGCCGCCCACTCCCGCTGAAGAGCGTACAGGAATCCCCGCCATATTAATAGCGTCTATGTCGCGATAGATCGTGCGGGGTGAAACTTCAAACATATCTGCCAACTCCTGTGCACCGATGCGCCCTTTATCGAGAAGTATCATGATTATGCTAACAAGTCTGTCAATTTTCATTTTATTTCCGCCTTTCAAATTTTTTTTTAATTCTTGCCATACTGTTGTCAACAATTACATGGTACTATAAAAAAACAAATGGCAACTGTTCGTAACAGTTCAGACAGGTCTGCGCATCTACTGCGCTGACCGTATGGAAAAGTAGTGCCAGCTTTATCCAGCCCATCGCGAAGCGATATACACAGACCTACTGAATACGTTACAGCAAACCAACTAATAAAACAATAAAAAATGGAGGAAATTTATGTTTACAATCTATGTTTACGTTCTTGATACTTTAGCTGACTGGGAATTGGGATATGTCACTTCAGAGTTGCATTCCGGAAGATTTTTCAAAAAAGACGCGCCGCGTATATCGCTCAAAACGGTCAGTGTTTCTAAGGAACCGATCAAAACTATGGGCGGGCTGACAATAGTGCCCGACTGCCTGATCGATGATATTATTGTGAGCGAAACAAATGTGCTGCTTTTACCGGGCGCAGATACATGGAACGACCAAAAGCATGCTGCTATCCTGGAAAAAGCAAGTGAATTTCTAGCTATCGGTGCTGCAGTAGGTGCGATCTGCGGGGCTGTCACGGCGCTTGCCGGCTTAGGGCTGTTGGATCAGCGACCGCATACCAGTAACGGGCCGGGATTTCTCGAAATGTTCTGCCCCAATTATAAAGGGCAGGATTTTTATATCGACAAACCGTCTGCAGCCGACAATAATCTTATTACTGCAGGCAGCACCGGGGCTTTATTGTGGGCAAAACAAATCATAGAGCATCTAGGTGTCTTCCGGGCAGATACACTGGAATCTTGGTATGCCTATTTCAGCACCGGTAAGTCTGAACATTTCTTTGCTCTCATGCAGACTTTGCCGTCCTGTGACGCACCCGTGTAATAAGCAGAGAATGAGAAGCGCCGCCTGGGCAAGAGACACAGGCGGCGCTTCTCATAGGTTACGTTTCAAGACCCCAGATACCGGGCTGCAATTTTTTCGGTGACCGGTATAAGCCGGCAGTCCTCTATCAAGTATACCTCATCACATAACTGCTCCATATCCTTGTAATGATGGGAAGTCAGAAATATGGTCTTTTCTTCAGCTTTCAGCATGCGGATGATAGATTTGACATCTTCATAGGTTTTGTAGTCCAGAGCATTGAAAGGTTCGTCTAATACCAGAATGTCCTGCCCCTCCATAATGGCCTGCGCAAGCCCTAATTTCTGCTTCATGCCGAGAGAATAGTGATCTACCTTCACTTTATTGTCAGGGTCAAGCCCGACCTTGTTCATGGCATCCCGAATCTCCTTCTCTCCGATTTTCCTTTGTATGTCCGCAAGAAATTTCAGGTTCTGAAAACCACTGTAAATACCGATAAAACCGGGGGCATTGATGAACACCCCCATATTGTCAGGGAAATCACGCCCATTTTTTCCAAGGGCCTCCCCGCGCACAAACACACTGCCCTTGTCAGGCTTTTCAAACCCGCACAGTATCTTAAACAGCACGGATTTCCCACTGCCGTTCTCTCCCACCAGACCTACCGTTTTCCCACGGTCAGCGGTTAAAGACACATTTTGGAGGACCGGCCTGTGGCCAAAACTCTTTGATACATTTTTCACTTCAATATAGGAACCCATATTAATCCCCCTTAATCCAATATTTTCCTGCATCCAAACACGGCCAGCCATACAGTCAGCAGCAATGAAAAAGAAACCAGTATTCCAAAGGCCGTCACTGCAGATATACCTATGCCGGAATGCATCAGAGAAATCCGCATCAAACCCGATAGCCCGAAGGGTAAGCAGGACGCCAAAGCCCCGGGCAGCACGCAGAGCAGATTTCCGGCAGCCAGTATAAGAAAGCTGACCGAAACCTGTTTTGTAAACAAGTAAATACACAGCATGAACAGATACTGCAAATATATATCGAGAAATTTCATCAGGACAGCATACAGCAGCAGGTTCCATGCAGGCCCCTCCATTTCGCAGCCAATAAAAACCGCTCCCAGAAGTCCCCCCGTCATCCACAAGAACGTATATATCCCAATAAATTTTGTACCGGCTGACAAGATCCCCCTCATCAGGCTTCTGCAGCTTTTCCCACGGACTGAGACAAAAACGGATTGCCCGCTGACTGTATGCTCCACGAAAACCGCCAGAAGATACAGGGGCGCTCCGCCTGTGATCCATTGTTCTATAAAAGGAAGGACTTGGAAATATCCTGTGCCATGTCCGGCAAACAAGGTATAGATCCATTCTGTGCCGGATTCCGTATGGCTGTGCCCCATCCCTTTATAAAGCGTAATTCCGAATACGACCCCAAAAAGGATCAGAAGATTCTTTCTTATCATCAGCTCATGAACATAATACGCAGCCATGCCGCGGCCCCGAAGCTGAATGTGCGGCAGTCCGCGCCACCAAAACCGCAGCGAAAGGATGGCGGCCAGGGGAAGGAGCAGGAAGGTAACCCCTGTGGCTGCAGAGCGATAATGTCCGCCCAGATTGTGGTGCAGGATCAGTAAGTGACCAAATCCCGTAAAGGGCAGGTTCTGAACAGCCGGAAGCTTGAGCCATACAGCCGAGAGCATATAAAGGCCGGAAATGATAGGAACAGCCCCTCTCCTCCCTGCAAAGTGCCCGATCCACATACAGATTCCGAATATCAGCCAGCTTCCCGCAAACTGATAGAGCGTGCATACAAGGAAAGCCTGCACAGGGGCAGGAAAAATCTGCTGCAGCATGGAAAATAACTCTGTCTCCGCCGCCCCTGCAGGAAGGCCCCATTGATCCCCCAATGGCAGTCCCATACCGGACAACAGGATTGCCGTGGTCTGAACCGCAGTCAGCAGAAACGCTGCCGCCCACGTCCCAAGCCATTTCCCCAGGAAATAGGCATGGTAGCTGTGAAAACGTGAGATCACCGGTATCCCGTCATCCTCCAAAAAGGAAAAACAGCTCAACAACAGGATTGGCAGCATGAAATAGGTCAAATAGTAATGATCTGACACCGCTGACAAAATATGCTGTTCATAAGAGATCCCATGATCCAATCGCCCGCTGATGGAAAAAATCAGGCAGCCTAAAAATAAGGCAGCAGCCTTTCCATATCCCCACAAGCAGAGATTTTTTCTGATAAGCCCATACATAGGAGCCACCTACCCTGTTACAACGGCATTTTTCTTGAACTTCACAAAGAAAAGTGCCGTCAGACTGATAACAAAGAGCAGCAAAACTGGACCCGCTGCAAAAGAAAATACGGATACTGCGCGGCTGTCCACACTAGTGGGATCAAAGGCAGTAACAAGCCGGAATTTCTCCAGTCGAAGTATGGACAGGATAAAGTTTTCCAGGATGGAATACATAAACGGCCCTGTAAGGATCACAAAAATATTCTTACAGTACATAGCCAGAACGAAGCCAAAGGTCATCATAATAATACCGAGCAGACCTCTCCAGCAGGAAAGAACGCCCGCATACAATAACGGCGTTTGGGCAAACGCACCTTCAAAAATATGCCCTGACAACCCGGAGGAAAAAGGAACCACAGGGGGTTTCACATAAACGGCAGACACAGCAGCTAATCCATAGGGAACCATTATGATAACGAACGCCCCCAGCGCATATGCGGTCCATTTTGCTGTCAGATACCTCCTGACCGGCACCCGGGGCATGACATACAGCAAAAAGTTGTTTTTCCGCTCATAGTACAAGTTCCAGCAAAGAGGAAACACCACAGACAGAGGATAAAACAGGGAAAACATCTCCGTTCCCACTTCCCAGGCCTCCAGATCATACAGCTGGGAATAGTTTTGATAAAGCGTACAGGACAGCACGCACATAACGACTGCCAGGATGACCGTTGTCAGCAGCACCGGCAGAAATATTTTCTTCCACTCAGTCCCTATAAGATGAAGCATATATCTCACCCCTTTCTTTGTCTTTCAGTATACCCAACTCCCCTCTGCGCTTCAACAGGCCGGAAACAAGAAAGGGTTTTAAGGGGACAAGATCATTTTTGTACCCTTAAAACCCTCTTTCATACCATTTTTCACGGTAGAATCACACCAAAGACAACATAATTTTCGTCTGCTTTCCTTTCATTCCGTGTTATGATCTTACCGTGATACTGTTCTGTCATACGCAGAATATTGTACAGCCCGAAACCGTGTCCCTCCTGACCGGATTTTGTTGTAACACCTTTACAAAACAGGGCCATAAATTCCGTGTTTGACATAGCCGGGGCCGGATTGGAAACAAGCAGTTCCAGATACCCGCCATTCTGTCTGCCTGTTATATAAATGGTGCTGCCTTCCGGAGACGCCTCTATTGCGTTATCCAGTAAGATCCCAATAGCTTCGATCCATACGGTTTCCGGGACAGCCGTTTTCTTAAATAGGCCCTGTAATTGCATTTCTACCCGTATATCCACCGCTTCGGCCTGCTTGATCTTGCCGAACAGCATACCGGCAATGATCTTACTGTCACAGGAAAGCAGCTCACGGTCATTGGGGCTTAAAGCAATACCTTCTGACAGGGCCGCCACTTGCCTTCTTGCATCCTCCAGCGTGTCAGCAGAAGCCACAGCAGCCTCCATAGCCAGCATACGGTTATGAAACTCATGCTGTCTTGCTCTGACCTGTGAGATCAGTTCTTCCACAATCGGCACATACTGTTCAACCATATGGATCCTCTTTCGTTCCTGCACTCTGCGCTGATGAAAAAACAGCAACACACTGTCCAACAGCAAAAGTCCAAGGAGCAGCATGGAGATCAGCCACAAATGGGAAAGAAAACGCCCCACATCAAAGGAGAGTACAGAGAGCACACTCATCAGCAAAACAGCTATATTGGCAGATACGATCCCCACCATAAAATCCCCCGCCCGGACAAACCGGCGCAGCCGTTCAAAAAACGGTGTGCAAAACAGCAGGAACACAAAACACAAAGACACCACACGGCTGCCTGTAAGCAGCAGAGTACCTGAAGCCCCGCAGACCGCAGCCAGAACTACACACAGGCATTTAACAAACAGGTAAACCGAAAAGACCGCCATTGTCCCGCAAAAAATATAACCTACGGATTTTCGTTCAAAATAAATACTGTTCAGCAGTAATAAGGCAAAAACCAGAAACAGCAAACCGGTCAGACTGTTGGCCGGCAGGATCTCAAAGCCCTCCCCTTGGAAAGAAGCAGTCATTGTCTTCCCGGCAGTGAAGTTTACCCTTGTCACAATACAGAACAAAAATAGAATGGGAAAAAGCAGGAAATCTCTCGCTTTCCCCTCTGCCCTTTGCCGGAAGACCGCCTCACAGCAAAGAGCCAGTATCCCAGCGTCTAAGCCTAACTGTACCAGATCAACAACAGCATCCATGCTCACCCCCACAATGCAGACTGATATTTATTTCCGATGGGGATTTCTTCTATAAACCCTTTCAGAAATATTTTACGCCCCGATTTATCTATTTTTGCAATATGAGATCTGTTCACAAAATAACTCTTGTGACACCGGACAAAAGAAGGATCGTCAAGCAGTTCCAATAATCCAGACAGGGTATAACCGGAAATGGAATCCTCTTTTATACCCAGCATACGATTATTGGTATGAACAGAGAGTTTCTTTCCAAAAGCTTCCACATAAGCGATATCAGACACGGTATATTCCAGGATGAACTGCTTCTGCTCAATGCGGATCGTTTCTGCCGGCCGGTCCATTTGTTTTGACAACCCCACCGCGTCACGAAATGCCGCCGTAAATTCCTCCTCTTCAAAGGGCTTTATAAGAAAACTATAGCATTTCACATCCCGGTAGGCAGTGAGTTCTTCCCCGGCCAGCGCTGTTTCAAAAATGATCGGTGTATATTTATATCCCTGCAGCATGCGGAGCTGCTTTGCCAGGCTGGTCCCCTTATAATCCTCAAGCTGAATATCAAGAATAAAAACAGATATGTCATTACTTTTCGCATATTGTAAGGCTTTTCCTGCTTCAGAAAATGAAACCACTTCCAGATCCGCCGATATTCTGCTGATATATTGAACAATCTTTTTTACCGCGCCCGGATTATCCTCTACCAATAACACTTTACCCATGATCAATGTTCCCCGCTGCCCTTCTTTTTTATAGCGTCTAAATCCGACCTCTCATAACGGTTATGCCCACGCAATTGCTTCTTGTATTTCCAACACCTGACAGCATCCTCCAGAGATTTTCCCTGATTATCCGCAAAAAAATCCCTGATATAGGTATTATACTCAAACTGCTTATCTATCTTTGTTTTCCCTTTTTTCTTCTCTTCAAGAATTTGATAATAAGCCTCTATTGCGTCTTTGTAAGTCTTTCCCCCATTGCTTTTCAGCCATTTTTGAAAAGCCACAGGAAAGGAAAAGCTGTTCCCGATATGCTCTTTGAAGAAAGCCCTGTGCTGTTCGGAGCAGACAAGATCCGTCTCAATCTTCATATCCTCGCTAATACTGATATGTGAAACAGATGCCGTCTTTCTCTTTACTGTTTTCCCGGACAGCACCTCACCTGTATCAAGAAAATGTGCGATCCTGTCTGTCAGCTCAATTTTCCCACCGGAGACAGGAAGGCCATTTTTTCTGCAAAAGTCTGTCAGTTCCTCTTTCAGATAATAGAACTCACGAAATGTTTTACTGTCTGTATTTTTGTCTAATACCGGCCTGTGGTTCATGCCTCCGTTCCCCATGCTTCTGCTTCCTTTAATACCAATGTCCGGATAAACGGATTATTTGCAGGGCAGACCAAAAACATGAAAGCACTGTTTCGGCATTTCTGATAATGTTCTTTCTTCAGCCAGAAGTCATACCCCATAGCACATTTTGGATTACAGGCATCCGGATCCGCCATACGCTTACAGATAGGCGCCTTCTCAACCGCTTGTATCATTTCATCCGGCAGTGTTTCTAGCACCTCTTCATACTGATTTACATGGACCCCGTAAATCCGCACAAGCATCCCTTTCCTCCGAAATACATAATTTGCAATGGTCCTCTTGTTATATATGTAAGAAACCATATAACCGCTTTTGGCCATTTTGATCTCTATCTTACAGCCAAGTCCTATTAATCTTTCATGCAATTCTCTTACAAAATCCTGATTCTCAACTGCCACAGAAGCAATAAACTCATTAAAATCTATCTTCTTATCCATGATACATCCCTCTCTATTTTTCTCTCACCGCAACCCAGACTTCCACATGCCCGTCTACTCCATAATACTCAATATCCGGCGCTCCTGACCTCATCCTGCCTGTGATATACCCCTTGTTTAACGGTCTGTATTTAGACTTTGGAAGCCATTTGGTGATAGCCTGCGCCTCTGTTTTCCCTATGGTTTCCTGTGTACACGGAAACACTGCCCAGGTCATAGCCGGCACAGTATATTCTGTGAGTTCACCCCCGGCGTCACGATCACTTGCTATAGCTATAATATACTCAAATTTTCTGGAATCCGCAATATCTGTATTATATATATTGATCCCAAATACTCCGCCGGGCTTCTGATCCCCCAACTCCAAAAGAGCCTTTTCAAGGCCGGCCTCTTTTATCTTGGACCAATGCCGCGGTATCGCTTTTCTGCCCTCCCCTTTTTGGTTTGTTGTCTGTATCAAATACCCAACAACGCGAAAACTCTCCCTTTTTTCTATACGAAACGGTAAATCCATATTATCATCCTCCCTGTATCGTAACAGTTCAGACAAGCTGAACCATTACCCTGCATCATCTATTTTTTTCCTTATGCCCGTCAATAACCGGTATCCATATCTGGCTCAAATAATCCCTATCATAAGAGTTACCGATACAATACCATTCCAGCTCCGGACAATCCGCGTGTTCAAACGGATACCTCACCAGCCACTCTTCCTGCAAAAATTTCCATCCGCTCTGGATTGCCTGCGGAACCGCTCCCCTGCAGTCAAACACTGCCCACGCAGCTTCAGGGATCCTGATCTCACGGTACCCCTCCGGCAAAGGCCCATCCGCAGCCACCATAACAGAATATTCTATCTCCCCGGCAGGGCTATCCCCATAACGGCACAGACCAAACAATCCCCCCGGATCACCTGTACCCAATGAGATCAGCCTGGAAAAGACACCGGTATTTTGACAATCACTCCAAAACTCCGGTATCTTTGAATACTTTTGTCCATCGGCACACCAAACACTCTTTCCGATCAAGCGGAATCCCGGCTTCTGCTCCAGTTTCCAGGCATACCGCTGCTTCTCAAAAATCTGCATTTTCGGCACAACCCGCAGCTTCACATTTCCATTTCGGGCCTCCTTTGGGGTCATCCCATGAAATTGCTGAAACGCCTTTGTAAAAGACGTAGGGGAATCATACCCATACTGATAACTGATATCAACCACCCTCTTATCCGTACTCTTTAGATCATACCCCGCCAAAGTAAGTTTTCTGAACCGGACATACTCCGAAAAACCGATACCATTCATATAAGAAAACACCTTTTGAAAAAAGTCAAAAGAGCATCCCGCCATCACGGAAATCTCCCTCTGATCGATAGGTTCCTGCTTCCGCTGCAGATGATTTTCCACATAATCAATGATCCTCTGCAGTCTTTCATTCCACTCCATATTTCTGCCCCTTTCTTTCTATCACAGACTCATTATACCTGATACGGCAGAACATTTCCTCTCATTTCGCGCACCGTTTGGATAGCACCCGTAAATACATTTTATCATCTCTCCCCACCCCATTCAGCAGGGGAATACTTCCAGATCCATCTCATACCCTTCTTACCCCTGCCCCGTCATCCCCCCAATACATTGTAACAGTTCAGACAAGCTGAACCGTTACGCATCCAGCCATTAAAAATCACTTCGCGATGGGCTGGATAAAGCTGGCACTACTTTTTCATACGCCCAGTGCAGTAAATGCGCAGACCTGTCTGAACGGTTACAATACATCACCCCATTCTTCAGCCTTCCACAATATACTATTGACATGGGAGTTAACTCTAATGTTACAATAAACAGAAGAAAGAAAGGATTTTACACAGATGAACAAATATTCCATAAGCCAAACAGCAAAGATCCTATGTCTGCCCAAAGATACCCTGCGCTATTATGATAAAATCGGTTTGGTCAAGCCGCAAAGAGGGAAAAACAAGTATCGTTACTACACCGATATGGACCTTTTGCTTATGCAATATGTTGAAGTTATGAAATCAGCCGGTTTGTCCCTAAAGGAAATCAGTGCAATACTCCATGATACGCTGAAACATACAGACGAAAGCAGGAAAAATGTTCTGGATATCTTAAAAAACAGACTGAAAGAATTGAGGAATAAAATACTATTCTACCAAGAAGCAGAACTTTTGATGACCCGGACAATACAGTCGTTAAATATCATGTCCTGTCCGAATGATATGGAGCAGATTGATGAGATGATAAAATCCTTGTACGCACGCAGAGTACCGTCCAAGTCTGATGAAAAAAGAATAGAGGGCAAACAAAATGAAGGATATCTATGAAAAATTTGCATTTGATTATGATGAGTTTGGTTCTATTGAAGACTATCTGGGAGATGAAAAAAATTTCTTTGACAGGATATTCCGCAAACATAACGTCAGGACTATTTTGGATTGTGCCTGTGGTACAGGGCAGCACTTATACATGCTGTCACAGTTGGGATACCGGGTCTGGGGATCAGATCACTCTTTCTCCATGTTAGATGTGGCAAAAAAGAATCTGCAGCAAAAAGGTCAAACCATACCACTACATCAATGCGATTTTCGTTATTTAGAAAACACATTTAATCTTTGCTTTGATGCCATTGTATGCCTTACCACATCACTGCCCCATTTACATAGCGATGATGATCTGCTGATGGCCGTCAAATCAATGAAAAATCGGCTAAACAACGGCGGACTGCTTGTGTTCACATCCGGCACCACCCATTACAATTTAACCTTACCGCCTATCGAAGTGGTAACGTTGTATACGCCATGCGTGCAGGCCAGCATTCCCGTATTGCAGGAGCCGGATAACCTTGAAACACCCATTAGCAGAAATAGATCCGAAATGATCAACCCGAAGCCTACAAATCTCCGCAGCCAGTGAAAACCAGGAAGGGGATGGGAAAGGGGCGGGGGAAGGCTATGCCTGTGAGCGATGTTCCGCGGAGCGCCAGGGAGATCCACCTACCCCAGTTCTGTCTCTTATACACATCTCCGAGCCCACGAGACAGGCAGAAATCTCGT
>ENA-UAPG01000158-UAPG01000158.1-human-gut-metagenome-genome-assembly--contig:-NODE-158-length-20349-cov-9.815315_pt1 | contig 20349 bp, 13 predicted proteins | sample MGYA00243478_ERZ654573 | MGnify/ENA primary metagenome ERZ654573 (study PRJEB26926, sample SAMN06164711) | human gut metagenome | biome: ENVO:00009003; feature: ENVO:2100002; material: ENVO:00002003... | reverse complement strand
CCTTATCCAAACGGTCTCTTACGAGTTGCTTGAAGTCCGTCACTGTTCCAAGTACATCTGCAATCGCCAAAGGCGGGCACCAGTTGAAGCCGGTCGCCATAACATGATCTGCCGAATGAATGTCATAGCCCACACGCTCAGTAGCAACCAAGGAGTAGATGACATACTTGAGCAAGAACTGCAAGCAAAGCTCTGCTTCTGCTGAATAATTTTCAATCAAAATACGAAAAGCATCCTGATATTTGCCGATACGCAGATTCTTTATCATCTTCACCGCAAACGGGAACTGATAGCTCATAATATCTCGGTAGGTATCCGATCCAATGTCATACACCGTTCTACGTTTCAGACCATTGTCATACACCTCAGTCTTATACAGACCACCGTTTGCCTTTTTGCCGAGCTTGCCCTCGTTAATCAGTTTCGCGGCAAAGACAGGCAAAACGAAAGTTTCATGGGCATAATCTGTGGTATTATCATAGAGGTTATCAATGATAGCCTTGTGAATATCCAATCCGACAAAGTCTGCCGTTACCAGCGGAGCCATACTACGACCGCTGAAAGGACCGAGAATGGCATCCATGTAGTCGATACCTCCATTGTCCTTGTATTTTTCGGCATATTGCATTACCTCGTTGACAAACTGAAAACCAATGCGGTTTCCGAGGAATGCAGGGCTGTCTTTAACCAGAACCACAGTTCTGTATAGAATATTCTGCAAATACTCGCCAAGCTCATTACAAAGCTCCATATTTGAATACTTTGTGGGCGTAAGCTCACAAAGATTCAGGCTATACGGCGGATTAAACATATGTACACCGAAAAAACGACTTCTCAGATTCTCTGGGTAATGTTCTGCCAATGTAGTGATAGACAATCCGGAAGTGCCGGAGCAGGCAATCGTATCGGATTTCATGGACTTAGCCACCATATCTGCAACCTGCTTCTTGATTTCCATATCCTCAAACACAGCTTCAAAAATCAGGTCTGATTCTGCTACACATCTTTCCAACATAGAATATTCGGCGGCTACAAGTCGATTGGCTATACTTGCCGCTTTCACAGACAGAGCTGCTTTAGTCTTGGCTACCTCTGCCTTTTTTATATCTCTGGCAACCATATACACCTTTGCGTTTCCAAAAGATGCAAAAATGCCGGAAATGTTTTGTCCCATGGTACCATTGGCACCAATGACCGTTACTGTGTTAATTTTCATATGCTTATACCTCTCAATCAAAACTTTTATGCACAATTCATTGACTTAATTGATAGGTATGGCACATTGCAGTTTACAGCTTTTTCTCCATCTCCAGCACTTGGAAATAGCGGGTTGAATGTCCCCCCGCACGAATCCGTGCTTTTCATAGAAACAGATAGCCACTTTGCTTTTGTCATATACATCAAGACATATTCCCTGAAAGCTTCGTGTTCTGCACATATCTTCCATATACCTCATACACTTTCCGCCGATACCCTGTCCGGATTTGCTTGGCAAAACTCCGAACTTTGAAAGTTCCATCATATTGTCCTTGGGGGACAACTGAAAGGTTGCTATCGATTCATTTTCTTCTATTGCAAGATAAATTTCCTTGATTTTGCAATCATCAACAATTCGCTCAAGCGGATACGGTATCCGCCAATGCATTAATCCTTGATTTTCATACATATCCTCACCGCAAAGTCGGAGGATATCATAGACAGCATGAACCAATTCCTGTTCACTGCCATTTATCTTCCATATGTTCATATTGCTCGTGTCCTCAAATAATTAAATATACTTTTTCAAAATTTCACCAAAAGTATCAACTACATACTGCACTTCCTCATCAGTTAAGCAAGTGTGAAGCGGCAAAGTTATTTCATTCTCATAGTGCTGGTATGCGTTCGGATAATCCTTAATATCAAATCCTAGTTTAATATAAGCCGTATGCATCGGCAGGGGCTTGTAGTGAACATTGCAAGCTACACCAGCTTCTGCCATTTTGATGATAATTTCTCTTCTCTGCTGATCGCTGATTCCTGGAACTCTTGTGATGTAAAGATGACCACTGGACATATACTCGTCCGTGTAGTGATCCAACACCTCCACACCGATTGCTTTGAACGCAGCGTCATACTTGCCGATAATCTCTTTTCTTCTTTCCAGCAGCTCCGGATAACGCTCAAACTGCGCCAAGCCCAATGCAGCGGCCATGTCAGTCATATTGCACTTGTACCAAGTTCCAACGATGTCATACTCCCACGAGCCAAGCTGCGTCTTTGCCAAGGCATCCTTGGACTGACCATGCAGAGAAAGAAGCTGCGCCTGATGATAAAGTTCCTCATCATCAATGCCTTTAATGTGTTTCCATGTCATGGCTCCGCCTTCAGCTGTTGTAAAATTTTTGACTGCGTGATAACTGAAATTGGAAAAATCTGCAATAGAACCCACCATCTTTCCGTGCCATGAGGCACCGAAAGTATGAGCCGCATCTGCAACAACAACGATTCGGCCGATTTTCTCCTGTATTTCGTTATTGGGTTTAAAGATGCTCTTCTTCCCTTCAATGATCGAAAAAATACGGTCATAATCACAAGGGACACCACCAAGATCCACTGGAATAACCACTTTTGTTTTTTCTGTGATTACTTTCTCCAACTCATCATAGTCCATCTCAAAGGAATCTTTCTGACAATCCACAAGTACGAGCTTTGCACCCACATGACAAACAACAGATGCCGTGGCGGTATATGTATAAGCAGTCGTGATGACTTCATCGCCTTCACCGATTCCAAGAATACGCAATGTGGTTTCAGCACAGGCCGTCTGAGAATTCAGGCATACACATTTCGGTGTACCAACCCATTCAGCAATCTTCTTTTCCAGCAACTTTGTCTTTGGACCTGTGGTAATCCATCCAGAGCGAAGTGCGTCAGCTACTTCTGCGATTTCCGCTTCAGAGATATCCGGCGGAGAAAAAGGGATATTCATTTTATTTTCTCTATCAAGTGTATGACTCATATTCTTTACCTCTGTATCAAAAGCATCAAAAATGCTGTAATCTTTCATTGTTATATAGGTACTGAAGTTCTTACCTCGTACCCTTTTTTGACTGATGCGGTAATAATCATCACGCTGCCTGCAAATCAATCATCATACAGTCTTCATCGTGTTGCATCGACTGCATATACATAACATCGTAAATAGGGCTACCCTCATTGCTAATATTTGCCGCAAAGAAATCATTGAAATAACGCCTAATTTTTTGTTGATTTTTGATAGAAATAAGTGGATTCTTCCCGTTACTTTCATTGATATTACCCTGTTTTTTGAACATGGGCTGCATATGCATCGGCTTCCAAATTGGACGCCTCTCTGCGTTATATTTTGCAAGTGTTTCCAGAATTTCCGTCGGGCAGGACTTGCTATGCTCAGCGATGTACAACGCCTCTCTCTGATCACACCTGCTTGCACATTGCATCTTCATCAATAAAATCCAATATGTAGACGAATAAACTATGCATAATTATGCAGGTAGGCACTAAAATCCATTGATTTTACGCTGTTTTTCTGCATAAATTATCCGTTATATTCATCCCTCCAACTAAACTGATAATTGAAAATTTTCCGAATATACCTGTTTGCCTATATTTTACCTATTGACATATTATTTTTTATCCCACCCTCCATACTATATGTAGGCACAACTCTCCTCACCAGCTCACGGATATCCTCCCGGTTCCCATAACTAACCTTTGCCAACTCCTTTAAATCTCCCAAAAACTTCTCCGTATCAAACGGGATCGGGCTCCCGATATGTATCAACTTATTCGGCGTAGTCTTCATCCCTTCCTCCGCCATCAGCTTCTCCTCATAAAGCTTCTCTCCAGGCCTCAGACCGGTATACACAACCGATATATCCACATCCGGTTTATACCCCGACAACTTTATCAAGTTCCTCGCCAGCGTATCAATCTTCACCGGCGCTCCCATATCCAGAACGAAGATCTCTCCGCCCTTCGCATACGTCCCCGCCTGCAACACTAAGCTCACCGCCTCCGGTATCGTCATAAAATACCGAATGATATCCGGATGTGTAACAGTGACCGGCCCTCCCGCTTCGATCTGTTTCTTGAACAGTGGGATCACCGACCCATTGCTCCCCAGGACATTCCCAAAACGGACCGCCACAAAATCAGTAGGCTTCCTCTGTCCTTCTTCCGGTTCCACACCTTTTTCCCTTGTAGCCGCAGCCATACCGTAATCTGCTTCTTCCTCATGCCCGTTTAGATCCGGCAGAACAACCGGTCTCCCCAGTTTCCCCAGCTTGTCCATAGTCTGGATCACCATCTCACACAGCCGCTTACTCGCCCCCATAATATTCGTAGGATTGACCGCCTTATCCGTACTGATCAGCACAAACTTCTCGCACCCGCTCTGTAGTGCCGCGCTTGCAGTCTTATACGTCCCCAGGACATTATTCTTTATGGCTTCACAAGGACTCGTTTCCATCAAAGGCACATGCTTATGTGCTGCCGCATGATAGACCACATCCGGTCTGTATTCCGCAAACACACTGTTGATCCTCCTGCTGTCCCTCACTGACCCAATCAAAACGACCAGGTCCAGCTTCGGATATCTCCTCCTCAGCTCCTGTTCTATGTCATAAGCATTATTCTCATAAATATCAAAGATAATCAGCCGTTTCGGACCATGCGCTGCGATCTGCCGGCACAGCTCACTTCCAATCGAACCACCCCCACCGGTAACAAGAATCGTCTTATTCCTCAGCGCCTGGAAGATCTCCTCCATATTGACCCTGATCGGATCCCTTCCCAGCAGATCCTCCACTGCCACACTCTTCATCTTACTGATCGCCACTTCCCCATTCACCAGCTGATAGATCCCCGGAAGTATCTTCAGTTTACATCCGGTCTCCTTGCAGATATTGAGAATATCTCGCTTCTCCTCAGCCGAAGCACTGGGGATTGCCAATAAGATCTGGTCGATCTTATACTTCTCCGCGCTCAGCAGGATATCATCCCGATTCCCAACGATCGGAATCCCCTCTATGTAACGCCCCATCTTATTCGGGTTATCATCAATAATGCAGCAAACCTTTGCCTTCACCTCACTGGCCCTGTTCAGATCCCTGATTATGATCTGCCCTGCAGCTCCCGCTCCGATCAGCATCACCCGATGTAGCACTGTATCCTCTTCGCTCTGTTTATTCCGGTTACGTTCCAATAAAATAAACCTATAAGAAAATCGGACTGCAACCGTAAACACAAACTGCAGCATGATCCCGAACAGATAATAGGAAACGGGCATCCGTCTAAAAAACAAAGTGATCCCAATGATCTGAAATAGTCCGGTGACAACATTCGCCGCCCCGATCCGGAACAGCTCACTGAAACTTGCAAACCGCCAGACACTCTTATACAGCCTCAATGCCCAGTAAACCACGATGCTAACTATCGTATACCACGGCGCAAACTTCAAAAATGCCCCCAGATAAACATCCGGAATTAAAGAATACCTACAGTCAAACCGCACCCACAAAGCCAGCATAAACGCCGCATTCACAGCAACAACATCATAGAGCATCAGCCAAAGCGCAATCGCCTGCCAATGTTCCATAATCTTCTTTTTCTTACCGGCCTTTTGCATCAGCTCTTTCTGGACCCTATCTCTTTCCTCATTTGTCTGTGCAGCTTTCCATTTTCTCTCCTCGTCACCGGTCATGCCAGAGCGTTTTCCTCTGCCACTGTCATCTCCGGCATCTTCAGTACCACGAATAAACGCCTCCTGCTCATCATCCTCTCTCTTCCTGTCTCCGGAATTGATCTTCGCCAAGGCAAACACCATCACAAATAGGAACAGGACCAACAGGAGCAGCAGCACAATGATCATCTGCCACATAATTTCTCCCCTCGAATTTCCAAATGTCTTTATAACTTTTTATAAATACTCAGTACCATCATTGTGACAAGCCACGATCCATGAAGAATGCCTTCACCACGGAATTTTGGTCTGACTGATAATACTGTCTTTCCATCAGCACATTAAATGCGCAGACTTGCCGAATAATTGCTTTCATTACTTTGAATATTGTCTGTCCAACTGCGAACGGACAATTCTCTGCTGACCCTTCATGGAGCCAGCCGGCGATATTCCACCGAAGAGCAGTTGCCTCTGGCATCTTTTCTTTTCCGGTTTCCCGGTATCTATATAAGGGTGAAAAACACACCTATATACCATCACATCATCTAACCTATGACTTATTGATAATCTCCACTAAACAGTTTTGAATATTATATTATTACTTATCAAATATTTATTTTATTTAAACAGCCTCTCTTCTTCCTGAAATCCTCCTGGCATTTTCTCCCAAGATTCCTTGCACTGTTCAGAAAACGACTGCCCTGATGACCATTTTCACACAAATATTGACTTCCCTGCTTCTTTATACTTCCGCCACATATGGCACACCGGCTGCTTGTATGATCTGCACTGTGTTCCAGTACAATGATCCCTGCCTCCCATGCCTTATATTTCAAATATGCTCTTATCCTGCTGCTCAAATGCAGCGGCGTAAAATTACCAGAGCGATACTGTACCATTCTGCTGAAATCCGTATTGTACAATGGCAGGACAATCACTTTCGCTTCTTTTTCCACACAAAAATCCACAATTTCGCGACTTACTTTGTGTGCACAGTATTCGGACAGGTTTTTTAAATGTATGTAATATTTTTTATTTGGCTGTTCCACATTATCTTTATCCGTATACTGCCTGGAAAATTCTATTTTATCCAGAAGCTTCCGGCATTGATGGCGATATGCGTCACCGCCCCGGCAGGTGCGGACTGCCAACTGTTTCCCATTCCCATCCATTACGCAGCACATGGCAAAAATATCTGTATTGGTAAATTGAACGCTGCAGATATTATCGCCGCTTTTCATTCGTTCCTTTGCATTTCTTGCATCTGTTGTTTCCTGTTTTACAGGAACATGAAGCCAACAGATCTTACTGCCCGGAACAACTGACGGAGATAAAACCATAGCATTTGCCGGAAACGGGATTCCCTTCAGCCGGCATTCCATCCAGTGCCAGCTGCTGCCATCCCAGACTTTTAACGTGATTCCAGTATCTGTAAGTTCTCGATACATTCCTTTGAAATAAGTAAGTGAAGCATCAATGGTTTCAGGCAGAGGCGGATCATATTCCTCCGTCTTATCCACAGACGGGCTCAATCCCAGATGACTTTTCAGACATCCGATGGCCTTATTAATGGCCGAACGCCTAAAATAGAGCGGCACTTTGGAAAAAGGAAGGGGGTATACCGGTTTTCTTCCATCCCTGCCTTCTATTGTCAGACATTCCAGTTCTCTCTGCATTTGAAACGTATTAAGATTCCAAAGCTCCTTCCGGTGTAAAAGCAGATGATAATAAAAGTTCAGAACATCCCGATAATACCCTTCCGTACTGATAAACCACTCTGCATGGGAACATCGCAGTTGATATTTTATTGTCTTAATGCAAAATCCTGTTTTCATCCAATTACCTGTTTTTAAAGTGTCGCATTTTTCTAAGAAATGCGGCAAGATGAATCGCAAAAAAAGTATTAACAATATACTTATTTTTGTTTTTTGTCGTATCCTAGTTTAACGCTAAAAGCTGATAAAGTCAATATGCAAAAAAAATATAGCGGATTTTTGGTTGGTCTGGTGTTGTCTTTGGTAAAAATATATTTACGGGAGCTTTGGTTTGTATGATTTCTTTTTGTAATCCATGATTCTAAGGCAATTAAGGCAATTCTAAGGCATAAGAGAATGAAAGTTCCTTTAAAGCTCAAAGAAATTCTCTATAAGTGGTCAAAATAATGGTACAAATTTATTAAATTCTCAATCTTATTTTATCTGTGTCTTATTTCCAAACTGAACTGGAATTAGATGTCTTTTTATACATCCACTTCTCTTTTGAGATCCCCTTAATCTAAAATAAGTGGTCAATAAAATGGTCAGATGCTTTGAAAGTATCATTTTAGCCGGTTTTTTTCTATAATGCCGCATTACTTAGAATATTACGTCAAAAATAGTATGATATCCTGGTATTTTTCGCATAAACCGATATTTTCTCTCAATTAAACCCATATAAAAAAACCATACAAAAAAACCGATGCGCATCCCATCACAGAAACACGCACCGGCTCAATAACCTTTTTTAATTTTTCATATAATCGACAGTGATCCCCTTCTCCCAATAATACGGTTTGATCTGCACGATTCCTTTCTCATGTCTCCCGTAAACCTTAATCTTCTTCTCCACTCCCGGAAGCAGGTCAAAGTAATTATCCTCAAAAAGCCAGCCAAACTCTTGGCCGTCTTCTCCTCCGCACAGTTCCACGCATCTTGCAAAGGTATCGGATTCCAGCACAAGCATTCCCGCCTCAACTCTGCAGGATAATTCTCCTCTGTCCGGAAAAGAAATCCTTCTTTCCATTTCCGCATAATCCACTGCTTCTGCCAGCAATTCGCCTTGTCCGTCCACTGCGCACGCTGCAAGAACACAATCTTTTTTAAACTGTCCGAAAACATCCAGATCCCCCACCTGCACTGACTCATCGGGATCGCAGAAAAATGGCATTGTCACTTCACGTTCCACCCTGTTTTTTGTCAGGCTGAAAAGCTGTACTTTCACACTTCCTTCTTTTTTCCCGACTGTGTCGTTTACAGCCCACAAAGTAATATGATTTCCAATAGAAAAAGAAATCTGAAACGGTTCGTAGGCTCTCTTCAAAGCATAATATGCCCGCATAGGCTCATTAAAATAGTCCACAACCCCGTAAGAAATAATATTGCTGTTGTTATTGAATTTCCAAAGCAGATGCCCTTTTGTCTGCCGCTTCCTGTCTGCATCGGTCTCCGATCTTCCCCGCCGGAATCGCTCCACATCTCTTTTGATATACTCACTGTGAGCCATGCCGATACGGTAAATAAGTTCCTCCGCATTTTCCGCATCATAATAATGCTCCACAGGCCCTAATTTAACCGCCCCGTCATTGGTATTATGCAGATTCCACGTTTCCGGCCAGGCCAGGGGCTTTCTTTTGGTACTGATATTCTGATACCCGGCAGGCCATAGTTCCTCCGGCACCATCATCCTTTTCATGGTTTTCAGTTCAGGGGCCGAAACTCTGCAGTTTTCACTTAGAAATACCGGATATTCCCTTCCCGGTACAAACCACAGATGGGTATATCCATGGGTATCTCCTCCGGACGGATCATTGGAAAATGTACCTCCGGACGGCGAGGAAATATGATAATATCTTCCGGCATCCAGTTCCCGGCAGACCTCCGGAAAAACTTCACAGAAGATTTTTTCTCCAAAACAATACGCTCCCTCATACTGCATATCCCGGGACCAGTACATTTCATTTCCCCCGCACCAGAGAAGGATAGATGGATGATGCTTCAGTCTTTTCACCAAATATTCCGCCTCCCGTCTGCACATGGAAAGCATTTCCTCCTCCTCACTGTACATATGGAAACCCAGGTAAAAATCATGCCACAGCAGTATTCCCCTTCGGTCACACGCATTATAAAAATCATCATCCAGGATCTCACTCTCACCCCAGATGCGGAGGCAGTTGAAATTCCCCATTTCAGCCAAATCCAGCAGTCCATACAGCTTCTCTTTCACTCTGCCGTAACATCCGGTCATGGTATCTGCATGTGCCAGGTTTGCCCCCCAAAGTTTCAGCGGCCTGCCATTGACCGTAAATTCCATATCCCCTTTCTTTTCAATCCTTCGGAAACCAAACTGCCGTTCATAAGTATCCAGAACAGCCTCTCCCACCTTTTCTGTCACATGTAAATGGTAAAGATTGGCTTCCCCGTGAGAACGCGGCCACCATAATTTCGGATGCGGCACAGTGATCTCCAGATATTCCGTATGCGCTTTTTCTGTCCCCTCACAGACAAGATCTCCCTGCATATCTGTTATCCTATACTCCAGCATCCGATCCGTCTGGGGATGAAAATAAGAAAAGTCGACCCGCACGCGCCCCTCCTCCCAATTTTCTCCCAAGCTGATATCCATAACCCCTTCCCGGATTCCATCCTGTTCCACCTTTTCCAGATAAATATCTCCGTAAACTCCCATTCGGATCAGATCCGGTTTTGGTCCGGAAAACTCATGATAGCCGGAGCGGAAAACCCTGGCTTTACAGAATTCCGGTACTCTGTCTTTGTATTTTTCCGGAAGTGAAATCTTCTCAAGCTCGGGCCTGGGTGGATTCACTCTCAATTCCAGGACATTTTTCTTCTTCATACAGGGAACTTTTTCAATAACCAAGGGCATATACACACTTTTGTTTTCCCCTGCCAGTTCATTGTTCAGATATATATCAACAAATGTATCAAGCCCCTGAAAACGAAGATTCCATTCTCCCGAACTATCCTCCACCTCAAACTCTGTTCTGTAACACCATTGTGTCTCCCCAATCCATTGATCTTGATTGATCCCTGTAATATTGGGATTGGAAATCAATTGATGATCCAGCAGAATATCATGGACCTGACTCGGCATTTCTTTTATTTCCAGCTCTTTCTCATCCGGCCCCTGTAGTTTCCATTCTTTCCTTATTAAAATGCGTTTCATCTGCTTCCCCTCTCCACAGTCGACAATCCCGCCGCTACCCTATATGTTCTTTCCTATAGCTGATTTTTCGTAACAGTTCAGACATGTCTGCGCATTTACTGTGCTGACCGTACGAAAAAGTAGTGCCAGCTTTATCCGGCCCATCGTGAAGCGATTCCTAATGGCTGGATGCGTAACGGTTCAGCTTGTCTGAACTGTTACGATTTTTCTGCAGCACCCATACTGGGATTTCACATAAAGCGTCCCGTACTCCTTATTCCCCAGAACTTTCACCTTTTTCCTTTGTCCCGGAAGCATATCAAAATAGTTATCTGTGAACAGCCAGCCGAACTTGTCTCCATCCTGTTCACCGGCAATCTGTACACAGCGCGCAAACCGTTCTGCTGTGATCACCAATTCATCCCCGCTCAGTTCCAATTTTAAATTGGGTTCCGGAAATTCCAGATGTCTTTCAATATCTACATAATCAATACATACCACCGGCTCCTCTTCATCCTCTCTGCAGAGAACCGCAAACAAAACACAGTCCTTTGAAAAAAAGTGAAGATCCGCCAAATCATCAACCAGTACTGCATCACCCTGTGTCACGGTTATTTTTTTCTCTTTTATCTTTTCTGTCTGCCCGCTTATCAAGTTGAGAATTCCATATTTAACAGTTCCTGATATGTCTGCTGCAGAGTCATTGACACCCCACAGACGAATGCTCTCCTCTTTCTGAAAACACAGCAGCACCGGTGAAAATACCCGCTTCAGAGTATAGTAGGGGATATAACCTTCCTGGAAAAAATCAATGGCAGCACAGTAGATCTTAGGCCATGTATCCACCAGTTTACAGGCAAAATACCCTTTAGAACGCCCAGAAAACACTTCCGGATTTCTGCTTCCGATCCTTACCTGCTCGCCGTACCTCCTGATTTCTTTTCCATAAGCGGCACCGAAACGATACAGGAGATCATCTGCATTCTCTGCATCGTAAAACTCCCAGTAATCTCCGGTTTTCCGCTGTCCCTGTGCTGAGATATGACTCCGTTCCACCCAGGTATCCGGCATAATATTTCCGTTTCCGGGCAAAACCTGTCCTGTAAATCCTTCAGGCCAAATGCTACCCCGGATCATTTTTTCAAGACTGTGTCTCACCGGAGGCGCCGTTCTGATATGCTCACTGATAAAATTCGGATAGGATTTATAAGGGTATTCCCACACACAATCATAGGTATGCAAATCTCCCTCCCTCGGGTCATTGGCCCACTCTCCCCCATACGGGGAATTGGGATGATAATATCTGCTATTGTCAAGGCGCTCCACAATCTCCGGAAAATCCTCCAGGAAAATCTCTTTTCCATAGGGAAAACATCCCTGAAATTCAGCTCCCATTAAGGTTTCGTTCCCTCCACACCACAGAAGCAGGGAAGGGTGATGCCTGAGCCGTCTCACTAGATATTCTGCTTCCTTTTTGCAGAAATCCCTTATTTTTTCACTGTCAGGATAGGCGCCATGTCCCAGAAAGAACTCCTGCCAGACAAGGATTCCCCGCTTGTCGCATTCATCATAAAATTCATCCGGCAACGGAATGCCTTCTCCCCAGATACGAAGCATATTCATATTGGCATTCTCCACCATCTCGAACAGACGTTGCTCCCGCTCCGGCTGATAACAGTGGGTGTACCCCTGCAGAGGATCCAGGCTTCCGCCAAATAATCTGACCCTTTTGCCATTGATACAATATGCAAAAGGTACCTCCATCCGGATTCTGCGAAATCCTATCCTTTTCAGTATGCGGTCACAGACTCTCCCATCCTTTTGGATTTCAATACTTATTTCAGCCAGATTCTGTTCCCCGAACCCTCTGGGCCACCATAAAGGCGGCGTATCCACTGCTATTTCTTCCCGGATATGCCAGCCGTCACAACTTATATCAGGACTGAAAATCTGCCTCCCGTTTCTGCTCTGTGATTCGACTCCGCATTCCCCGGGAAACTCCCAGTGTACCGTCAGGGTATCCGGTCTGCCTGTGCCTCTCATCTCTATAGTGAGCACGCCGTTTCCATCCTCTTTAAGCCCGGCCTCTATGAAATCCTCCTTTATTTCTTCCTCCTCATGATACACCAGAAAAACCGGACCATAAACGCCTACCGGTGTAAAGTAAGGTACGGCACCCTGGTAGTTACTTCCCTTTTCTATTTTTTCCGGCGGAAAATCGTGGATCGGTTTCCTGACCGTTTTGCATCGCAGCACGGAATCGTTCCATTTATCCTCCCACTCCTGTTCCTTCATATAAGAAATAGGACTGATAAAATGCAGATACAAGGTATTCTTTTGTTCCAGTATATCTGTGATATCAAACTCTGCAGGAAGATAAAAGTCCTCACACCTTCCCAGTTTTATGCCATTGAGATAAATATCAGCTATGGTATCCAGCCCCTGAAACCGTATCCGGCATTTTCTGCCTTTTTCTCCTGAAAAGCTGCATCGGTATATCCAGTCCGATTCTCCTATAAAAAGCGCTTTCTCACACCATCCAAGCCTGAATTCTTCCGGCAGGAAACCATGGTCATACAAAACATCCTGTACCTGTGCAGGCATCTTTTCAATGGATATCCAGTCCCTCTCCCAAACTGACCGTTCCTCAATATACGTCCTATCCGGTTTCCTTTCAAATATTTCTTCAACCGATATCCGGTCCGTTTCCTTACCAACCTCTTTCAGACTCCACCCGCTTACCAGCTCCACGTTTTTCATAAAATATTGCACCCAATCAGAACACAAACCCTTCTGTCCCTTTTAATTTTTCCATCACGCTGGCATCCAGCACAATCCCACTGGCAGATACATTCTTTTTGACCTGGGATGCATTTTTTGCACCTGGGATCACACAGGAGATTCCCGGATAATTCAGGGCATAGGCCAGGGCAAGCTGTGCCATGTTCTGTACAGGCTCTTTGACACAGGAACGGATGATCTCCATATCCTTTTCCACTGCTGCAAAACGCTCTGCCGTCCAGAATCCTGCCCTGTTGTCTCCCTGTAAAAACTTAGTGTCCACTGCATATTTTCCGGTCAGAATACCGCTTGCCAGGGGCTGGCTGGTGAGAACCGGAATATCTCTCTGTCTGGCAATTTCCACTACTTCCAGATTGGATTTATTTAGGATATTGAAGGGGCATTCCAGCGCCTCGATGACTCCTTCTTTATCCTTCTCGAAGGCATGAAGGGTATCCGCAGCGCCCCACATGGCAAGCCCGCAGAATCTGGCTTTTCCTGACTGCTTCAGCTCTTTCATGGTATCCAGCACCTGTTCTTTGTCCTGCCATCCGGCATCCGGTACATGAAGAAGGTAGACGTCCACATAGTCTGTCTGCAGTCTTTTGAGACTCTCATCCAGGCACATTTTCAGATATTCTCTGGTGAAATTTTTACTTCTTTCGGGCACCCGGAAATTAGTACCGCCCTTTGTTACGATCACCGCTTCGTGGCGTTTCCCTGCTAAAAATTTACCGATCAGCTCCTCACTGTGCCCGTTTCCATAGGAATCACAGGTATCAAACAGATTCACACCTTCCTCCCATGCACATGCAAGTGCCTCCATGGACAGGGCATCATCACAGCCTTCTCCCCATCCAGAGCCGCCGATAGCCCACGCGCCAAACCCGATTTCTGATACCTTCAGCTCCGTTTTTCCAAATCTTGTATATTCCATAGTTCATTCCTCCAGATTTTTATTTTTTAAATTGTACTCTAATGCCAGGCGGTATTTCCGAACAATATGCCATGCCAGGCGGCTTTCCGAACAATACGCCATGCCAGGCGGCTTTCCGAACAATACGCCATGCCGGACCGCCATTCCCGCGCCGAAGCGCGGCCGCTTGCGATCATCCTTCCCTTGCGCATCCCGCCGGGAACGCCTTGCGGAAGTCTTAAACATTCAGTTCCACATACCTTTCGTCATATACAGCTTTTGCCGTAATTCTTCCGCTTCTGTGCGTTTTCCCATATCCAACCCTCTTAACTTCACCGGGAAACAGATCAAAATAATTGTCCTGAAAATCCCACCAATAGGCATCTCCATCTTCCTCCCCGCACAATTCCACACTTCTGGCAAACCGCTTTGCTCTGAGACAGATTCCATCTTTCTCTTTCCATATTTCAAGTCCTGACTGAGGGAATGCAAGATGCCTCTCAATATCTACGAAAGTATGATTTTGGGCTGCCACCGTTCCCTTTGCATCAAAGAAAGTAACTTTGACGATCTTATCCCGTGTAAACTGACCGAAAGAATCCAGCCTTCCCGCATAAGCACTTTCACCCGGCTTACATATCACCGGAAATTCTTCCTTTTTCACAAAACAGTTGGTATGCATATCAAAAAGTTCCGCCGTGATCCGTCCTTTTGCAGATACCCCTGTATCATTTACAAGCCATACATGCAGATGATCCGCTGCCTCTACCTGTACACTGAGCGGTTCATACGCCCTTTTCAGATAATAGTAAGGCATTTTCTGCTCCAGATAAAAGTCCAGCACAGAACTATATATATGGGGGAATGTAGTATTCCACTTCCATATAAAATGTCCTTTGCATATCCTGTCTTCTGTGCCCCCATCTGCTTTTCTTCCTCTTCTGTACCGCTCTACTGTATCTTTGATATACTGTCCCGCCGCTGCCCCATACTGATAGACCATTTCCTCCGGGCTTTCTGCCTCGTAAAACGTTTCTATGGCAGGTATTTTTTTCCAGGATTCTGCAGAGGTAATAGATTCATATTCCTTGGGCCATGGGAGGCCGCCATGTCTTTGCACAGTCGGTGTTGGAAGTGTTTCCTTTTTCAGGTAACGTTTCAGGGTCTTTACACCCGGAAACGATACTCTCAGATTTTCACTGGCAAAGATAGGATGATCGCTCCCCGGCACATACCAGGAATTGGTATAACTGTGGGTGTCACCCTTTCCGGGTTCGTTGGAATAACTGCCGAAAAACGGGGAATTCACATGGTAATACCGGTCGGGATCCAGCCTTAGGCACAGCCTTTTCAAATCATATTCAAAAAAATCTGCCATGAGATATTTCTCCTGCGGTGCTGCAAAATCACGGCTCAGATAGCATTCATTCCCTCCGCACCAGAGCAGTATGGATGGATGGTGTTTCCTGCTCCTGATCATATGTTCTGCTTCCTGCAGTATCTTTTCTCTCACACATTCCACATCCGGGTACTGCGCATGTCCGCAGAAAAATTCCTGCCACAAAAGAATCCCGTTTTCATCTGCGAAGTTGTAGAGAAATTCCCCAAAGGCTGTCCCTTCCCCCCAAATGCGGAGCGTATTCACATGGGCATCCTTGGCAAGGTTCAGGAGCCGCCGGATTCTCTCTGTATCTTCACAGAGTGTATAACCCTGATCCGGTGTCAGATTGGCGCCCCATAACTTAACCGTCTTTCCGTTAACCTGGAAATCCAGCATACCCTGCACCGTGATCTTCCTAAATCCAATCTGTTTTTGGCATGTGTCTATGACCTGTCCGTCCCTTATTAAATCCGCCTGCACGCAATACAGATCAGGGGTTCCGTAACCGGCCGGCCACCACAGATGCACTTTCTCTATCTTTGCAAAAAAGCCCTCGCCGGCGTTCTTTTCCTGTTCCCATATCCGTTCTTTGCCGTACAGGATCCTTACCCTGACGCGGTCTGTGATAACGCTGTCCTCCTCTCCCGCCACCACAGGATAGACCTGGAGCTTCACCGTATCAAGCGTTTCGTTCAGCGCATAATCCACATCCATTTCTTCCAGTCGCAGTTTGTCAGGTATTTCATATAACACAGACTTTCCAAATACCCCAACCTTATAAAAATCCGGGTCATTTCCCAAATATGTAGTAAAATCATGAAAGGTTTTTCTCAGAAAACGGCAGGGTTCCACCGTTCCCTTTGCCAAAACATCCTTATACTTCTCTTCTGTTTCTTTCAGCACCTCCCCAACAGGACGGAATATAATTTCAAGTGTATTCCTTCCCGGCCTTACCAGTGCGGAAATGTCCAGTCTGCACGGCAGATAGCAGTCATTATGTCTGCCTGCCAATTCCTGATTTACCCGAATCTCCGCAAACGTATCCAGCCCTTCCAGCAGCAGAACATATTCTCCGCTCACCTTCTCCCGGGATGCATGATCCGCGCTGCACCATAAGATCCGGAAATCTGTGCTGTATATCCAGGTCTTATCATTGACCCATCGGCAGTCTTCGGTCTTTCCCCACTGATAGGAATCGCCTATTTTTCCGTAATGATATAAAATATCATGGACCTGCATAGGCATGCTGGGTATTTTCATAGATTCCCCGCTTCCCTGCTCCTGAAGGAACCAATTATCTGTAAGCATTCTTTCTCTTTTCATACCGCCGCTCACCCCTTTACACTGCCGGCTACCAGTCCGCGAATCAGATGTTTGGATCCAAAGGCGAACAGGATCAAAATGGGGATGGTACCCATGGACAGCGCCAGGATCCTTGCCGCATAATCGGTTCTGTACTCACTGCTGATCAGGGCAATGGAAAGAGGAATGGTATAATATTTCTGGTCGCTTATCATGACAAGAGGTGTCATATAATTGTTCCAGGACCATAAAAAGAACAGAAGGAATATGGTGATCAAGGCAGGTTTGATGATGGGCATGATCAGCCGGAAAAAAATACCGAATTCTTTGCATCCATCCACTCTTCCGCTCTCAATGATCTCATCCGGAACCGAACTTTCTATAAATTGGCGCATCCAGAACACACCGAAAGCATTTGCCATACCTGATACGATCAGCGGGAACAGCGTGTTATTCATCCCAATCCATCTCATCTCCATTACAAATCCCACAAGGCCAAGCTGCTGAGGGATTGCCAGAGTGGCCACAACTACGGCGAAAAGCAGCTTCTTTCCTTTGAAATCGTATTTTGCAAAGGCATATCCCGCAAGGGCACTGACAAGCAGGCCGCCGATGGTGTTGCAGCATGCTACGATCAGGCTGTTTGCGTAATAGAGCAGGAAATTCTGCCGCATGACTGCATGAAAATTTTGAACAAAATATTTACCAAAAAACAGTTTCACACCCGTATACAAATCCTCACTGTAGTGTGTGCCCATGATGATCATCATGTAAAAAGGAAGCAGAGCACAGACTGACAGGACCAGCATAAACAGGCACATGGGTATTTTCCGTATCCAGGAAGTTTTTCTCATACTCTCAATCCTCCTTTTTCTTACCGTTAACCACACGGAATAGCACAAGTGATGCCACAGCGATCACCAGAAACAGACAGTATGCCAGTGCGGAACCGTAACCGAATTCAAAGTTCTTAAAGGAACTGTCATAGAATTTCATTACAACGGTCATAACAGAGCGGTCCGGTCCTCCTGTGGGCTGCCCGGCCGAGTTAAACAAGAGCTGCGGCTCATCAAACAGTTTGAACCCGTTGATCACACTGGTAATGATAACAAAAACAAAAATAGGTTTTAGAAGCGGAATGGTGATCTTTGTAAATCTGGCCCACCAGGAAGCCCCGTCAATTTTAGCCGCCTCGTATAATTCGTCCGGAATCGTGGAGAGACCTGACAGGAACATGATCATTTTATACCCGTAATTTTTCCATATGAGCATAAAGATCACCACTGCCCGTGCTGTCCACGCGTGACCCAGCCAGTAGACAGACTCTGCACCGAACAGGTTCAAAATTGCATTGACAACGCCGCTTTTCCAGTCAAACATAAGCTGGAATATGATACCCACCGCAACGGGTGTGGTTATGTATGGCAGGAAGTTGATCAGCTGCAGCCCGTTTTGTGTTTTTTTGAAAAAGTCCTTTAAAAAGGTTGCAGTCAGGAGTCCCAGGGCAATCTGTATAGGTGTACTGATGCCCAGCAGGATCAAGGTGTTCCATAGTGACTTATAAAAATATTTATCCTGTGTAAATACCCGCACATAGTTCTTAAGCCCCACAAAAGTCATCTCTCCGATTCCGTCCCAGCTTGTAAAACTGACACCAAGAGAAAACAGAATGGGAAACAGGCCAAATGCAATGTAGAGCAGAAAATACGGCAGGATCATTGCATACGGTGCACTTTTTTTAGACATGTTAATTTTCCCCCTTTATCAGAAAAGGACCTGCTTTTCAGGCCCTTTTCCCTATACTGTAATGGTTCACAGCCTTATAGCCGCCGGCAGATCACTTCCGGCAGTCCTTTTACTTTTCCAGATCCGGCTGTTTGATGAGCAGCTCATCTGTCATGGATGTGATCAGTTCATCTGCGGTGATACTGCCGTCCACGGATGCGTTGATGGTTTTCAGGGCAAGATTGTAGGCATCATTGATATCCTGGTCGTATTTGCTTGGTTCCCTTACTCCCTTTATATTTGGCAGAACCTCCTGGGCAATTGCCTGCAGTACATCCTGACCGGCAAAGTACTCGTCCTCTCTGCTGTAGAAATCTGTCTGCTCATAAACCGGTTTATAGGGTGAAAAATTACCTTTGCAGTCCCTCTGCAGAATTGCTCCCTCCTCAGAACCAAACATAAATTTCACGTATTCTGCTGCTGCCTCTTTATTTTTACCTGCCTTTGGAACCCCCATTACAGTTCCTCCCCAGGGGAACGGACCTCCCGGAGGAAGCATGAAGCCCCAGCGTCCCTGTCCGTCCTTATCATTAGGTTTGATGGTAAATTCAACGGACCAGTTAGCGCATGGATAGAAAATATCATTCTCCCCGGCATAGGAAGCGCCTTCCTCCGCGGAGCTGAAATCCAGCACGTCTACAATACCGGCCTTTTTCATTTCTATGAGTTTTTCAAAAATAGGCTTCATGGATGCTTCCAGATTGATCTTATCTCCATCCACAAAAGGTTCCGTGGACTGCCCCATAAGCATCTGCCCTGCGGCTCCGATACTGGAGAGCATAAATACCTGGCCTCCTGATTTTTCATTCACTTCTTTTCCTTTTTCAATGAAGGAATCCCAGTCTGAGAGCATTGCCTCCAGTTCCTGCGGGTCATCGGTTCCGAGATATTCTTTGGCCAGTTCACGTTTATAGGCCATGCCGGCCACGGAGGGACATTCCGGCCCCACATACTGTCCGCTCTCTGATGTCTCCAGAGGGATCAGGTAGTCCAGCACCTGACTGGTGTCAAAATTATAGGGGTCCTTTGTTATGTCTTCCCAGATATCCAGAGACAGCAGTTTTCCTCTGTATGTAGCCTCCAGCCACGCAACATCCGGCATTTCCCCGCCGCTGGCAAGCGTGGTCTGCAGTTTCTGTGTCATATCTTTGCTTTCCACGGCAACCATATTTACCTTAATTCCGGTAGCTTCCGTAAATCCGGCATTCATCTTCTTCCCATTGTCACTGGTATCCCAGCACCAAATGGTAATTTCCCGGTCTCCCTCTTCGCTTTTGCTTTCTTCTTTTGCTCCGCTTTCTCCGCTCTTTTCATTTTCTGAAGATGTACAGCCCGCAAGAGATGTAACTGCCAGCATGGATGCCATGAAAATAGTGATCATCTTTTTCTTCATTTCCTTTTCCTCCTTTATTGTTCACGCATCTTTTTTACATCCTCAGTATAACTGTATAACACGCACACAAAAATATGGGTATCCTTGTATTTTTTATACTTTTTACACTTATTTTCTTAGTTTCTATTACTTTTACACCTGTCTCTTATACACATCTCCGAGCCCAC
>ENA-UAPG01000154-UAPG01000154.1-human-gut-metagenome-genome-assembly--contig:-NODE-154-length-20564-cov-10.050709_pt1 | contig 20564 bp, 23 predicted proteins | sample MGYA00243478_ERZ654573 | MGnify/ENA primary metagenome ERZ654573 (study PRJEB26926, sample SAMN06164711) | human gut metagenome | biome: ENVO:00009003; feature: ENVO:2100002; material: ENVO:00002003... | reverse complement strand
CTGCCCCATATCGCGCTGGCTGCCTCGGGATTTTCATGCTTCCGGCATGAAAACGTCTCCCGGTACAGTAGCCTGTGTACAGTAACCACCATGTATCTGCTTTTTTTATCATATCATATTTTACTTGTCCTCACAACGGGAAACTGCTACAATAATGGCAAAGAAGGAGAAGCGTATGTACTATTTTATCATCAATCCCCGCTCCCGTTCCGGCAAAGGACAGGAAATCTGGGACAACGTAAAAAAGCGTCTGGATGAGGAAAACCTGGAATACGAGGCCTATTTTACCCAACGGCAGGGACACGCCGCCGAGCTGGCACATCAGATAGCCGCCCTCTCTATCCCCTGTACATTGGTTGTTGTAGGCGGAGACGGCACAGCGAATGAGGTGATAAACGGTCTTGTAAAAACAGTATACACCCATATCACCCTGGGCTATATTCCCACAGGCTCCGGCAATGATTTTGCCAGAGGTCTTGGGCTTACGAAAGATACTGAAAAAGCTGTGGAGCAGATCCTGGCCCCCGCATGTATTGAAAAGATGGATATTGGAATCGCACAGTCGGAGAAAGAAAAACGGTATTTTCTCATCAGTGCCGGCATAGGATTTGACGCCTCCATCTGTCATGAAGCTCTGCATTCCGGCCTCAAGGATCTTCTGAACAGATGCCACCTGGGCAAGCTTACTTATGCGGCTATCGCCCTGAAACAATTGTTTCTGTACCGCCCCTGTCCTGTGGATATCAGGCTGGACAAGAAAAAAATCTCCCGTTTTCCCCGCTGTTTTTTTGTTGCGGGCATGAATCTGAAATATGAGGGGGGAGGCTGTAAATTCTGCCCGGATGCAGATTACTCTGACGGCAAGATCCACATTTGTGTAGCCGGAAAACTCTCCAAACTGAAAATCATTACCATGCTGCCCACTGCATTTATTGGGAAACACATATGGTTTAAAGGCATACAGATAGAACAGGGTCATGTGGTGGAAATCATCAGCCGGCGTCCTCTTCCTGTACACTGTGACGGGGAATCTTTTGGATTCAGGCGTTCTCTTTCCCTGAGAACCGCGCCGGAACAGATTTCTGTCATCACCGGATAGTTGAAAGAAGGTTTACTTATGAAATTACTGCTGATAATGACTGCCATTGTACTTCTCGGTTTTTTACTTTATTTTTACTGTATTATGCCGCGTTTTACAAGAAAATCCCAAACTCGGGCCTTTATGCACAGACTCTTTGCACATAGAGGATTATTTGACCTAAAAGAAGGCATTCCGGAGAATTCCATGCCCGCCTTTGAACGGGCAGTCCTGTGCGGATATCCCATTGAACTGGATGTTCAGGTTACAAAAGACAACAAGATCGTGGTTTTCCACGATTATACACTGGGCCGCATGTGCGGCATTGACCTGCCTCTGGAGACAAAGACCTATGAGGAACTGCAAAAGCTCTTTCTGCAGAACACCGGAGAAAAGATCCCTCTGTTTTCAGATGTACTGAAACTGGTGGATGGCCGGGTCCCTTTACTGATCGAGATAAAACTTCACTCCCACCACACATATCCCTGTGCTCTTGTGGATAAACTGTTAGAGGGGTATAAAGGCAGTTACTGTATTGAATCCTTTAATTCCCTGGCGCTTTTCTGGTACCGGCGCAACCGGCCCGAGGTTGTAAGGGGGCAGCTCTCCTCCAACCTGACAAGCCCGGTGGCTGAGGGCGGATATGTGCTGAGTTTTTTGGTAAAACACCTGCTCACCAACTGCATCGGTCGTCCCGACTTTATTGCTTACTGCTATAAGGACAGCCGTAACCTGAGCTTCTGCCTGGTCCGCCATCTCTACAAAACCCCTGTTTTTGCCTGGACACTGCGCACACCGGAAGCTTATGAAACGTGTAAAAAACGTTTTGATTCCGTCATTTTTGACAGTTTTCTTCCACGTAAACAGGCATAACCGGACAGTTTTTTCAGAGTGTGAATTGGATGTGAAGCTTTTCTGAATTTACTGTAAATCCCATTGTTATCTTGATTTTCCTGTGCTATAATGGGCAGGATAAAGAAAGGCTTTGGCATCGAAAAGAAGGTGATTTTATGAATCTGCTGAAAAAATATAAACACACCTGGATCATTCCGGTATACGGCATCTTTTACCTTACGGCTTTCCAGTACCTGGAACAGCGCGATGTCCGGCCCCATATCATCCATATGAAGATTGATGATTATATCCCTTTCTGTGAATATTTCATCGTCCCGTATCTGCTGTGGTTCGCCTACATCGCAGTCACTGTTTTGTACTTTTCTTTTTTTAATGACAGCAAACGGGAATTTTACCAACTGATCTTTACCCTTGGAGTGGGTATGACACTGTTTCTCGTCATCTCCTACGTTTACCCCAACGGGCAGGACCTGCGTCCAAAGCTTACCGGTGACAGCATCTTCATTGAACTGGTGAGGCATTTATACCGGATCGACACTCCTACTAATATACTGCCCAGCATCCATGTATTCAATTCCGTGGCCTGCTGCACAGCAGTTTTCAAAAACGCAAAAGCAAGAAAGCATCCCCTACTGCTTGGCAGCACCCTGCTTCTGACTATGCTTATCGTCATGGCTACTGTATTCTTGAAGCAGCATACACTGGTGGATGTGGTAGCAGCGTTTGCGCTGAATGTGTTCTGCTACCAGATGTTCTACAAAGCACATCCGGCACGGCAGAAACAACCCGCATTTGTAAAATGAGGCCGTTTGGCCCGGCATATAAAAAGGACGTTCCGCTTTTGGAACGTCCTTTTTATATGCCGGCATTGTCTGTCCGCTATACCCGGACAGACACCTTAATTGAACCCATAAAATTTCTGCACTACTTTATAAATGGCCACAGAAATATTTCTCCCGCTCCATCCCGGCAGGTTCACACTTCTGCCCAGAATGCCCAGGCGGAGCTTTCTGTAAATATGGATATCCTCATTTCTCAAATATTTCCACAAATCTTTTTTCTTCTCCAGGTTCTCCTCTGTCCCGGAGCGGATCAGCATGATGGAAGATACAGCAGTGATGATGTCCAGGTATCTCAGAAGATACTGCCGCAGGTGCTTATCACCGATCCTCTTTCCCGCCACGGAATCAATCATGAGACGGTTCACTAAAAGCTGCTGATCAATCCTGCGTATCATGACATCCTCATGAACGGACTGGTCCTCCCTGCCGATAAAATACCGGTAAAAATTCACATCCATATAGTACATGGTCTTCACTGAGGGAAGGGGCTGGTAGACAAACAGGTTGTCCACATAAAAGGTGTGTTTCGGCAGTTCCAGGCCGCACTCTCTGAGCAGTCCGGTACGATAGATCACGGAATGCATCAGAATGTATTTCCCCACCGGCATTTTGCTGATTTCCTCCCAGGTAAAGATCTTTCCCTGTGGCAGGTATTTCTTATAACGCATGACTTTCTTCCGTCTGGAGCCCTGTTTTTCATAGACAAAGTTGCTGATCATCATATCCAGGGTCTGTGGCCCGCCGACAATCTCTGAGAGCTTTGTCAGGATTGCTTCATAGGCCTCCTTGTTCACCCAGTCATCACTGTCCACCACTTTAAAAAAAATTCCGGTTGCGTTTTTAAGGCCTGTGTTCACGGCCTCCCCATGGCCGCCGTTCTCCTGGTGAATAGCTTTCACGATGCCGGGATATCTGGCAGCATAATCGTCTGCAATTTTCGCCGTGTCATCCACGGACCCGTCATCTACGATCAAAATCTCCACCTGCTCCCCGCCTTCCAGCAGGGAATCCACGCATTTTTCCATGTATGCCTGGGAATTATAACAGGGAACTGCAACGGACAATAATTTCATTGAATTAGTCCTCCTCAATATATTTTCTATATGCGGAAAAAGCGGAGGGAATCGGGTATTTTCCCTTCGACTCTTTTTTATTGATAAAAAGCAGGCTTCCCGCCTTTTTCTCCTCTGTGGAAGCAACCTTTACCACATATCCTTTCATATGCCACTCCACATGTGAAAAAATATGTTTTGCTTCCCCGGCAGCCCTTATGTGCAGGGGCATGAGTTTTAATTCTTCCACAGCCCTTAACACTTCCTCCTGGGTAAGCCAGCCTTCCATATTTGGAAATTCATACAAACCTGCCAACAGCCCTTTATCCGGACGCTTGCAAATAGCATATTCCTGTCCATTTTGTATGAGCAGGACTGTCTTTTCCTCAATCCGGCGCTGTTTTTTCGCCGCTTTTTTCGGATAATCCAGAACCGTACCGTGAGCCCGGGCGCCGCACAGATGACGTACAGGACAAGCATCGCATTTTGCCATACCGTTCGGTATACACACCGTAGCCCCCAGCTCCATGAGGCTCTGATTAAAAGCCCCCGGCCGGTCCTCTGGCATGACAGCTTCCAATTCCTGCTCCACGCGCCGCTTTACAGACTGCTTTAGGATATCTTCCCCATTTTCTGTGATCCGGGAAATGACACGCAGTACATTGCCGTCCACAGCCGGCTTTTTCAGGCCGAAGGCAATGGAGGAGACAGCGCCTGCGGTGTAACTGCCAATGCCCGGAAGCGCCAGGATCTTTTCATAATCCGTGGGAATATTCCCGCCGTATTCTTCGACGATCTCTTTTGCTGCCTTCTGCATATTTTTCACACGATTATAATAGCCCAAACCCTCCCACAATTTCAAGAGTTTATTTTCCGGGCAGGCCGCCAGATCCCGGATTCCGGGAAGTTCCGCGAGAAACCGCCGGTAATAGTCCTTCACAGCCTCCACCCTGGTCTGCTGCAGCATGATCTCCGACACCCAAACATGATACGGTGTCGGTTCCTTCCGCCAGGGCAGATCCCGCTTATTCTCCTCATACCAGGAAAGCAAAGGCTCTGTTATCTGTTCCAGTTTCATATTAGCTGCACCTCCACGGGTTCACCGAGACATATGGAATCCGGCTCTACAAAACAGTCATAGGCCAGTACATGTACACCTGCCTGTTCTGCCTCCAAAAGCGCCTGGGCAAAGGCCTCGTGCGTCCTTTTGTTTGGCTCAAAGTATTTCACGTCTTTCATCTGGATAACAAACATAATATACGCCTCATAGCCGTCTTTTATACATTGGCACAGCTCCTTTATGTGCTTGATGCCGCGCTCGGTGGGCGCGTCCGGAAAGCGGACAATTCCATCCTCCTCAAGAGTCACGCCTTTTACTTCCATGAAAATTTTCCGTTCCCCCTGTTCCATGTACAGGTCAAACCGGGAATTTCCGTATTTTGTCTCCGGACGGATATAGGCACCCTCCCCAAGGAGATTTCCTTTTCGCAGCCACTCTTCCACCACCCGGTTGGGAATCTGGGAATCCATATTGATCAGGCGGTCTCCCTTTCTCACGGCAATCAGGTCATATGCTGTCTTTCGTTCTTTTTTGTCACTTTTCTCCAGAAAAACAGAGGCGCCGGGAACTAATAATTCCCGGCACCTTCCAGTGTTTTTCACGTGACAGATTTCTTCCTGCCCGTCAATCTCCACACGGGCAATAAAACGGTTGGGGCGGCTTACAAAGCGCCCTTCCCTGATATTCTTATATCTCATGCTTCTGTCAGTCCCTCATAGATCTCTTTTACGCTGTCAAAGACATAGGTTGGCTTTACATCTCCTTCTTCTATGTCCTGTGTAGTCGCTTCACCGGAAAGCACACAGATGGTATCCACCCCGGCTTTCACTCCGGTTTTAATATCTGTGTAGAGCCGGTCACCAATAATGACAGCATCCTCTGCCCTCATGTCCAGCTTCTTTAATACACAGTTTACCATAATCGGCTCAGGTTTACCAATAAAAAATGGTTCTTTTCCTGTGGCATTTTTCAGCATTATGCTCATAGAGCCACAGTCAGGGATATAGCCAAAGCTCACCGGGCATACAAAATCAGGGTTTGTAGCCAGATATACCACATCCCTGCCCAGCATAATGCATGTATTTCTGATTTTCTCAGAGGTATTTTCCGTATCAAATCCAATGAGTACAACCGTGGCCCTGTCATCCACCTCTGTGACTACCTGTATGCCGGCCTCACGCAGCTCATTTACCAGGGAACGGGTTCCCATGCAGTATACCACCTGTCCCGGATAATTTTCATTGATATACATAGCAGTTGCCTGGCTGGATGTGTAGAAATTCTCATATCCTGCCCGGATCCCCATCTTAGCCACCTTCTCCACATAGTCGTTTACCGACTTGGAGGAATTGTTGGTGATAAAGATGTACTGTCCGCCTCTTCTCTCGATCTCATCCAGGAAATCCAGTGTTCCCTCAAATATTTCATCTTCATTATAAATCGTCCCATCCATATCCAGAAGATATAGCTTCTTGTCTCTCAGGCTCTCCGCATTTTTACCGTTCTTATCTGTCAGCATTTTCTTCTCCTTGTAAATCTTCGTTCTTTTTATACCGCCGGTATATTTTTTGTGGCAATGATATCCACACCGGTTCCGCACACATTTCTAAGCACCACATCTCCAATATGTACCGGGGCGTTCATCCGGACGGCTTTTAAAGCTTCTGCGCAGTCATAAATCTTTCCTTTTGGAATATCGGAGGCTGTCTTGACAGATACCACCGGAAGGGTGCCTCCGGCTACACGGACAGAGGACGTGACAATCCTGGTGGGGTTGGTCACCTCTTTTTTCCCGTAAGCTTCACCCTTTTTGCAGGTGTTTCCCTCCACTTTCTTCACCGCTCCGTTTTCCATTGTAACCGTAAGACTGCATCCCAGAGGACAATTAATGCAAATCAATTCTCTCGTTTCCATCTCTATGCCTCCTCCACTTTCACAGTAATCTTATCGAAACTTTCATCGTCTGTCAAATCTGATTTTTTCAATACAACCTGTTCCATCTCACCGGGTGCCAGTTTTCTCTTTTTCTTATGCCAAATCCGCCTCTCACCCAGGTACACACTCACATAACAGTCCCTGTAAACACCGCCCACCCGGAAACGCAGGGTAAGGGTATCTTCCATACACGCAGGCCGGATGGTCTGGGGCACCGTGTAACGCACGCCATCCACAGCCAAAACCCTGATCGACCTTGCATCCCTTTTCTCCTTCTCTCCCCGGATATACGCGGCCGCACAGGCACCGGCCCTTGCCGCCTCCTCGGAGACATAGTCCACCAGGTCATGTACATGGAGCACATTGCCGCAGGCAAAGACACCCGGCACATTGGTCTCCAAACTTTCATTCACCACAGGGCCTGAGGTGACGCGGGACAGTTCCACGCCTATTTTTCCTGACAACTCATTTTCCGGGATCAGGCCGCAGGACAGAAGCAACGTGTCGCAGGAATAAAACTCCTCGGTTCCCGGAACCGGCTTTCTATTCTCATCCACCTGTGCCAAAGTGATCCCTGTAACTCTTTCCTTTCCCTGAATATCAACCACGGTATGACTGAGTTTTAACGGAATATCAAAGTCATTCAGGCATTGTACAATATTTCTCTGAAGGCCGCCGGAGAAGGGCATCAGCTCTGCCACCACTTTTACCTTGGCACCCTCCAGGGTCATTCTTCTTGCCATGATCAATCCAATATCTCCGGAACCCAGGATCACCACTTCCCTGCCCGGCATATATCCCTCCATATTCACCAGACGCTGCGCTGTTCCCGCAGTGTAAATACCGGCGGGGCGGTAACCCGGAATATTCAGGGCGCCTCTTGGCCTCTCCCTGCAGCCCATAGCCAGGATCACGGCGCGGGCCTTCAGCATCATAAGACCATCCTCTCTGTTCATAGCCATAACGGTTTTGCATGTTTCCCCATCCCGGATATCCAGAACCATAGTGTGCAGTTTATAGGGAATCTCCATCTCTTCCACCTGGGCAATAAAACGCCACGCATATTCCGGTCCTGTCAGTTCCTCCTTAAAGGTATGGAGACCAAATCCATTGTGGATACACTGGTTTAAGATTCCGCCCAGTTCCCTGTCACGCTCCAGGATCAGGATGTTTTCCACCCCTTCTTTTCTCGCAGATACAGCGGCCGCCAGTCCTGCCGGGCCTCCACCGATTATAATTAAATCATAACACATGATCTTTCCTCTCTTTCCCCGTTTTAACTGTCTTATTCTCTCCTGCTTCCCCGTCTTTGAGCACACCTGTAAGAAGCTTTGACCCTTTGCCTGCCTTTGTAAGGCTGAGTGGGTCCACATGCAGCTCTCTTGCCAGTATTTCCATGGTCCTGGGTGCGCAGAAACCTGACTGGCATCTGCCCATTCCCGCCCTTGTTCTCCGCTTCACACCATCTAAAGACCTGGCGCCCAAAGGCCGTCTTATGGCATTTATGATCTCACCCTCCGTCACAGTCTCACAGCGGCAGATGACGTTGCCGTAAGCCGGGTCTTTTTGGATCAGCTTTGCCATTTCCTCCGGGGAGGCCTGCGCCACGCTGGGAATATCCTCCCTCGTGCCGATAAAATCGTCCTTCTTTTTTGCATGGAGATACTCTGCTGTCATCTGTGCCAGGTATTCTCCTATGGCAGGAGCACTTGACAGGCCCGGTGACTCTATCCCCGCCGCATTGAAAAAGCCTTCCGCATCCTTAGCTTCACCCAGAACAAAATCCTCCTTTTTTTCTGTGGCCCGAAGACCTGCAAAGGACGTGATCACCATATGCAGGGGAACATCCGCTGCACTGACACGTGCCAGAGATGCCACTTTTTCAAGTCCCCCGGCAGTTGTCTGGATTCCCTCTTTGTCCTCAATGTCATCCGCCGTGGGGCCTACAAGCAGATTGCCGTGCACTGTGGGGGTGATGAGGACCCCTTTTCCCATCTTTGTTGGAAGCTGGAACACTGTGTGGGATACAAAATCTCCTGCTTTTTTATCCAGCAGGCAGTATTCCCCTTTTCTTGGCGTGATAGAGAGTTTTTGACTGCTCACCATATTGTTGAAAACATCAGCATATACACCCGCTGCATTGATGACGCACGCTGTCTCGTAGCATTCCCCGTCAGTCTCTATTTCGTAACCGCCCTTATCCAGCTTTCTAACTGCCTTTACCTCTGTATCCAAAAAGAAATCCACACCGTTCACACAGGCATTCTCCGCCATGGCGATCGTCAGTTTAAAGGGACATACGATCCCGCCGGTGGGGGCATATAACAGGGCTTTGACCTGGTGGGAGATGTTTGGCTCCAGTTTGTGGATCTCTTCTCCTCTCACAACCCTTAAGCCTTCCACCCCATTCTCCTCCCCACGCGTTTTTAATGCCTCCAGCTTTGGGATATCATGCTCATCAAAGCAGAGGACTAAAGAACCATTCTGCCTGTATGGAAAATCCAGTTCCTTTGACAGATCTTTCATCATTTTACTGCCTCTCACATTCATCCTGGCCTTCATGGAGCCCGGTTCCGCATCAAAACCGGCATGGACAATTGCACTGTTGGCCTTGGAAGTACCGCAGCAGACATCCTCCTCCCGTTCCAGCACGGCTGTCTTCAGGCTGTATCTGGACAGCTCCCTTGCCACAGAGCTTCCCACAACTCCAGCCCCGATAATTATCACATCATATTTCATTTTCTCATTCCTCCTATTTTTGTAATAAAAGTTCCGGCGAACCGGAGCCACGGGCCAATGTACAGCCGTTTTCGGCTGCATCTTATTCACCCATTGCACAAAAAAGAGACAAGGCGAATACACATGCTTCTGACATGTGTCCTTCGCTTTGTCTCTGTTCTCCAGCGTTATCTATTCTATTTACATGAACCAGACTTTCTGGTTCGTGGTGGATATGGATACGGCTCCTGCACTCAGTGCTGCCATGATATCCTCCTTATCTGCGATCAGTCCCCCTGCAATGACAGGTGTTCTGCTGTGTATACAGATTCTCGCAATGATCTTGGGCATAACACCCGGAAGCACTTCTATCATATCCGGATGCACACTCTCTGTCTGTCTTCGGATACTCTCAAAGGCAATGGAATCAATCACGAAAAAACGCATGACCGCAAACAGTCCCAGTTCCTTTGCCTGTTTGATAATGGCAGGCTTGGTAGAGATCACACCGTCCGTCTCTGTGGTGTTTTTCAAAAAATCCACGGCAACCTCTCTGCTGCTCAGGCCTCCTATGAGGTCAATATGTACCAGAACGGTTTTGCCGCCCTTTTTCAGACGCCCCACAATATCACCGATACTGCAGATATCCCCATAGAGCACAAAAACGATCCTGATATCAGATTCCAGACACCTGTTAAGTCCCTGTTCATCCTTGATGGCTGCCACCACAGGGCAGTCCTCAAATTGTTCTAAAATATCCTGTTGTTTCATGAGACACTCCATTTCCGTACTGTAAACTAGTAAACTATTTGATTTTAAAAAGACAAGACAATAAAGCCGTAATACGGCTTTATCCTCTTGTCTCCTGTCTCTTCTTACATCTTAGCACATTCCCCTGTGCCATGCAAGCATAAATGCAACTTGTTGTAATGTTTCCGTAACAGTTCTTACTGTTCACAGTCCAATGTCCCGGGGGTGTTGTCCCGCCAGGTGCTGCCTTGCATTTGCAAGGCAATCCCGAGGCAGCTACGTGCCAGACTGCGGTTTTTTCCGACTGCTTGTTACTCTCTGTAGAAACATACCACCGGGCAGCCCGCCTCTATATTTTCGTATATCGTTGTAGCTGCAGCGGTGGGCAGGTTGATACATCCATGAGAGCCGCTGGTGCGGTAGATGGATCCACCGAAGCTGTATCTCCAGTTGGCATCATGTAGACCAATGCCGCCGTTAAAGGGCATCCAATATTTTACAGGCTGTTCATACTCATAAGTGCCGTCCTCCAGTTTCCGTCCTCTGAGCACCTGGTTTCTTTGTTTATACATAAGAGAATACACACCTCCCGGCGTCCTTCTGTCTCTCATGACATAAGTACCGGATACAAAATCCGTATCCATAAGCAGTGCTCCATCCTTGTAGAACCAAAGGTGCTGGCTGGTCAGGTCGATCTCCACATAGGTTCCGCCGATATCATTTTCCCCGTATGCCACACCCGCCTTGGAATACACAGGCTCACGGACCGTCACTGCATGGTTGGCAATATCCTCCAAAAGCTGGGCCTTTTCCTTTAACTGGTTTATCTGGAACCCGTAATTGCCGCCGGAAACAGTGATCGGTTCCCCTGTGGCTGTGCTTGTTATGGTCCTGTCCCTGCCCACGGTATCATAGTTTTCCGCCAGCCAGGCCACAAACTCCGTTACTCTGGCCTCCAGTGTTGCCGGGTCCTCCACATAATTGCCGTTCTCGTCGTAAGTCATCCACTCTTTCACGGTCATACCGTCCAGCACTTCTGTCTTATCTCCGAAAGTATAGGTGATCGTTACGGCTGCACAGGAATTCCACACATCCCTCTGGTGATTTAGTGTGGGGTCCTCTTTTGTGACAGCCGGAGCTGCATAGGCACCCGCCTCCTCAGCGGAAACCGATTCCTCACTGCCGGCCACAGCCTGCTCAAGAGCGGAGAAGATAATGTCCTCCTGTACGGTGGTGCCTGCCGTCTCATCCACAATGACAAACTGGTTTTCCTGGAAAGTAATGTACGCATCCGTTGGAGCTTCCATGCTGGCAGCCTGCATACAGTCAAAAGACTGAAGCTGGGCTTTCAGTGCCTCCTTGTCATACTGGATGTTCTCCTCTGCCTCATGATCGGTATCCCTGAAATATCCTGTTATCCAGGTGAAGGGATTCTGCTCATCTAAAAGCTTCTGCACACTTCCGTCGCTGACATAGGCATAACCAATGTCCTGTCCTTTGATCTCTCTTGTCTGGTCATTTCTGAACTGCACCTGAACAGAATAGTCCTCAACTTTTTTCCGAATCAAATCTTCCGCCTGCTCCACGGTCAAGTTCCCGCAGGCTATATGGTTTACGGTTGTTCCCTTAAAGAATTTGTCTTTATAATAGTAAGCACCCGCGCCATAGCCGGCAGCTGCCAGTATGACCACAGCACCTGTGATGCCAAGTGCAATTTTGATCCCGGTCTTTTTACCCTTCTTTTCCTCAGCCCTCATTTCTTTTTTAGCTGCTTTTTTCTGCATCTTTATAGTTTTTTTATCCGGCTCCCGGTAAGCAGCGGCTTCCGCCTGGCTTCCGATGGTATCCTGTATGATTTTCTCCATGGCAGAATCAATTTTGGCTTCCATCTCTGACTTAGGCTGTGTCTGTTCTGCCTCCCCTTGCCGGACAGCCGCTTTCGCCTGTTTTTCTGCCTGCTGCAATTTCTTTTGCTGTGTCTTTTTCTTCATCTAATTTGCTCCCCGATATTACATTTCTGTGGGTACTGCAGCCTTCTACGCTTCATTTTCCATGCTGCAGCCGCCTATATTCGACATAAACGCGAATACTTGTCTATTATAACACAAAATTCTACAACCGGATAAATATAAATGAATCCTAAAAAAAATTTAAAGCTTTTGTCATACTTTCTGTTCCTTTTAGTGTATGTGAAATATTTTCTTCATATTCTATCCTGTCACAGAATTCTGCTGGGAATGGATCAACCATATATTAGACGCACGAAAGTGTCGAAAAGTGACACAAAGAATAAAAAATATTTTTCTCCGCATACTAATTCTGCAGCGCAGGCAACTGCTGCCGCTCAATATAAGCAGAATAAGTGAGGATACTGCCATGTTAAAAGAAAAACCTTACGAAAACGATTATGATGACGGAAACATTCCTGAGATCGACCTGCCCAGGGAGTCAAACGCCACAGACGTGATCCCCGACGAAGTGCCGCGCAAAGACGGCCCTGGCGGTGAAGGCTGACAGGAAGCGAGGTGAATTCTGATGATCGACAACGAAGAACTTCCCATCGGCTTCACCATGGAACTGGCACAGCATTCAGACATCCTGAATCATTTTGCCCAGCTTCCCAAATCTGAACAGAAGCCTCTGGTAGACAAAGCCAGACAGGTAAACTCCCGCCACGAAATGCGGGAGTATGTGGAATCCATGTTCCGCCCCTGAGATGCGCTGCTTCAAAAGCCGGCTGTGAAACGCAGGATCCTCTGCGCCGCACAGCCGGTTTTTCTGTCCCTTCACTCATTTTTGGCTGACTGCTTAATGATCTGATTGATATAGGTACTCAGTCCCGCTACCAAAATCCCCTGGGTAACAGCAGTAAACACTGCCTTTGCGGCTGTCTGCGGAGAATGGACATCACAGACTGCAAGTACCCATACTGCGCATATAAGGATTCCTGCCGCGCCCAGGATCAGAGGGATATACTTATCCTTTACTGCCTGGGACTGTTTCAGTGCCATGCCCACAAAATAGAGCACTATGGCCACCACAAGAAGCTCCGGTTTTACATATTCCATTAAAGTCTCCATTTCCCCTCCCCATAATACTGCCTCTTTTACTATCATATGCGCTGACAGGCTTAACTTGCCGGGACCGGTGTATTTTTGTCACTGTCCACTCCGTGTCCAGTAACACGCTTCAGGACACACAGATATGGAGCATTCTGTCCCATATCGCGCTGGCCGCCTCGGGATTTTCATGCTTCCGGCATGAAAACGCCTCCCGGTACAGTGGCCTGTGAACAGTAACGTATTTTTTCCATTCCATGATAATTCCTGCAAAATACCGTTTCCCCGCATTTCCGGATGTGGTATACTAAAAGTGATTACTATTCAGCCTTCCGGCTTCATAGCAGCAAAAGCATGCACAGTCCTGCCCTTTAGGGTACAGACTGCATAAACCGCAGTCTGGCGCGTGGCTGTCTCAGGATTGCCTTGCAATTGTAAGCAGCACCTGGCGGAACAGAGGAAGGCTGAACTGTTACTAAAAGTGTTCTAAAAGCAAAGAAGGAGGATTGCTGTAAAGCAAAAGAAATCTTATGTACCATTTACTGAATCAATATTTAGATACAAAACAGATCGTAATGCTGGGAATCATCATTACCTTTCTCATCACATTTTTTGCCCTGAAACATCCCTTTTCCTTTCTCCCCAGTGACCAGGGACGGGATTTCGCCTTAAACGGCGCGCTCTCAAAAGGTAAGACAAGAGGCGTTGGGCTGACGTTTGTCATCTGTTTTATCATCGGCACGGTTCTCTTTATGCCTCTTGACAAAGAGTATATCGTCTATGCCATACTGCTTTTCTGTATTATGCTGAGCGGATACCTGGACGATGCTGCAGAGACGCCGTGGAATGAATACAAAAAAGGTCTGATCGACCTCATCATCTCCGCTGTGGCTGTTCTCACTTTCCTGAATTTTAACAGTACCACCATCTCCCTTGGTTTTACGGAGCTGGAAATACCCAAAGCGGTCTTTGCCATACTGGGCATTATCCTCTTCTGGGTCTCCATCAATGTAACAAACTGTACCGATGGTGTGGACGGGCTGTGCGCCAGTCTATGTGTGATTGTGATGCTGTCCTTTGGCCTGATCTTTAAAGAAACTCTGGGAACTTACGTGATCGCCAATTTCCTTTTTGCCGCTGTCCTGCTGGCATACCTGTACTTTAATTCCTCCCCCAGCAGTATGCTGATGGGAGACGCAGGCTCCCGGGCACTGGGCTTTTATATTGCAGTGATCGCCATCAAATCCCATCATCCGGTCATCTACCTTCTTCTGGCAGGTGTACTGATCATTGACGGCGGCCTGGGACTTGTAAAACTCTTCCTGAAAAGATTTTTAAAGATCTCGATCCTGAAAAATACAAGAACCCCTATTCATGACCACGTGAGAAAAAAATGCGGCTGGTCAGATACTCAGGTTGTTGTCCGTTTCCTGATCATCCAGGTGATCCTGGCTGTTGCAGCATACATGCTGGTAAAATAAAACATAAAAAGAGAAACACGCCATGATAGCTGTGTTTCTCTTTTTCCGTTCCCCCTCGTTTTGCTGCTCCTCATACACTGTCCGGTGTCGTCTCAGATCTGAGCTATCAGATATGAATAATAATATCCTGAACATCACAATTTAGAATATCACAGAGCACATCAATGGTTTTTGTGGTTATGGACTCACCCTTTTTCATCCTGTGCAGGGTATTGGCTGATACACCATGAGTGTGAATCAATTGATACTCCGTCAAATCTCTCCGGAACAGTGTCTCGTAAAACGGTTTATAACTAATCATAAACACTTCTCCTATCCAACACATTTATTGAATAGTATCATACTCAATCTCTTGACTATACTCAAAATATTGAGTATATTTAAAACAAAAGAATGAAATGGGGGGATATTTTATGACAAATCATGAAGAGCCAAAACATTCATCAGAATACGACAAGAAACAGTTCCTTGAAAGCTGTGACAGGTATGAGGACAAAACCCTGGAAAATATTATTAAAAAAGCAAAAGAGATGGGACTTCTGGAAGATTAGTCTTACCCCGGCCGGGATGTGCCGGGGATTTTTTTCTCAATGCAGAATGCCGCTTGTACTCTTTCCTCACTTTATGTATAATAAATGGGGAATCTGGAAACCCTGACTGCGGCTGAAAAAACCGCAAATAAAAACAAAGGAACTTTTAGTATATGAATATAAGAAGACTTTTTGCTGTATGGAGCGCCAAGCTCATTAAGACAGCCTGTCAGATCACCGGCAAACAGGGTGTGACTCTGGCCGGAAAAATAGCACTCTCCATCTATCCGCCCATTTTAAAAGAACTGGCCTGTGAAGTCAGAAAAGACATTTTTGTGGTCTGCGGCACCAATGGCAAGACGACTACCAACAATCTGTTAGCCTCTGTTCTGGAAGCAAACGGCTGCAGGGTTGTCTGTAACCGCACCGGCTCCAACATGCTGAACGGTGTGGTTTCCGCATTTGTCCTGAATGCCCGGGCAAACGGCCATCTGGATGCGGATTATGCCTGTATCGAGATTGACGAGGCCTCCACGGTCCGTGTATTTCCCCACTTCAAACCGGATTATATGGTCCTGACGAATCTGTTCCGTGACCAGCTTGACCGCTACGGGGAGATTGACACCACTATGAACCTTCTGTCCCGAGCCATGAAGATGGCACCTGATATGAAGCTTTTAGTCAACGGGGATGACTCTCTGTCCACCTTTCTCGCCATGGACAATGACAATCCGTACACCACTTACGGCATCAGTGAACAGGTGTACAAAGAACAGGATTCCCGGGAGATCCGGGAAGGCCGTTTCTGCAAACGCTGCGGAGAAAAAATGGAGTACAAATTCTACCATTACAGTCAATTGGGAGATTATTTCTGTCCCAAATGCGGTTTTGCCCGTCCTACACCGGAATTTGACGGCAGCCATATTGATATGTCGGATGGTCTGTCCTTTGATGTGGGCGATTTTCATATAAAAGCCAATTACCGTGGTTTTTACAATATATATAACATACTGGCAGTCTACGGCGCTGCCTCCCTGGCGGGTATTCCCCTTGACCGTTTTAACAGGATTCTGGGTGACTACACGCCCCAGTTCGGAAGAAATGAACTTTTTGAAATCGGCGGTACGAAAGTTATGCTGAACCTGGCTAAAAACCCGGCAGGTTTTAACCAGAATATCGGGGCGGTCATGACTGACACTTCCCCCAAGGATATCATAATCCTGATCAATGACAACAGCCAGGACGGCACGGATGTATCCTGGCTCTGGGATGTGGATTTTGACAGGCTGAAGGACGCCAATGCCGCATCCATAACCGTCAGCGGCATCCGCTGTCAGGATATGCGCCTGCGGCTGAAATACGTGGATATCCCCTCCTCTCTGGAGCCTGATATAGAGAAGGCTATCCAGACCCGAATCCAAAACGGAACCAAAAACCTGTATCTGCTGGTAAACTACACCGGCCTGTATACCACCCATAATATCCTGAAGAAAATGGAGGGCAGAAAATGATGAAGATCACCATCGGACATTTATATCCGGACCTGCTGAACCTGTACGGGGACAGGGGAAATATCCAGTGCATGATGAAGCGCTGCCAGTGGAGAGGCATAGAAGCTGAGACCATAGAATACCAGCTTGAGGACCGTATTGACTTTTCCGCTCTCGACATTGTGCTTCTGGGCGGCGGATCTGACAGGGAACAAATGTTGGTCTGTGACAAGCTGCGCAGCATTCAGAAGGATTTCAGAGATTATGTGGAGGACAACGGTGTGGTGATTGCCGTCTGCGGCGGTTATCAGCTTCTTGGTCATTATTATGACACAGATGACGGACGCATTGAAGGCCTTTCCCTTGTTGACTTATACACAGAACAGGGCAGCCCCCGCCTGATCGACAACATTGTACTGGAGAATGATAAATTCAGCCTTCCCATTGTGGGCTTTGAAAATCACGGAGGCCGCACCTATATCGGGGACAATGAGCCTTTCGGAAAAGTCCTCTATGGAAGCGGCAACAACGGAGAGGACAAGGCAGAGGGTGTGCTTTACAAAAATGTTGTGGGCACCTATCTCCACGGCCCCCTTCTTCCCAAAAATCCGCATATCTGCGATTATCTGATCACAAACGCCCTGGAACGCAAATACGGAAAAGCGGAGCTGGCTCCGCTTGATGACAGCCAGGAGATTGAGGCAAACCAGTATATCTATCATCGCTTTACAGCTAAACAATAGATAAATACCGGGGTCTTATGATCGCTATGAACAGAAGGGGATAACTTATGGGATACCGAATCGCACTGCTGCTGAAACAGCACTACTACCAACATTTTAATCATCACCTGCCCGGCATCAGCGAAGATATCTTTGTAGAATGTTTTACTTATGATACCTTGGAGGAACTTAAAACATTATTTCTGCAAAATAAAAACAACTTTGAAGGATTTCTGGTCAGCGGTATTGCCCCCATGAAAGCCATATATTCCCTTGGGGAGCAGGCTGCCGATGCTGTTGTTGACTATTTTCATATCAGTGTGGAGAACACCTACCGTATTCTGCTTCAGCAGATTGTTTTGAATGAACAACTGAAATTGTCCCGAATCGGCATGGATTTCCTTCAGGACGGCCACACCTTAAAAGAGCTCTTGGAGAGCAATCGGTTTGCCCAGCGCATCCGTGAATTTGAGGATGAGTGGATCGAATATTCATCCAATGTGGATCTGGATGAGAGAGAGGCTGCCCTCTCCGAAAAATACAGGGAGCTGGCAGCACAGGATAAACTGGATATGGTCATCACTTATTTCTACAGCGTGACCGAGAATCTGCGTGACACCTCTGTCCCCTGTATTTATGTGTATCCTGACGAGAACATGATAAGCGATATTCTGAACAGTATGAAAAAAAGCATTTCCATTAAAAGCATGAAAAACCATCTTCCTGCAGTCATACATATCAATATGGAAAATATGCCTGTACAGGATGAAATGTCATATGAAACCACCCGCCTGGAGATCAATAAAATGATCGTAGAACTGAACCGGAAATATCTGAACCGCCTTATCATAAAAAACACGTACCGGGATTTTGAACTTTACGGTGATTACAGTATCATAAAAGAGATCACAGGGGATTTCCAAAAATGTCAGATCCTGGACCGGCTCCACAGCCTGCCCTCTTTCAGAGGCTCCGTGGGATACGGCATTGGCCGCACCTTTTATCAGGCCAGAGTAAATGCCATTGATGCCAGTCATTATTCCAGAAACGGCAGCCAGCAGGAGGACGGCAGCTACCTGATCGACGAAAACGATCAGCTCACAGTCCTGCAGATTGGCCTGGTCCCCGCCGGAATGAAAGTGTCAGGGGATTACATCCATGATATTGCGGACAAAGTGAGCCTTTCCTCTGAGACCATTGTCAGGATCATCCGTGTCATGAAACAGGAGGGCACCAATAAACTCACTTCCCAGGAATTGATGCATCACCTGAATATCTCCGCCAGAGCGGCCAATAAATTTCTGGCCGCCCTGCAGAAGGACGGATACGCGGAAGTTGTAGGTATGAGACGTTCCGGAAATAAAGGGAGGCCCATCAACATATATCAGATCGATCTGAAATACTGATCCATCCGCATGTTCTCTTTGATATACAAAAACAGCAGCCTTACCGGTTTATCGGAATGGCTGCTGTTTTTGCCCTGCTGTCTTATTATTGTTTATAGATCCGGCTTTATCTCATCCGGAATCGGACAATGGTAGCCTCCTTTCACTGCTTTGAGAAATTCTTTCTTTGCCTCCTCAGCTATCCGAGGATCCTGAAAAACATCAATAGCTGACATCCCCATAACCTTTGCCGCGGTGATCATACCCTTTATCCCTATGGAAGACCCTGACTGACTGACCTCCTGCCAGGAATGCCCGGGAGTTCCAAAAGCTTTGCAGGCTGTCAGGATCTGACCTGTGGGCGCCTGATAGCTCACGTCCCCCACATCTGTACTTCCCGGCATGACTGTTTTCAGGGGATTGATGGGAAAAACTGCATCTGCCAGCACTTTGCCCTCCATCTCTGCAGCCGCATTCTCCCCGTGCTGATCTTCCACCGCTGACACAGCCTCCTGCATGATCTCCTCCGAAAATGTCCTCTGGATCTTCTCCGCCAACGCGTGATCATCGCTGTCAAAATCCGGCGCTCCAGCCTCCCGAAAATTCTCCATCAATACGTTTCCAAGGACCTTATTGGGGATATAGTCGCTGAATCCGTCCCCCCGCACCACCTCATAGGAGGTACCTGTCATGATAGCTGCTCCCCGTGCCACTTCGCAGATCCTTTCAAATATTTCAAAAGACTGACGAAGCCGCGGAGCTCTGGCTTCGTAATAGACAGATGCAGTCTCCTGTACCACATTTGCCGCGTTTCCTCCTGCGTTGGTGATCGCGTAGTGAATTCTGGCCTCCGGAATCACGTGCTCCCTTAAAAAATTGCATCCCACATTCATAAGCTCCACTGCGTCCAGGGCACTCCTTCCCAGATGGGGAGACGCGGAGGCGTGGGACGCCTTACCATGGAAAGTAAAAGAGGCGCAGATATCTGCCAGCGAACTGGATGAAAAAAGTCCGTTCACGTCCCAGGGATGCCAGCAGAACACCGCATCAAGGCCTTCAAAGCAGCCCTCCCGTGCCATAAAAGTTTTACCTGAACCCTTCTCCTCCCCCGGGCAGCCAAAGTAGACAATAGTTCCTGCTCCTCCGCTCTCCTCCAGGTAAGCCTTAACGGCAACTGCCGCCGCAAGGGAACCGGTGCCCAGCAGATTATGGCCGCATCCATGGCCGCAGTCTGTCTCCTCTCTCTTTTCCTGCGTATCCCTCCCCGGTTTCTGGCTAAGCCCAGGAAGCGCATCAAATTCCCCCAAAATGGCAACTACCGGTCCGCCGGTGCCAAAGGTTCCCTTAAAGGCTGTGGGGATTCCCGCCAGCCCTGTTTCCACCTGAAACCCCTCCGCTTCCAGCGTATCCTGCAGTAATTTCGCTGATCGGTATTCATGAAATCCCAGTTCCGCATATTCCCATATTTTTCGGCTGATATCAGAGTAAGTCTTCTCCTTCTCAGCAATTCTTTTGCATAATCTTTCTTTTGCCTCTGTCATTTTCTTCCTCTCCTTATATACCCACCATTACAGCTCCCATGATCAGGATAACTTCCAGCGCGATCC
>ENA-UAPG01000150-UAPG01000150.1-human-gut-metagenome-genome-assembly--contig:-NODE-150-length-20640-cov-11.203449_pt1 | contig 20640 bp, 15 predicted proteins | sample MGYA00243478_ERZ654573 | MGnify/ENA primary metagenome ERZ654573 (study PRJEB26926, sample SAMN06164711) | human gut metagenome | biome: ENVO:00009003; feature: ENVO:2100002; material: ENVO:00002003... | reverse complement strand
GACGGAGTAGTGGACCCTACGCCTAGCTTCGTGGGCGTGCTCCTGGCGTAGATAGTGAGTGCTATATCACAGGAATTTACGCAACGCTGTACTGGATGACTTACTCTTAAAGAATCAAAGGCAAGAGATGAAAGTCTATATGCAATGGTTTTATGCTTCCGGCAGAGAAAACCAGGGCTGTTGGGGGGGCTGTGCTCCTGTGGCAGACATTGCGGGAGAGAGCCTGAAAATCCAGCGCTTACGGAGACTTGGCGCGAAGCCTTTGCTGAGCGTCTTAGCCGCAGTTAGCGCTTAGTTGAAGGGGAACGAAGCTGGCTGCCAGAGGAGGCCACCACCCCACCCCGACATCCCGTCCGCTCCCCACTCACCTCTCCGCCCGAAACATTTTTTACAGCAATTCCCGAAAAGCCCCAATCAGCTCATCATTTTTCTCCGGACTCATCACACAGAACCTCACATAGGAAGAATCCAAGAACGGAAACGTGGAACAGTCACGAATCATAAGCCCCTTTCTTATACAACAGTCAAACAGCATATCTGAAGTGACATCCTCCTTCAATATTTTCAAAAGAATAAAGTTCGTGCAGGAGGGATAGACCTTCACAGTATCCCATGCGGACAAAAGTGAAAGCAGCCGCTCCCGCTCTGTGGTGATGAGGGTGCGGGTCTTTTCTATATAATCCTTGTCTGAGAACATGATGCAGCCGGCAATCTCGGCCAGGCTGTTGATGGTCCAGGGGTTCTTTTTTGTATTGATGTATTTTAATAAGTCCGGATTTCCCGTTACAGCATAGCCCAGTCTCAGGCCGGGGGCTGCGAAAAATTTGGATATCCCTCTTAATACGATCAGGTTATTGTAATTGTTGGTCAGAGGAATAGAGGATACTTTTAAGTCATCCGGGGCGAATTCCGCATAGGTCTCATCCACCATGACAGCTATGCCGTACTGCAGGGCAGCATCCAGGATCTTCCGCATGTCTTTTCTGGAGATGGCGGAGGCGGTGGGATTGTTGGGATTACAGAGTACCAGCAGGTCCAGGCCGTCTTTCATCTGGCTGCACAGGTCGTTTACATCCATCTGGAAGTTGTTCTCCTCCTTCAGAGGATAATAGAGGGTATGTCCGCCTTCCAGTGCGATTTCCCTCTCGTATTCTGAGTAGGTGGGACCCAGGATCAGTGCTTTTTCCGGGTGGGTGGTCTGGATGAACAGGGAGATCAGCTCTGTGGAGCCGTTGCCCACAATAATGTTCTCAAACTGGGCACCGGTATAGGCGCAGATGCTTTTGCGCAGTTTTGCGTAGTCCCTGTCCGGGTAGGTGGTGATGGCGTCCACATGGCTTGCCAGTGTCTCCCTTAAAAGGGGAGAGATGCCAAGAGGATTTACATTGGCGGAAAAACTGGTGATGTCTTCCTTTTTGATCCCATAGATTTCTTCGATTTTTTCCAGGTCGCTGCCGTGGAAGTGGTCTTTATGTTTCAGCATAAGTATGCCTCCGTTTCCGTGAATTTTCATATTTATAGAGTTTTGGGAGGGGCAGCAGAGGTTGCACCCCTTGCATTTGTAGTGTATAATTGTACTATTCAGGACTTGGCCTGAAAAAAATATATACTTACCCACATTATAGCGGGATATAATAAATAGTTCAACATAATAATCGGTTACCTGCCAGAGTGTGTTTGAAAATGTACGCATTGTGCAGCATCCCTTTGGGAAAATACTTCCCGAAACATTGGCCTGTGAACCGTAACTTGAAAATTGCTATCGGCAAGATGTGCGTCACACTTTGTGGGAAATGCCGTTTTGATCGTATTTGCTGCCCATGCCGAAGCCGGCATGGTACTGAGCGTGGATGGAAACAGAATAGATAACGGGGTAAAATACATTGAAGAGAAGAATAGAACAACTGATAAATGGAAGATTTGAATACGAGGTTCCCGGCCTTTTGTTGTCCAGGGAAGAGATCAGGGAAAGTACAAAGGCAGGGGAAAATATCAGGGGAGAGCTGATAATAGCAGCAGAGAACGGGAGCCGCATTAAGGGGATCGCCTATTCTTCCCACCGTCGTTTTCTTCTGGGAAAAGAGCGTTTTACCGGGGAGAAGATAGAGATTCCCTATGGAGCAGATGTAAAAGGCCTGAATCCGGGGGATTCCTTTGAGGGAGAACTGGTTTTAAGCACCAGCATCGGAGAGTACAGGATTCCTTTTGCTATCCAGGTGGAACCCTGCAGGATCAAGACCTCTGCAGGCTCTATTAAGGATTTGGATGCCTTTGCGGAGCTGGCGAAAAAGGACTTTAAAGAGGCTTACCACCTGTTTCTGGATGACTCTTTCCCGGAACTTTTAAAGGAGGACCGGGAGGTGCTGCCTTATTATTATGCCATGGCGAAGAACCCTGTCACATGGCAGCATCTGGAGGAATTTTTCATCGGCACAGGCAAAAAAGAGCCTGTAAAGCTCCATCTGGAACAGGAAAAACTGGAGATTTATGAAGTGCAGAGCTCCCTCATGGATACAGTCCGGGTACGCAGGAGCGGATGGGGGTATCTGAAGGCCGCTGTGAGTGTGGAGGGCGACTTCCTGGAGGTGGAGAAAAAGTCCATCCGCGACGAAGATTTTATCGGCAGTGTCTATGAGCTGCAGTACATTATCCGCAGGGAGAATCTGGGGCACGGAAGGAACTACGGAAGGATCTGTATCAAAACTGTTTACCAGACCCTTGTATATGAGGTCATGGCCTCCAAGAGCGGGAAGATCCAGGTAAATGTCACTGCCTATGAGAAGAAAAAGAAACTGGAGCTTTTAAGGGATTATCTGGATTACAGCCTGGAGAAACTGCCTAAGAGCCAGTGGGAGAGTAAAACCCTGGGTCTTTTAGCAGAACTCAGGGAGACGGGACACTATACCACGGAGCACCAGTTGTTTGAAGTGTGGTTCTACCATGAATGCGGGGAGGACGGCAAAGCCAGGGAAGCGCTTGACAAGCTGAAGGACAACAGCCGGATTGAGGCTGAGGAGGAACTGGAGGGTGTCTATCTCTATCTGGAAGATGTGCTGGGCTGCAGCCAGGAGATCCGGGAAAAGATGGTGGTGCGTCTCCACCAGCTTTACCAGCGCAGGGAGGATAGTTTCCTTCTTCTGTACATTCTGCTGAAAACAGACTCTGAGCAGGTGCGGACCCAGTCCAAGAAGATCTATCTGCTGGAGGAACAGTACAGAACCGGCTGCAGAAGTCCGTTTTTGTATCTGGAAGCCTGCCGGATAGCGGCAGCCGACGGTGCACTGCTGCGCAGGATCAGTCCTTTTACCATTCAGGTGCTGCTCTTTGCCATGCGTCATCACATCATGACAGAGGAGATGGCTTTCCGCGCCACAGACCTGGCAGGCCAGATGAAGGAATACAGCCGGAAGGTCTATGAGATTCTGGAATACATCTACGAAAAATATCCCTCAACAGCCGTGGTGCGCTCTATCTGTATGCTGATCATGAAGGGCAATCCCAGAAAAAAGGAATATTTCCGCTGGTATGAGCTGGCAGTGGAAAAAGAGCTGAAGATCACAAGGCTGTATGAGTACTATATTGAGACTATGAGCCGCAATTACCAGAAGATGCTGCCCCGTATGATACGCATGTATTTCAGTTATAACAATACCCTGAGTGATGCAAAAAAGGCATTTGTTTACAGCAATGTGATACGCAACAAGGAAGTGGATAAAACTACTTATTTGAGCTATAAAAGCAGCATGGAACAGTTTGCCTGTGAGAAACTGAAGGAAGGCCGGATGAATGAGGATTTTGCGGTGGTGTACCAGGAATTCTGCCTGAATTCCCATGATCCTGCGGTTAAGAGGGCGCTTGCGAAAGTGCTTTTTACCCACAGGCTTTTCTGCGATGACCCTAAAATACGCCGGGTGATCGTCCGTCATGCGGCATTTCGGGAAGAACAGGTTTATACCTGTACGGATAAGGTGGCTTATGTGTCCATTTATACCCCGGATGCCAGGATCGTCTTTGAGGATGACAGGCAGAGACGCTATATCCAGACCATAGATTACAATATCCAGCCGCTTCTGGAGAGAAAGGAGCTGGCACGGCAGCTTTTAGCGGAGGGTATCAGGACACCGGGACTTCTTCTCTATACCTGCGGAGAGCTGAATCATGAGAACCCCATAACTAGAGACAATATCTCCTGTATCCAGGATGTTTCCGGGGAGGATTGTTTTTCTGAGGATTACAGACAGAGAGTGCGCAAGCGCCTGCTTCTTTACTATGAGGAGCACATGGACAACGACAATCTGAAAGACTATCTTCGGGAAATGGATTTCCACAGCTTTGCAAAGGTCAACAAGAGCCTGCTCATCACCATTTTGGTGAAACAGGGAATGTATGTGGGGGCCTATGACCTGCTGTGCGAGTACGGTTACGAGGAGATTGATCCCAGGGACCTGCTCAGGCTGTGCAGCCGCATGATACTTAACCTGGAATTTGAGTACGAGGAAGAACTGCTTCTTTTGGCTCACCATATATTTAAGGAAAATACCTATGATGAGGTGGTCCTCGAATATCTGACCAAATACTATGAAGGCCCCGTGGACGAGATGATCCGGGTGTGGGAGCGCTCCATGGGATTTTCCATAGAAGCCTACGAGCTGGAGGAAGATATTCTGACATACAGCATGTTCACTAGGCTTTACCACCCCGGGGATGCCGCGGTCCTGAAAGATTATGTGAAATTAAGCGGCAAGGAGCAGGTGATACTGGCCTATCTGACCTTTGTCTCCTTCCAGTATTTTGTAGGGGGAAAAGAGGCGGAGCCGTTTATTTTCCGTTCCTTGGAGCATGTGAGGAAAAAGGGATGGGAGTATGACATTATCTGCGACCTGGCTCTTCTCAAATATTACGCAGGGGAAAACAAGTGGGAGGAAAACAGGCTTTCGACAGCCCGCTCCATCTTATCCGTATGCGGAAGGACCGGGCTTAAATTCGCCTTTTTCCAGGATTTGCCCAGGACTCTTCTGCAGAGTATGCAGCTGGAGGACAAAGTATTTGCCCAGTGCCAGGCAAGCCCCAGGGCGGATGTGACGATCCACTACCGTATGCTGCAGGCAGACCGGGAGCCGGGAGATTTCAAAAGCGAACCCCTGAAAAACCTGTATCAGGGTATCTATAATAAAGAATTTATCCTGTTTTACGGGGAAGTGCTGGAGTATTATTTTACTGTTGCACAAAAGGGAGAGACCCATGAGACGGAGAAGAAAAAGCTTACCGTTCCCACAGCAAAGTTGGAGGGAAGCACAAAATACCAGATGATCAACCGTATGCTGGCGGCAAGACAGCAGGGAAGAGAACAGGAACTTATGGAACTGCTTGGACAGTACAGGCAGCAGGAAGAATGGGTATCCTCTCTCTTTGAACTGATAGAATAAGGAGGCAGACAAGGGCATGAATGAGACAAGAAATATTATTGCGGGCCTGGAACTGGGAAAGGAATTCTCCCAGATCTGCTATTATGACAGAAAAGAAAAAGAGCCTGTCTCTCTCTCCGTGAAGACAGGGAGCAATCAGTATACATTCTCAACCAGACTTTCCAAAAGGCCCAGGACTGAGGTGTGGCATTTTGGCATGGAGGCAGATTATTTCTCCATGCATGAGGGGGAAATTCCGGTGGACAATCTGCTGGAAATCTGGGCGCAGGGGGAACCGGCCCAGATTGACGGCGGCTGGTACAGACCGGAGGAGCTGCTGGAGATATATTTAAAAGGCTGCCTGTCTGTTCTGGGCGTGGCAGAGCCTGCAAGACAGATCAAGACACTGATGATCACGGTTCCGGATCTGAACCGGGTTCTGGTGCGCAAGCTGCAGAGAGTGTGCAGCCGTCTGAAGTTTACTTCCGGACAGGTGCTTCTGCAGGATTATGAGGAGAGCTTCTATTACTATGTGATGAGCAAAAAAATGGATAACTGGAACAGGATGACAGGACTTTTCACCTTTGAAAAGGGGAAAGTTTCCTTTTCCCGCATGGTGGTAGACAGCCAGAAGAAACCCATGCTGGTCACAGTGGAGCACGGCAAGACCATAACCCTGCCGGAAGATCCGGACCAGAAAGATGTGGATTTTTACCAATTGATCGCGGATTCCTGCGGGAACGACACATATGGGGGAATCTACCTGGTGGGCGACGGTTTTTCAAAAGACTGGGCAGTTAGAAGTGTACCGCTCTTGTGCAAGAACCAGCGCCATGTATATTATGGGAATAACATGTATGTGAAAGGTGCCTGCTATGCGGCCAGGGAGCGGACGGAGGAGAAGCTTCTGGGCACATACCTGTACGTGGGAAATGCCCTGGTGCAGAATCATGTGAGTATGGAAATGCTGATCCAGGGAGCAAAAAAGAATTACACGGTTGCTGAGGCGGGAAGAAACTGGTATGAGACAGAGCATGAGTTTGAGCTGCTTTTGGATGGCAGGGAGGACCTGGAATTTATGGTAAAACCCATGGACGGCGGTGAAGCCAGACATTACTGCATGAAACTGCCGGGACTTCCAAAGAGGCCTGACAGGACCACAAGACTCAGGGTACACGTCATGTATGAATCTGCGGATACCTGCATCATTCTGGTACAGGACCTGGGATTTGGGGAAATGTTCCCCTCAAGCGGTCTGATGTGGACCGAGAGAGCAACGTGGTAGGAGGAAACAGATGAGCGGATACATATTATGTCAGATAAAGCGGGCTTCCCTTCCGTTTTATATTGAGAACATCAGCACAAATATCTACAGTATAGAAGAATTATGTTATTATCTCTACCACAACATCTATCTGCTGGATGAGACCATGATCAATGAACATCTCTGTGACTGGATAAAAAATGAGCTGGGCCTTTTAAAACTTTATCAAAAGCTGTACCGTATCCTGGAGGAGGAGCGCGGTGCAGGGGACTTTATCCTGGCTATATTCAGGGAGATCAATTATCTGACCCATGAGCAGTTCAAGAAGCTGAACGAGGAGCTTGTAGTGTTGGAGCAGCTTCCCGATGTGGCACGCAAGAAGAAAAAAGGCGACTATCTGGTTGAGAACCGGATGTATGTCAATGCCATCCACATCTATGAGGATGCACTCAGAAGTGTGGATACGGGCGGTCTGGGCGGACAGTATGAGGGAGAGATCTACCACAATATGGGCTGTGCCTATCTGCATCTCTTCCAGATGGATGAGGCAAAGGCCTGCTTTGAAAAAGCATATGAAAGTCTTCATACCAAACTGGTTCTGAAACATTATCTGTGTACCTGCAGGATGCTCATGGAGGAAGCCCAGTGGCAGGGAGAATGTGCCAAAATGGGAGCCGATCTGGATACCTGCAGGGAGATCCAAAAGGAGATGGATGAGAGAAAAGTCAGCGTTCCCCGGGAGAAACAGGAAGATATGGGGGCTGTTTTGGAAAAATACACAAAAGAATACCATAGAAGCACCGGATTTTAGGCTTGTGTTTTGAAAACCGATGTTATATAATTCCTTGTGTATCATAACGTTTCTCAGTGAGAGAGGAATCGCAGCTGTGAAGGTATCAGGCAGTTGCGAGAAATCAATATTATGGAAAAAGGACAGGTGTACGAAGGTGAAGAAGTTAGAACAGCTTTATGAAGGAAAAGCAAAGAAAGTATTTGCAACAGATGTAGACGGCGTAGTGATCGTAGATTACAAAGATGATGCAACTGCATTCAACGGCGAGAAAAAAGGCACAATCGTAGGCAAGGGTGCTATCAACAACCGCATGACAAACTATGTTTTCCAGCAGCTGGAAAAGGAAGGCGTGCCGACTCACTTCGTAGAAGAACTGAGTGACCGCGAGACAGCCGTGAAAAAAGTGAGCATCGTTCCTTTAGAGGTAATTGTTCGTAACGTTGCTGCAGGAAGCTTCTCCAAGAGAATGGGAGTGGAAGAAGGAAAACAGCTTCTCTGCCCAATCTTAGAGTTCAGCTACAAAGATGATGACCTGGGCGACCCCTTCATCAACGATGACTATGCGCTGGCATTAGGACTGGCTACACAGGAAGAGATCGACACCATTAAATCTTATACAAGAAAGATCAACGAATTTTTAATGAAATATTTCCTGAACGCAGGAATGAAGTTAATCGACTTCAAGATCGAATTCGGTAAATTAGCAGACGGAACCATCATCCTGGCTGATGAGATTTCACCGGATACCTGCCGTTTGTGGGATGTGGAAACAAACGAGAAGCTGGACAAAGACCGTTTCAGAAGAGATATGGGCAATGTAGAAGAGGCATACAACGAAGTTTTCAAACGTCTGGGCCTGGCTTGATCAGAGGGGTGCCCGGGACACCTTCCGGCTCGGAAGGCGCCTCGCGGTGCCCTTTTTATTATTGTAAATGGAAAAGGAGATTTTAAATGAGTACAGACAGATATCAAAGTCCGTTATCCGAGCGTTACGCCAGCAAGGAAATGCAGTATATTTTCTCCCCGGATATGAAGTTCCGCACATGGAGAAGACTGTGGATCGCTTTGGCAGAGACAGAGAAAGAACTGGGATTAAATATTACCAAGGAACAGATCGACGAGCTGAAAGCCCATGTGGATGACATCAACTATGATGTGGCAAAAGAGAGGGAAAAACAGGTCCGTCACGATGTTATGTCCCACGTATATGCATATGGGGTACAGTGTCCCAAGGCAAAAGGAATCATCCATCTGGGTGCAACCTCCTGCTATGTGGGCGACAACACGGATATCATCGTAATGACAGAAGCCCTGAAACTGGTCAAGAAAAAACTGATCAACGTCATCGCAGAGCTTGCTAAATTTGCGGACGAGCATAAAGCGCTCCCAACCCTGGCATTCACACATTTCCAGCCCGCACAGCCTACCACGGTTGGCAAGAGGGCAACCCTGTGGATGCAGGAATTCATGCTGGATCTGGAAGATCTGGATTATGTGATAAGCACCATGAAGCTTCTCGGCTCCAAAGGTACCACAGGTACACAGGCCAGCTTCCTGGAACTGTTTGACGGAGACCAGGAGACCATTGACAAGATTGACCCCATGATCGCAGAGAAGATGGGATTCAAAAAATGTTACCCTGTATCAGGACAGACATACTCCAGGAAAGTGGATACCAGAGTGCTGAATGTGCTGGCAGGCATTGCAGCCAGTGCCCATAAGTTCTCCAATGATATCAGACTCCTGCAGCATTTAAAAGAAGTGGAAGAACCATTTGAGAAGAGCCAGATCGGTTCCTCAGCCATGGCTTACAAGAGAAACCCCATGAGAAGCGAGCGTATTGCTTCCCTGTCACGTTTCGTAATGGTAGATGCTCTCAATCCGGCGATCACTTCCGCTACCCAGTGGTTTGAGAGGACTCTGGATGACTCCGCTAACAAACGCCTCTCTGTTCCGGAAGGATTTCTGGCTATTGACGGTATCCTGGATCTGTGCCTGAATGTGGTGGACGGCCTTGTCGTATACCCGAAAGTGATCGAAAAACGTCTGAGAAGCGAACTGCCGTTCATGGCTACAGAGAATATTATGATGGATGCTGTAAAAGCAGGCGGAGACCGCCAGGAGCTGCATGAGAGGATCCGTGAGCTGTCCATGGAGGCAGGAAAGAATGTGAAGGTGGAAGGAAAAGAGAATAACCTTCTGGAGCTGATCGCTGCGGACCCGGCATTCAATATGAGTCTGGAAGACCTGCAGAAGACCATGGAGCCTTCCCGCTATACAGGACGTGCCCAGGTACAGGTGGAGGCATTTTTGAAAAATGTAGTGCAACCTGTGCTGGATGAAAATAAAGATATTCTGGGGATGACAGCAGAGATTAACGTTTGACAAGAAAAGTGAGGATTCTCCCGCCTTTATAGGCGGAGAGAGGAATCACCCCAAAATAAGTGCAACGGCAGTGGCGGGCGGAGAGGGATCCGTTCGTTTTCTATGAAAAGCGTGGATGGAAACGGAGGTTTTTACATGAAGGAACAAAAGAGGGGGAATCCCATAGCGCTTTTGCCCATTGGGGTATTTTTGATCATTTTCATTGGGGCAGGTATCCTGTTCCATGACTTTTATACTATGCCGGCCATTGTGGGATTTTTGATTGCCCTTACTGTGGCATTTTTCCAGAACCGTAAAGTCGGATTCCAGGAGAAGGTGGCAATCATTTCCAAGGGGATCGGTGAGGAGAATATTGTCACCATGTGCCTGATCTTCCTGGCAGCCGGGGCCTTTTCCGGCTCCATCAAAGCGGCCGGCGGGGTGGAGAGCACAGTCAATCTGGGGCTTTCCATAATGCCGTCCTCCATTGCTGTGGTAGGGTTGTTTGTGATCGGCTGTTTCATTTCCATCTCCATGGGAACCAGTGTGGGTACCATTACCGCTATGGCCCCCATCGGGGTGGGGATTGCCGAAAAAACAGGTATTCCCCTTCCTATCTGTATGGGAGCTATTGTGTGCGGAGCCATGTTTGGAGATAATCTGTCCATGATTTCCGATACCACCATCGCGGCAGTGAGGACACAGGGGTGTGAGATGAAGGACAAATTTAGGGAAAACTTTTTCATTGTCTTGCCTGCAGCTATTATCACGGCTGTGATCTTCTTCTTCATAGCCCGGGGAAATGCAGGGAGTATGGATGGTGATCTGAAGTTTCAGATCATAAAGGTGATCCCCTACCTGGTGGTCCTGATCGGGGCGCTCATTGGTATTAATGTGTTCATTGTACTGATCACAGGTACCGTGCTGTCCCTTATTGTGGGGGTAGGCACAGGCGCGTTTGCTGCCAGCGAAATGTTTCAGAAGATGGGCGACGGCATCACAGGTATGTATGACATCACAGTGATCTCCATTATTGTAGCAGCCATTGTGGCGCTGGTGAAGGAACATGGAGGTATCGAATATATCCTGCATGTGATCAAGAAACGGATAAGCGGCGAGCGGGGAGGGGAGTTCGGAATCTCTGTTCTGGCGCTGCTGGTGGATTGCTGTACAGCCAACAATACGGTGGCTATCGTTATGGCCGGACCCATTGCAAAAGAGATCAGCGAAGAATTCAAGGTAAGCCCCAAGAGGAGCGCATCCTTACTGGATATCTTTGCCTCCGTGGGTCAGGGAATGATTCCCTACGGCGCCCAGCTTCTGGCCGCTGCCAGTCTGTCCGGGCTTACGCCTATTGCGATCATGCCGTATCTGTTTTATCCTATTTTAATGGGAGTTTCAGCCATTGGATTTATCATTTTCCGCAGGAGAGAAGTGGATGGATATAATTAAGTAGTAAAAAGGCAGGCGTATTCATTGGGAATATGCCTGCCTTTTTACTACTTATGTCCGAATATACTTTTGATTTCTGCTCTTGGGCTTATCCGGAATTGTCATTTCAACCAAATTTAGATCCAGTGCCGGATTTAGATAATTCTTGCGAAATGTTTCTTTTGATTTTAGTCCTAATTTATTCATAATGTCTGTTGCAGCATATGCCCTATCAAGATCCATTACAGATAAGAGTTTCTTTACATATTCCGTTATCTGCGGATTGTCCTCTGATATCTGATTTGAAATATCATCCAATATCATATCAATTTGTTTTAACATGAATTCAATGAATGTATTGGAGGTTCCCTCTGAATGGCACTGGGAAATTGCCCGATAGTAGCCGTCCTGGAATTTTTCAATCTGGCTTTCGATGGGTATATACTCAAATACAGGTTTCCATCTGGAAAGAAGTGCTGTATGCCACAAACGTGCCATTCTGCCATTACCATCAGAAAATGGATGAATAAACACAAACTCATAGTGAAAGACTGAAGATAAAATTAAGGGATGTACAGATGTCTGCTCTCGTTTCATCCAGTCAAATAGCTCCTTCATGAGTTCCGGAACAAATTTTGCCGGAGGTGCAATGAAGATACAGTTCTCACCATTGAATACGCCTTCTTCGCCCATGCGGAACACACCGGATTCATCTACGGTATATTTTGTCATGATCCCATGTACATTTTTCAAATCTTCCAGGCTATAGGGATTGATTTTCGGTAATTTTTCATAAGCGGCATATGCATTTTTTACTTCCTGTATTTCCTTCTGCTCTCCCAAGACCAGGTGGCCGTCAATAACATCCCTGACCTGTCTGAGAGACAAGGAGTTTGCTTCTATTTTCAAAGAGGAATGTATGGATTTGATTCTGTTATTCCGTCTCAGATAGGGGCGTGATTCCATTGTCTGCTGCATACTGATTTTTCCCAGTTTCTCTGAAATAGAAGATACATATATCAGCATTGTGTTAGTGATCGAGAATGGTGGTTGATGGCTTTTCATATACTTTTCTCCCAGAATTAACTTGCTTATTAACTTGCTTACTAACTTGCTTACTAACTTACTTATTAACTTGCTTATTATCTTAACACCTTCCTGTGTCAAAGTAAATAAAAAATCAAGCGGTAAATTGATTCAACTGCTTGCCATTTTTATATAGGAAGATATAAGATAAACATCATAGGGTAACGGCAATCCCATAGTCAAAGACTAATATACATGGATCTTAGCTTGCAATTGTGAGCGGACCGAGGCTGATACAGGAGGTGTCAATGTTTATACAAAAAGCAGAATATTTCAAACAGGAGTACCGGACCTTTCAGGACTACAGTCTGTACGTGGAGCGGGTAACTGTGAACCAAGATTTTATGGAACATACCCATGAATTTGACGAGATCGTGATCGTAGTCTCCGGGTCAGGGGAACATTTGGTGGAGCAGCAGGTTTACCCCCTGAGCAGAGGAGATGTCTTTGTCATCAAAGGGGATGTGAAACACGGTTTTAGAAACAATGATGAGCTTAAGATCATAAATCTCATGTACGACCCCCGTATGTTGTTTGGTGAGAATGAAGAACTGCGTTTTGTGGAAGGTTTTGATTACATGTTTATCATCCAGCCGGAATGGCTGCCCCATCTTTCTTATCCTTATCGCGTTACGCTGGCGGAAGATACCGTGAAAGTGGTGGAACAGCTCACGGATTTTCTCATAGGACAGCTCAGAGATGCCAGGGGACAGTATTATGTGCCAGTGAAATATGGATTTAAGACGCTGATTTCCTATATTGCAAATAACTACAGGACTAAACAGCATATGTCTGACAGAATGAAAATACTGGCCAGCGCCATTCATTATATCCGCTCTAACTTAAACACAGCCATAAAAGTTACGGATATAGCAAAAAGCGTTACCATTTCCCCCAGACAGCTGGAACGGATCTTTAGGGAGGAGTGCGGGATGTCTCCTATAGAATATCTGACGGAACTGCGCCTGAAGCATGCCAGGACACTTCTGATGAATACCGGGCGAACCGTCAGCGAAGTGGCAGAGGCTGCGGGATTCGAGGACCCGTCTTATTTTGCCAGGGTTTATAAAAAACGGTTCTGCCTTTCCCCAACCCAGACAAGAAGACAAAATCAGGATATGTCGGAAAAGTCCTGATTGTTGTCGGCTTCCTATCTTGTGAAGTACCCAAGTGAATGCAATAATATACTTATAAATTCAGGGAAAAACTACAAGGAGGAAGAAAAAGATGAAAAGGCATTTTGTTATGGCAGCAGGTCTGGCGGTAATGTCCGCTGTGTTTGCGTTGTCGGGATGCGGCGGGAACGGCAGTGCAGGGAAAGAAGAAGCTTCCGATTCCACGAATGAGGAAAGTAAGGAAATTATTTTCTGGAATACCGGAACAGGTGATGCGGATAAGCTGATCTATGAAACAGCAGTGAAAAAGTTCAACGAAAGTACAGACAGCGGATATCATATCACTTCCGTTGCAACAGAGCCGGATGCCTACAAAGAAAAGATCGTGATAGCAATGAGCTCCGGGGAATGCCCCGATATCTATGCAAACTGGTCGGGCGGACCCATGAATGAATACATAGAAGCGGGATTTGCGCAGCCCATTGATGAACTTTTTGATAACAGCACGATCAAAGAGAAAATGCAGGATGCAGCCATCGCGCAGGGCATGTACCGGGACAAGATGTATTCTGTCGGGGTGCTGAATGATTCTATAGCAGGTATTTTTTATAACAAAGAAATGTTCCGGGAATATGGACTGGAGGTGCCGAAGACACTGGCTGAGCTTGAGCAGGTCTGCGACACACTGGCAGCCAACGGAAAAATCCCCTTTGCGCTTGCCAATGAGGCAAAGTGGACGGGGTCCATGTTCTTCATGTCCCTGGCAGCCAGGGAGGGCGGACTGGAGCCGTTTGACAAGGCAGTGGCAGGTGAAGGCAGTTTTGAAGATGAGAGCTTTCTCTTTGCGGGAAGAAAGATCCAGGAGTGGGTGGAAAAGGATTATTTTCCGGAAGGAGTCAACAGCCTGAGTGAAGGCGACGGTCAGGCAAGACAACTTTTCTACCAGGAGGAAGCGGCCATGATGCTGATAGGTTCATGGTATACAAGCACTATACAGTCAGAGAGCACGGAGTTTTATGAAAATGTGGGCTGGTTCTCCTTTCCGGCAATTGAGGGTAAGGAGGAAAATGGGGATATTATCATAGGCACAGTGGGAGACCAGTTTTTTACATTCAACTGTACCGGTGAAAAACAGAAGGCTGCCTTTCAGTTTGTAGAGACTTTTTTCCAGGACGATATGGTGGAATTTATGGTAGAACAGGGGAAGATACCGCCCGTAAAAGGAGTGGAGGATATGATCAAAGATCCGGTCTGTCTCCAGATTCTGGATGCGGTAAACCGTGCCCCCGCCACACAGCTCTGGTACGATCAATATCTGCCTCCGGCAGTGGGACAGGTACATCTTGATACCTGTCAGGACTTATTCGGAATGATAACGACGCCTGAAAAAGCAGCGTCAAAGTTCCAGGAGGCCATGGAAAAATATAATGCAGAGAAAGAATAGGGGGCAGTTTATATGAGAGTGGATTTTGACAGGATAAAAGAGCGTATGACAGCTCTCTGGGATCATGAGATACTGGATCGATGCTGTGTCAGTGTAGTATATGAAGAACAGGCGGAAAAAGAGGCCATTGATGCTTTTCCCGCCTCGGATGAGGACCGGATGAAATACTGGACAGACCCGGAGATAGTCCTGAAAAGAAACCGGAAACACATGGAACATACATATTATGCGGGGGATGCCTTTCCGCTGGTTTCGCTGAACCTGGGTCCTGCAGGCCATGCCGGGTTTGTAAAGAATATGAAATGGAGCTATGAGCCAAGTACCATATGGTTCACCCCCTTTATGCGTGATGAGCTGATGCCCGAAAAGATCCTGTTTGACAGACAGAGCTTTTTATTTCAGAAGACACTGGAACATGCCCGGTATTTCTGCCGGGAATGCAGGGGGGAATATATGGTTTCCATGCCGGACCTGGCAGGGAACCTGGATGTACTGGCCGCGCTGAGAGGTTCCCAGGAGCTGTTGGTGGATTTTCTGACGGAGGATGAGGATACGATCAGGGATTGTCTCACCAGGATACAAGGTATGTGGGAGGCCGGTTTGGAGGAGACATATAAGATAGTAAAAGAATGTGATCAGGGAGGCAGCACCATAGGATGGCTGCGCACCTGGGCACCCGGGTTCCATGGGCAGATGCAGTGCGATATTTCTGTTATGTTTTCCAATGACATTTATGAGAGATATACCAGGCCGGAGCTGGAAGCACAGAGCAAATTTCTTGATTATCCGCTATACCATTTTGACGGCATGGAACAGATCCGGCATCTGGATACCCTGCTCTCCATTGAAGAACTGGGGATGATCCAGTGGACCAGTGTTGTGGGACAGCCGTCTCCCCTTACCTTTATGGACCAGCTCAAAAAGATCCAGGAAAAAGGGAAGGGCCTTGTGCTGCTTTTGAAACCGGAGGAAATAGAGCCTGCAATGCAGCAGCTTTCCTCCAGGGGACTTTTCATTCTCGCAGAGGCAGAAAGCAGGGAGGAAGCCGATGAGATCGTTCGTGTAGTAGAGAAAAATACAAGAGAATAGCGTTGCATGTTGTCTGAAACGGCACCTGCCGCCCGGAATCGACCTGGGCCGCAGGTGCTTTTTGGGGTATATGGATGCAGCAGCTCTGTCACCGGGTCGAAATTTTGCAGGATGTGATCTCTCTTATTGCCTCCGGACAGGAATATCATTTATAATAATTCTTTAAGAACCTTTTTATCATGCCAGGTATCTAATTAATAACAATAGAGATTTTACAGAATCTTATTGCTTCTGTCTATTGTTTACAAAAACGGAGCTCACGTTTTTAGAACCGGGGAGAAGGCCCTTTCCGGTACACAAAAAGGAGGAACCCATGCAGCAGCAGAAGTTTATACAAGCCGTCAGGGAAGCGGAAACTACGCTGTATCATGTAGCCATGTCCATTCTGAGAAACGATGCGGACAGTGCGGATGCAGTTCAGGAGGCGCTTCTGAAGGCTTTTGAAAAATTAGATACGTTAAAGGAAGAGAAATATTTCAAGACCTGGCTGACACGTATCCTGATCCATGAGTGCTATCAGATTCAGAGGAAAAAGAAACGTTTGGTTCCTTACGAAGAGTATGTGGAGAGGGAGCCGGGAAACGAGGACAAATCATATACGGACCTTTATACAGCCATCAAAGATCTGCCGGAGGACCTTCGCATTGCGGTGACATTATTTTATATAGAAGGCTTCTCCATCGCGGAGATTGCCCAGATGTTGGGAATGAAAGAAAATACCGTAAAAACACGTCTGTACAGGGGAAGAAATCAGCTCAGGAAAAGTCTTGGTGATAAGGAGGAAGCATTATGTTAGAACAGGGAAAATGGAAGGATGAGGCACCGAAACCTTCAAAGGAGTTTCACGACAGATTCGAGGAGAGTTTGAAGCTGATAGAACAAAGGGCAGAGCATACAGGGGAGAAGGCTTTGGCCGGCGCAGAGATCGTCAGTATGAATAGAAAGGCAAAACGCAAAACAGGACGTTTAAAAAGGACAGCAATGGGCTGTACAGCCGCGGCTGCTGCAATGGCCGTATTTCTGGGTGCATGTTATCAAAATCCGGTGTGGGCATCCAATCTGCCCCTGATCGGTCACATTTTTGAACGGATGGAAGGAAAATTGTCATACGGAGAAAATTATAAAGACTATGCCGAACCTCTGGAGTCTAAAACAGCAGAAGATCAGGACGGCGGCGGACAGGAGGGCCAGGCCGAAGGCGCCTTTACAAAAACAGTGGACGGTACCACGGTTACCATGTCAGAAAGCTACTGCAGCGGTTCCGCTCTGTATCTGTCTGTGCTGATCGAATCAGAGGAAGCCTTTCAGGATACGATAAAAAATGAGTCCGGGCAGCCTTCCATCTGCATACAGACAACAGAAAATTACAGTTTTAACCCTCAGGAACAGAAGGATCTGGTTTATCTGGAAGGCGAATTTCTGGATGACAATACCTACACAGGGGTTATGCGCATAGACCTGAATATGAAAAATACGGATGCCACAGAGCTGGAGAAAAAACAGGCCGAAGCGGAAGCTGCCGGGGAAGTATTCATGGTTGATGCAGAGGTATTGAAACAATACAGCACAAAATTAGAGATCCCGGAACAGTTCACCCTGAATCTGGATATCAGCCAGATCATAGGACAACTGGCAGAACCGGACGTCTTTGACACCGGATACACTGACGAAGAACTGGAAGCCATGTCAGATGAAGAGTGGGAACAGGTCATGACAGAAGCGGAAAATGAGGGTGGATGGAACAGCTTCCCAAACAGCCATGAAAACTGGTGGATGGATGGCTCCTGGCAGTTTGAGCTGGATATTAAAGCGGACCATTCCAAAATACAGACCGCAGAAGTGAACCAGATGAATGAAGAGGGCGCAGGTATCGCGTCTGTAGTGAAGACACCCTTTGAGCTGACTGTAAACGAGTTATATGAAGATGAGACGAAACGGGCAGATTATTTTCCTGTGATCCTGGATGCCCAGGGCAGAGCCATGGAGGTTATTTCAGGTGATGTCAATACCGTACCGGTGAAAAATTACGATGTCTCCACCGTCTATGTATATTTATGTGATTACATGGAATATATGGATGAGCTGAAAGGGCACAGGCAGGAGGATGGCTATAAGGCTCTTATAGACGAGAAGGCAAAATTCGCCGCAGAAGTGCATTTTGACTAACAATTTTTGATAAAAAGCAGGCAGAGGGGAGTAAGTGATTTCCGTTCTGTGATTGGGAAGGAGCTGTTTTCAACCGTCAAAACACGGGGAAAACAGCTCCTTTCCCATAAAAATCCACAATTTTTCGTCCGAAAATACAAATTAGAACTTTATTTCTTAAAAGAAATGTAGTATGATACATGAGTACAAAAAGTTCATTAGGAGGAATGAAAAATGGTAAAAGCAGTAGTAGGGGCTAACTGGGGAGATGAAGGTAAGGGCAAAATCACTGACATGCTCGCACAGGAATCCGATATCATCGTAAGATTCCAGGGCGGTGCCAATGCGGGCCATACAATTGTAAACAATTACGGAAAATTTGCGCTCCATACTCTTCCGTCCGGTGTGTTCTACGACCACACAACCAGTGTCATCGGAAACGGTGTTGCGCTTAATATCCCGGTACTGTTTAAAGAGATCCAGTCTATTGTGGACAAGAGTGTACCTGCACCGAAGATCAAAGTTTCTGACCGTGCGCAGATGGTTATGTCCTATCATATCAAATTCGACGAATATGAGGAAGAGCGTCTGGCAGGAAAATCTTTCGGCTCCACCAAGTCTGGGATCGCACCGTTTTATTCTGATAAATATGCAAAGATCGGTTTCCAGGTCAGCGAGCTTTTCGATGACGACGCGGCACTGAGAGAAAAAGTGGAGCGTGTCTGTGAGACGAAGAACGTGACCTTAGAGCACTTATATCACAAACCGCTTCTGGATCCGGATGATATCATGAAAGAGCTGATGGAGTACAAGGAGATGATCGCCCCCTATGTGTGTGATGTCTCTCTGTATTTGTGGAATGCACTGAAAGAGGGCAGGGAAGTGCTTCTGGAAGGACAGCTGGGTTCCCTGAAAGACCCGGATCACGGAATCTATCCAATGGTTACCTCCTCCTCCACTCTGGCTGCTTACGGCGCAGTGGGCGCAGGTATCCCGCCTTACGAGATCAAGAAGATCATCACAGTCTGCAAGGCATACTCAAGCGCAGTAGGCGCCGGTGCATTTGTATCTGAAATCTTCGGTGATGAGGCAGACGAGCTGAGGAGACGCGGCGGAGACGGCGGAGAGTTTGGCGCCACCACGGGACGTCCGAGACGTATGGGATGGTTTGACTGTGTGGCTTCCAAATATGGCTGCCGTATGCAGGGAACGACAGATGTGGCCTTCACGGTCCTGGATGTTCTGGGATATCTGGAGGAGATTCCCGTATGTGTGGCTTACGAGATCGACGGCGAGATCACAACAGATTTCCCAACAACAGGCAGACTGGAAAAGGCAAAACCGGTTCTGGAGACACTTCCGGGCTGGAACTGCGACATCCGCGGCATTAAAGATTACAATGAGCTTCCGGAAAACTGCCGCAGATATATTGAGTTCGTGGAAGAGAAGATCGGATTCCCGATCACCATGGTTTCCAACGGCCCAAGCCGTGAGGATATCATTTACCGCAATAAATAAAAGCAGTGTGAGCAAATGGAAAAAGACATGTATTGCTGCAGACAAAAACCGATTGGCCAGTGGACCAATCGGTTTTTGCTATGTTTATCCTTGCCTTAAAGCACATCGTATTCTTCCATCAACTTTTGGATCGTCTCTTTCCTGCCTTTAAAATGAACAGCATTGATTCCCTGCAAACGGGCTTCTGCCACATTTTCCAGGACATCGTCAAGAAATACTGCCTTTTCCGGCTTGATATGAAAGTCTTTCAGCAGTTTCTGGTAGAATTCCGGTTCCGGCTTCAGCATTTTTACCTGCCAGGACATGTAGCCGCCGTCCATCAGATCCAGAAATGCCATTTCCTCCTTGCAGCGTTCATACATGGGCTGTGAAAAATTGGATAGATAATAGAGCTTATATCCTCTCTTTTTCAAATATTTCAGCCAGTCCACTGTGTAAGAGTAGGTATGTATGGCACCGCTCATTTTTGCGAATGCCTCACGTATTTCTTTTTCGTATTCCGGGTCATTGTCAATAAAGGCCTGGAGAATTTCTTCTTCATTCCGCACACCTCGGTCAGCATCCGCCCAATCAGGGCTGTCAAATACAGCATCCCCCACGGCCTGTACTGCTTCCGCGCTGAATTTCAAACTTTTTAGATAGGTTTTCCAGTCATAACGGACCAGCACATTTCCAAGGTCAAAGATAAAAGTATCTACAGAGGAGGATGCAGTGTCTATCTGAGGAATATCATTTTTCTGCCTTGTATAGCGGTATACCAGCAGGCAGGCATACAAAAACACGGGAACGAGTACCGTGCAGTAGATTGCGGCCAGCAGCATATTACCGGCATTTGGGTTGTGCGAAAGAGAAAAAATAAAAGCCAGGACGTACATGCCAAGAAGCAGTACGGCTCCAACCAGTGCAGCGATTTGTTTCAGCTTCTTCACTTCTTATTCTCCCTCCCATAGAATATCTTTAATTATAATGAGTTTTGAGGTATCCGT
>ENA-UAPG01000143-UAPG01000143.1-human-gut-metagenome-genome-assembly--contig:-NODE-143-length-20986-cov-13.203813_pt1 | contig 20986 bp, 18 predicted proteins | sample MGYA00243478_ERZ654573 | MGnify/ENA primary metagenome ERZ654573 (study PRJEB26926, sample SAMN06164711) | human gut metagenome | biome: ENVO:00009003; feature: ENVO:2100002; material: ENVO:00002003... | reverse complement strand
TGGCGGATACTGCCTGCCAAAAGATACCAAGCAGCTTCTTGCCAACTTCCAGGACGTACCTCAGAATATGATGTCCGCCATTGTAGAATCCAACCGGACCAGAAAAGACTTTATCGCAGACCGGGTACTGGAGATTGCAGGCGCTTACTCTTACTCTGACGGAGCCTATGACTCCACAAAAGAAAAAGAAGTTGTGATCGGAATTTACCGTCTCACCATGAAATCCAACTCCGACAACTTCCGCCAGTCCTCTATCCAGGGCGTTATGAAGCGCATCAAAGCAAAAGGCGCTACAGTTGTGATCTACGAGCCAACTCTTCCCTCCGGTTCCACCTTCTTCGGAAGCCGTGTGATCGGTGACCTCAATGAATTTAAGACAGTATCCAATGCCATTGTAGCAAACAGATATGATTCTTCCCTGGATGATGTTCAGGAAAAAGTATATACAAGAGATCTTTTCAGAAGAGATTAAAGAAACCGACCCTGTCAGCTTTCACCGGCAGGGTCGATTTTTCTTTAATCGTATAGAACTTCCATCTACCATTTTGATGCAAGCATAATTTGCGATCAACATAGTAGTATTTTGCGCTTACGGTATTTTTCTACGTATACGGTAAACCATAAGTACCGTATTTAATAGAAGCCGCTCTTTCGAGCGGCAAGGTTCAAAAGTTATTTAACCCGGCATATTTCCGGTAGTTTCGGAGACCACGGAAGCAGATCATCAATAAATGATCGATCTGTATCATCCTGATGATCCTTCAGTGTATCAAGCAGATGCTCAAGATATCGGAATGGATTCAGATGATTCGCTTTTGCAGTCTCAACGATGCTGTAAATAATACTCGGAAAGATCCTCACAAACATTTTAACTGCTCTTTATGAGCCATTTGGATTCTCGCTCTTGCTTTCTTTTCTTGCTATGTTTTTCTACCTGTATGCGTATGAGCCAAAGGCTTTGTATTCGATCTCAACATTCTGATACCTGCGTCTGCCTGTCCTTGCATTCTCAGTGATCATGGAGACATTGGTGTTCGCATTGGAAGACCTTGCTCATCTCGGCATCGAAGTCAGCTGCGGTTTTCACTGCAGCCGTACCAAGGCCGGTAACTGCAGCGGTCACAGGCAGGAACTTCTTACCTACATTTTCGACCGATGCACCAAGGTTCTGAAGTTTTTCTCCGGCTTCATCGATCTTGGCAAGCGTCGCATTGGTAGTAGCCGCCTGGTCCTGTAAAGACCGCAGAGCTTTGTGGTATCGCCGCCGATCTCAACGGTGATGCCCTGGATTCTGGATGCCATGTGGATGACCACCTCCTTTTGGGCATAAAAAATGCCTAAATAAATTTCAGGCCTCTTCTGTTTTGCAACTATTTTTAGTTGCAATTTCTTTAGTTATCGTGTATACTATTAGTAACAGAGGGATATGCTATGGGACAAAAGGAAAAACTCATTCAGCGTCTCAAGTCAAAGCCTAAGGACTTCACCTTCGATGACGCTGAAACGTTACTCAAATATTTGGATTACATTCGCTCGAATAAGGGAAAAACAAGTGGCTCCCGTGTCATGTTCGTAAGCAATGAACATGGAAGCATATTGCTCCATAAACCACATCCACAAAAAGAATTAAAAGCCTATCAAATCAAACAGCTGATAGAGATTTTGGAACAGGAGGGTCTCATATGAATAACACTATTCAATACAAAGGCTATGTCGGAAGCGTTGAGTTTTCCGAAGAAGATGGCATTTTTTATGGTAAGGTCATGGGGATTCGTTCCCTGATTTCTTACGAAGGCGAAAGTGCCAAGGAACTTCTGGACGATTTTCACGGTGCCATCGATGATTATCTGGAAACCTGCGAGGCAGAAGGAAAGGAACCCGAAGTTGCATTCAAAGGCAGCTTCAATATCCGCCTTTCCCCTGACCTTCATAAAAAGCTGTTCATTTATACAACAGCCCATCAAATGTCCATGAATAAGTACATCGAAGATACTTTGAAGGATTCTCCAGCAGCGCGAGTTGTCGTTTAACCAAGCATCCCACCCAGTCACACGGCTGAGTGGGATTTTTTTATGCCTTATCCACCAGACGATTGTACCTATTTCGTTCGCATTCAAGAATGCCTCGGCATCTTCTGAATAATCCGGGCTCCGTGTCCCTGCTGTCCGGACTCAGGGGTTCTTCCGCAATTTTACGTTTTTCATCAAATCAAATTATAAAAATACCGATAAATACTGGCTTTCCCATTCTTGTAAATGATAAGATACGGATGTTTGCGGAAGAACCCGCCGCACCATAATAATCAAATTGGCTTACTTCAGCTTTTGAAAACATCGTAATGGTTTCTACCGTGAAGTTTTATTGCCTGGTTGGTGGAGTAATCATTTATTTTATCGTTACAGCCAGATTTCTTTACCACATGCTGGGTTAGATATTAATCGTCTATTTATGTTTCTTATATCTTCAATTTTAATTTCAAAAACAAAAAATCTATGGACTTGTACTCCGGGTTCATGCGATCTTTGTGTCCATAGAGCCAGATTAAAGAAACCGACCCTGTCAGCTTTCACCGGCAGGGTCGATTTTTCTTTAATCGTATAGAACTTCCATCTACCATTTTGATGCAAGCATAATTTGCGAGCAAAGTAGCAGTATTTTGAGCTTACTTTATCAGAAGCCTTTTACAGTACTCCTGCAAGCAGACGCCCCGCTTCTGTCAAGTGATATTCCACATTTACAACACCATTTAAAACAGTTGTATATTTTTGCCACACCAGCCCCAGTGCCACAAGCCGATCACAATGATTATTTTCATACATTGTAGAAATTACAGAATTCCCGTTTGCTTTCTTAGACCGTATGTAACTATCATATAGACGCTTCAACTGTTCTGCATCCTGATATATAAAGCGTTCCAAAATAAGTGCAGTCTCTTCAAACAAATCCCATGTACATTCCCCATTCAGAAAAGCCAGGTAAATACCCGACAGCAGATCTACATTTCGTTTGTCATTGATTCGATCAATACAGAGCAAAATTAATTCTATTTCACGCCGTATCCACTTTTCTTTATTCTTAGCAGCTATTCTTCTTTTTTCAATGGTTTTTTCTTTAACGGTTCCTTCATTAAATTTTTTTAAAAAGATCAGAAATTTCTGTAATAAAAATCCATCTCGAACTGTCGTAATTGTATCCTTAACCGCAGTAAAAGTTCTGCATATAGGTATATCCTTCAGCGTATCTCCAAGGTCAAGAATTTCTCCGATCGTCATATCTACATAAGATTCCAAAAGATCTGCTTTTTCAACATCGAATAAAGACAAACTCAAATTTTCAAACACTTCTCCCAAGTTCTTCATTTTTGTTTTCCTTTATCTTAAACATAAAACATCATCATTTTTTGCCTGCTTAGTATATCTGATCCTAAAACTCCCGTAATCTTAATAATCCGTACCATAGTCCTACATTTTGCAGTTTCTTATGTATCTTCTAATATCGCAACGGAATCTCAGACTTACTAATATTTATATTCATTTTCTTATTCCTGAAGAAATATTTTAATCCTTTTACGGCCAGATCACTGTTGTTTTTCGGTCCCACTAATATAGACTCCAAAGATATGTCGGGTTCGAATTTCTTTTTTACAAAAGGTATCAGCACCTCATCCTTGGCTCTGAAATATTGTTTTTCAGACAGTTTTTCTCGCTTACCAGTTCCGTTATGTATACACGAAAAGATAATACGATACTCTTTTTCTCCCGCAAAGCAACTCTTCTTAAAAAACATACTATATACAGCCAAAATTGTCACAATGAATAAAAGCACATCATCTTTATTTTCATTTACAATTTTAATCAAATCTTTCCATGAATTAATGTCGGGACAATCTTCCATATTGTCAAAAATAAATTCTTGTATTGTTTTTTCCAGGCATTCTTTTTGTTCTTTCGAATTATATATTACCTTCCCTTCCCACTTTATGATATATTGTTTTAAAGACTCTATTAATTTGTCATAATCAAATTCCATACAATATCCAATAAAATCAGAATACTGACTCCACATAAGCATGCTGTCTTTTTCCAAACAAAACGAAAGAACATAGTGTCCATCATGTAAATCTGTCTTCTGCATATCCCTTGATGAATCAAGGCTTTTTGCTTCTTTCATAACAGCCTCTTTTATTTTAGTCCGCTCTTGTTCATTCTCTATTTTTTCATCAATAATATTACAAAAAACTTCATTGGCTATTTTAAATTCCGTGCTATCATTTAAAAATGATTTTTCAGTTATCCAGATTTCTCCATTACTAATCCCCATCAATCCCTCTGCGGATGTATAGTGATATAATTTATCTCCACGATTTAATTTAGAAATTTTTATATCTTCTGTCATCTTCCCATCCCTCTTATCTGATACGGTATCCCTTATCAAAACATTTCTTCTCTGTAAAGTCTCTATACATCCAATAATAGTAATGTTGCTGTAAACAAATAAATTTAACTTAAATCATTTTGACTATCTGGTATTATCGGAGCAACACCAAAAGAACGTTGAATAAGCGCTGCAAAACGTTCTGAAATTTCTTTTATTTCTTCGAGCGGTTTTCCAGTTTTGTGAAACTCCTCTTTAGTCATCTGGTTTGTTAACAACTTATAGAGAAGTTGACTGTTTTCGCCTAAAAATTTTATTTCTTCGCCTGAAAACTTCGTTTTTCCTGCGTCTATAAACATATCATCAGGAATCATATTTTTAGGAATCATAATTTGCATATTATCTATTGCATGAGTCGCCTCTGCATACTTTAACAAATTAGGCGGGAAATTTATAGTTGTATTTAAATGCTGTTGAAGAATTAAATAAAACAAATAAAAATTAATTTCTTTAGCATTCTTTATTACTCCCCGAGTTGTTGAATCGGATGGAATGGTTACTATTTCACTCATTCCGTCTTTTAACACATTAACAATTAAGCCTTTATCAAGGATACATATTACACTCGGTTGTTTTTCTTTAGGAATGTCTCCACAAAATTCATCAAGATTTTGAGCCACTGTTTCTATAGAAGAATCAGAAGTATAGGAGAATACTGTTCCTAAAATAAAATTATATTGAGCAGGAATGAACATGCTATTTTTCAATACAGTAACTTCTAACTGTTTAACGCTTTTGATATTTTCGATACTTTGCTTTAATGTTTCTTTGTTAAGCGTAGATTTGACTTCAACAGTTGCATAAACACTTTCTACTGGAATTACGCAAGAAGATTCCATGTGCAAGAATATAGGTGAATTAAACGCATCATACACAAAAAAATCTTGTTGTTTACTTTGCGTTCCATTGACATCTGTAACTATCCCATTCCCAACTGCGAACTTTTGAGGCAGAAGTTGTCTGATATATTCTCTTAATATATTTTCACGGCTACCCCCTCGTAATCCCATATGTTCAATATGATTAGTAACTTCTTGATAATCAATAGACATCTTCTTTGCCATCGATTCAATATTATATAAAAGCATAACTTCTCCTAAATTTCTCACATTTTTAGTTGAATAGGGTCAAACCCCATTAAAAAATACCAAATTACAAATACCGTTGGACAATCCTATAAATTTCATCCAAATTATCATTAATCCAAAAATCGTTGATACTGTTAATGTCAAATAATTTATGGAAGTCATCCATCTCTCCAATATATACCGGGATATTATAATTCAAATACCTAGCATCTAATCGAAACTGAGATTGACTTCCCGTAATATCAATAATCGTACATCCATCCAAAACAAATTCAAAATCATGGTATGGATGTATACCACTGTCCGAATTACTGTAGCCATAGACTTCAATAATTTGTTTCATTCTTTCTATTTTTTCCAGATTCGCTGTTTCTTTATCTCTTTCCAAATTTTTTTGTAAAACCACATCATCTACCACAAGCCAGGCATGCGTTGTATTGGAATCTCCGCCGCTGACAACCTTCGTATAAATACCATATTCTCTTAAAAATCTTGCCAGAATATCTGATGCCTGTCCACAACAACCATCTGGAAATTGGCAAAATGGCCATTTTTTAAATTCTCTATTCTCATAAGCCTGTTTTATTGCCTCCCGGTACAATTTCACCAGACAATATAAATCAAAATTAGAATTCATTAAATTTCACCTTGGTTAAATAGCAGCTTAACAGTAAACACAAAAATTTCATTAACATATTGCCTTCTTTATCTGTTCAGCTAAATCATGTAAGGATCCATACAGAAGTTTTTTTGCTGTAATATAGTCTAAATTAAAAGCTTTATTAGTTAATCCCTTTAATACATCATTATCCATGATGTCACATTCTTTCAAAAATTGTCCTAACCCATAATGGGCAAGGCAGTTTCGAAAATCTCTGTTTTTTAATGTCGCATCAAGATAAAAATTTGTCGCATTACAAATGTTCAAATCTGTTATAAAATCACATAGATAATAATATTGCAGATATGCAAATTTAAACTTTTGCAGTATCTCTTCAACAAAATACTTCTCAACAAATTCGATTGCATAATTTATGTTACAAAGAATCGAAAAAAGTACAAATCCTAAATCATTTTTTAATTTCAATGGACAGTTTTTGTAAAAGTGATAATCCTTATACTTGATGTTAAGGTTATCGTTGTATCGATATGGTAAAAATTCGGTACAACCAAAGTATGCAGCTAATTCACCAGCAATTATACTCATATCTCTAATTATATTTCCTGCATTTTCATTTCCCAATATGGGAATCGGGGTATGTAATGCCCCAAGAATTGTATTTCCACAAAATTCCCCATTACACAAGTCAGTACCGACATTATAATATCCTAATACCTTTTCATGAAAACTGCGAATTTTATAAAAATAATTTTCGCTTTCCCAAAACTTTTCCAGTAGCATTTTTTTATATTCAGCATATGTTTTTTCAAAGAATTTGTGGCTTAATCGCAGCGATGTATAATACCCTTTTTCTGCATTGCTAAACATCGGTGCACTCAATCGCATTTTCTTACACCATTGTTCAGCTCCATCCGTAAATATGCCTATATATGGCTGGCACATCATAATATAATTACTGCTTATATTTTTAGCATTTTGCTGCATATCAACCAATGTATACAAAAACCTTGCATCTGCTTGAATCAATTCCCAAGCCGACAATTGCACTTTATTAAATTCCACAAAATCATCTCCTCTTCTATATCTACACTTAGAAATGATTCGTTTACCATGCTTTGATATAATTTCGTCAGCTCTGTAATATGGCGGTGGGGAATGATCCCCACTTTACAATCGCCCGCGTATGGTTGCAGGTTACGCCATCTTTCCACTCTTGTGGCTTTAGAGCCATACACATACAGCAAGAGGGATAAATACATTTTTCTTTAAATAATAGTTTATGGGAGCAGACCCCAAAGTCTCTCTTTTGCATTTACGGTTTAAATTCAGTAATTATTTGGTTTATTGCATCTAACAAAGGAATAAATGCTTTAAAATCAATAGAATGCATATTTTTTGCTATATATGACGCAAATATTTGTTTACTATAATATTTATTTCCTTTATTTCCTTTTCGATCAAATGTCTTGCCGTCTATCTCATGTGACAGCACCTCATCATCAAATAAATCCTCTATCTCGCATTCCTGTTTTTCTTTAACAAGCGGAATAGTGACTAAATACAAATTTTGAACCAGCTGCAAAACTATATTTGTCTCTAAAGACTTATGAGTATAATTCAAAAATTCTTTTAACGGACGATTGCTCTTTGCTTCATTATCAAACAAGAGAATAATCGGATTTCGTGGTCTTAGTTTATGTTTGCTAAGTGAATCAAACAAATTTGGGAAATTATTCTTTCCTGTAAATCCGTTATATATGTTTTTCATCATATTTGCGCCATCTTGATGAATTCCCAAGAAAAATTTTAATCGCTTTGTTCTATTAAGAAAAGAAATCAAATATTCAAACGACCCATCTTCCTTCTTTCTGATTAACTTTGGATATCTCATATAAAGATTCTGCAAAGCAGCACGTACATATATTATATCAGTTTTACCCTCTGTAACGATTGTTGGTTTTTCCGAATTAAAAAAATACTTAAAGAACAGAAACTGCTGATACTGTCTTTCCCTCGCATTTAATTCTTTTGGATGTGTTTTCTTTTTATTTTCCTGGATATTATTATACCAATCAATCTGATTGATAAATGCCAATCTACCTTCGATCTGCTGCTGCGTCAATTCAACACCGTTATGTTCAACTGGTATTCCTCTGTATAGATGATCAAGCATTGAACGAGTTTTCTTATAGTATTCACGTTTAACGCTAATTTTATTATTTACTACTAATCCCGTTACTTCTTGACGTGAATCTCGATATGAAATTCTTGTTTTATAATGATTTACTTTGAATCCACTCTTCTCAATTACCGCATAAATCTCCGATAATAATTCATCTTTCTTCTCAAGAAACACTTTGGAATTTGTGGAAAATGTCAAGTCATCCGCATAGCGAGTGTATGTCAGTCGAAATTTTTTTGCAATTGCAGCAAGCCTACGATCTAAAATAGCACAAATCAGGTTTGTAATAACAGGGGATGATGGCGCCCCTTGTGGAAGTTTTCCATTATAACATGCAATATTAGCTATACAAGCCGCCACCTCTTCCGGCAACATAAAAAATTGATTTTTCTGAAAGTATCCCTTAACTCTCCCAAAATGAAAACTATCAAAAAAATCTTCTAAATCAATATTTAATACAAAACGTTTATTCCTATGGCTTTTACCATTCGTAATTATACCTCTTTTTCGCGTAAATCCATGAACAATAGCATTTGATTTTAGATAATTCTCTTCCTGTACTGCCATTAATCTTTTTGCAAGAAGTCGCTGTACATGTTTCAATGGCTCCTGCGGTGCATTAATACACCGTATTTCTCCATTCTTCTTGGGTATCTCAAACGACTGATAAAGATTTTCAACCCTCCTTGAATATAAAACATACGTTAATTCCTTGTATTCAATTCCTAGAAAAGCTGCTAGGATACGTACATCATCTATATCTTTAAATTTTATCTTCATAACTAAAAAACGTGTGGCTGCTCATTAGCACCGTAAGAGTTACATAAATGCATACTCCGAATACATAGAGAGAGGTGTATCTTCCCACCATTTGCGTCAAAACTTGCGAATCACAAGCCAAATAATCCAGCCACACGCACTATTATTATAACCTTTCCAATTGCCAAAAGCAATTTTTTATTTTTCATTTAAGGGTTATTCATTTTTTCTAATTCCTATTTTTATGGAACTGATCCTCAATGTCGTGTCGAATTGTACTATATGAAATCAGCCCCCATTAACTGCACCTCTCTTTTATTACCCTACCCTTGATTATCTTACCAGCCCCTCGCCAGATCAGCCATCCTATCAGAGCGCCTACCGTATTAGTAAACACATCATCCAGCTGCAGATAACCTCTCCGTGTAATAAACTGCGCTATTTCAATTATACAGGAACTCAAAAACCCAAATCCCACGCAATTCTGTACCTTTCTCATCCTTTTGAATAAAATCGGCAGCAGAACGCCAAAAGGAATGAACATAATAATATTCTCTATAAAATAAGCGTGGGCATACATTGTATGCCCCCATGTCTCGAACGGAACCAAGCTGACAGCTTCTCTGCTGCCCGGTTCCCTGGATAAAAACACTGTCTGGACAATCACCAGAATGTAGCTGAGCAAAAATGTCCATACTGTCAGCCTGATTTTATCAAATGTCTTTGCACGAAACCCTTTCTTATTAGACAGTTTCACAATTACTGCCACTGACAGTACAATAACTACACTAAAAAGAAACGAGGGAAGCCAGGTGCAAACTGGAGGTAAAAAATCTTTTGTTATGATTTTTATAAAATTTCCTGATTTCATCGTCTTATCTTCCCCTTGTTCATTCAACTTCCATATTTAAATCCACACAACCATATTATTCAGGGCTAAAGTACATACATTTAAACGCATCTAATTGCTATTTATTATTGAGATTGATTACCCAGAAAGCCTACCTCATGGTCACAGAAATTATGCACATCGATAATAACTTTGACGATTTCCTTCCCTGATCATCCAAAATACAGAAGGAATAGCTAAGCTGATACAAAACTCTTGATTATTTATATGCTTATCTATTTTATAAAGCCTGCTCAATCCCCGGTAAAATACGGAGATTTTTACTTACTATTATCTATGTTTGAGAATTTTTCAGGCATCCAGCTAACTCTGACGAAGGATGAATTTCTCTATTCTCCTGTATTTTTGCTGTTTTGTTATTTCTTTTTAAACTATATACGCTTAAAACAATATTGCTGAGCAGGAGGAAATCCTTAAACGGTCTTCCTACTTTTCTAAAACAACACAGGCACTTTCATGTCTATATTGAAAATCTAACCGCTTCCCCTGTTTTCTTTATAAATTCTTTACAGGATCTGGCCCCAATGTCCTATATAACATCAATAGCATACTCGTCAGTACAGAAAGTAAAAATGATACAGGGAAATACATATAGATATTCATAAGAAAATACGATAATATCTGAGTAATCGTTTTCGCCTTCTTTCTTATCTTATTCTAATATTTCTTGAAGTTTATAACACCTTTTTTAAAATCCCCTTTAAATATTGATATTCCTGACTCTTACCAAACAAAAAAAACATAACTAAATTAGGAACAATAAAAGCAACCAAACATTTTACCAAAAACATAACAATTCCATTTTGCAGGGAAGATATAATCCCTCCACTAATCAAAACAGATATAACCAATGCAATTGTATACTTTACATATCGAATAAAGTAATCTTTTAAGTTTCTATTAAAACTATACTTATAAACCGCATACGGTTCCCACCAAAAATTTGTAGCAAAATTACTAATCAAAGTACCAATTATTATTCCTTCAATACCCATATTAAAAATCAGTAACAATGATAACGAGGCCACAAGATTCACAAGCGCCTCTACAAACGATTTCCATTTTATCGGCCAAAAGAGACCATTTGTATCAATATATATCTGCGATGCCTGCCTCATTCTGTCGATATAAAAATTAAACAATAGTAATAACACTATATTATTAGTAAAAAGGTACTGTTCTCCCCAAAATAACTCAATAAAAGGATTTGATAAAACCATTAAACAGGAACTACAGAATATAGCTCCATAAGCATTTACAAAAAATAATTTGTGAAAAAAGTTATATGAATCATCTTTTGTTTTTTCTGCAACAAAGTTTCCTACACTTGCTGTAATTGGAGTCATAATTTGAGCAAATACTGTTTTTATAGTTGCAGTCAAAAGGGTATAGTTTGAATAACACCCCATTGCTACAATACCTGCAAATTTCGAGATCAATATATTGTCTACACCGCTAACAACAACTGACCCCAATTTATGAAATGACATTGCAACAACATTTTTTGCAAGACTCCGTTTTTCTTCTCTATTAAGCTCAGCTTTTTTGTATTCTTTAAGATATGGAAACATTTTATTTGCCTTAACAGAAATTGCTATATTCCCCAAAAGGGTACAAGCAATTTGAACAACAAGGTATCCTAAGTATGATCTAAAAAAAACTAAAATCAAAAACTGAACAGCACATTTCAGAAAGTTAAATTCAAGCTGATTTCTTGAGTCAATATAACCATTTTGTGTTGCCACAATAAGAGAACGTTTGTAATTAAAAAAATAGCTCACTGCAGAGTTTACCAAATATAAAATATATATCAACATAAGATCCGGCGCACCTGCCGGAATTTCTGCAGTATCACTAATAAAAAAATCCAAATTAGGAATTAGAAAAAAGCCAACAATCAAAATTGTTACTCCGACAATTCTGTAAACAATCTTAAAATAGTTCATATACGCAGAAATTTTCTTTGTATCATTTTGAGCAATCGGCTTATACATTGCATAAACAATCGCTGTGCCAAACCCCAACTCAGCAAAAGATAAAACATTTAAAATATTAGTAAACAGACCATTTAAACCTAAATATGCAACACTCAATGTTTTTATAAACACAGTGCGAATTGCAAAATTAAGTAAGACTGTTATTCCTTGAACAACAAGTGCGTAAGCACTATTTCTAAATGATTTGTTTGTACGCCCACTTTCCATATTATTCCAACCTCTATCTAGTAAACCCTCTGATGTTACTCGATTTCATTACTGTCTATTTTATTCAAATATTTCTAAAGCTTTTTGATAATAACGTTCCTTAGAAAAATATTTTTTCATAGCTTCTATTTGTCTCCTATTCTCCGTACTATATAAGCCATCTTTTATACTTAGCATAATTTTTTCAGCAAGTAATTGCTCTATATTATTACTGTTTTGATTCACTGATATTAACATTTTTTGAGTTAGCAAATCACACACACCATATATTTCTGGTATACCTCCATTTGCTAATGAGATGACTGGCTTTCCAGTACACATACCTTCAACAATTGTCAGTCCAAATGGTTCTTTCCACAAAGAAGGATAGACTAAAATATCCGCAGCCTTCAAATATTCAGGCAAATCATCATTATCAATATAACCTGTAAAAACAATATCGCTTTCTGTTTTTTTAGCCTCATCAAATATCTTTTTTTGATATTCTGTCTTTTTTGCCACATCGCAATACCAAGACGCTCCAATCAGCATTAGTTTACAATCACGGTTAAGAGATTTCCTTACATATTGAAAAGCCTTAATTAATTCAAATACTCCCTTTTCCTTAATAATTCTTCCGGTATATGCAATTACTATATCTTCAGATTTAATTTTGTATTTATCTCTGATAGTTTGTATTTTTCTAACAGAAACAGCTTTTGAAAATTTTTCTACATCAATACCATTATACCATACAATTATTTTAGCCTGTATTCTAGGATAGCTATTTACAATTTCCCTTTTAACAAACTCACTCACAGTGATAACCATATCACAGTTATCTAGTGCTTGTTCCTTTTCTTTTGTGTACGGTTGTAAATGACTGTTATGCATATGGAGACAAACCTTAGCATTTGTGCATTTACGAACTCTGCTTAAATATGAAAATCTGTTCTCAACAACAACATAATCATAAATATTTTTTTTTAGGCAGTTACATACATATATCAAATAAGGATTCAACTTAAATTTATTACGAATTCGAGGTGGTACCTTTATATATTTAAAATAGAATTTAGAAGTATAATAACTCATATGGACATTCGGGATTCTCTCTTTTTCTTCACCAATTCCATAAATATCCACCTCAAAATCTTGATTCTGACCAACTATTCTAGCAAAATTATATATAAGGTTCTCAACAGCTCCACCTTTCACTGGCGGAATTGGCAATTCACCAGCTGTTATTATTGCAATTTTTGTTCTCATTATCTATTCTCCTAATAGTTCTCTAAAAGAATTAATCGCCTTTAAATTCAAAGCCTCACATGATTGGATACATTTTTTTTTAGTTCTAAGCAATAACTCAGGTTGATTAATAAGTTTACTGACTTTTTCATAAATAGCTCTAGAATCCCGATTTACAATCCAACCATTTTCACCATCTGTTATTATATTTTCCGCTGAATCATAGTTTGTCACAACACAAGGGCAACCAACACTAAGTGCTTCAATCAAAACCATGCTATACGCTTCATAATCAGATGTCTGAACAAACAAATCAGCATACTGCATATATGGTATCGTATTAACTTTACGTCCAACAAACTTTATACAATCTTCAAGTTTCTTGCTTCTTGCAGATTCAATAAGAGGCTGTAAATCTTCACCATCTCCAACTATTGTCCATTTAAAACCCTCAATCCCAGATTTTTTAAGCATTTCACACGCATCAATTATACGATCAATCCTTTTTTGCCTATTTTCAATTCTTGCCACAGTTACAATATTGAAGCAATTGTTATCATAAGGAGATTTATCACTTTTTTTTAATGCAATTCTATTTAAATCCAACATATTTGTGACTACTTTTGATTTATATGCATATTCCGGAGCTATTTCATCGAAAATCTTTTTACAACCTTGACTAACATTAACAACATAATCAAAATTGTCATATTTAGGAATACAAATATCATGAGTTAATCCATGCTGTCTTGCATCATTGTGAATCCACGCTATTTTTTTCTTAGCAGTAACACATTCTCTTATAAAATCATCACAACCTCCAGAATAAACATCTAAATATTTATCATTTAAATATGAGATCGCAACATCATACTCACCTCTGACTTTCATAAATGGTAAACACATTTTCAAAATTCTTTGATATCCCACAAGTCTCTTAAGAACTTTCACTATCACTGCACCTACCAATTGATATATATTCATATATTTTTTCATATCAGAATATTCTGCACAGCAATATTCAACAATTTTATTTCCCTTAATAACATTGATGTTTTCAGGAATTTGTGTAACATCAGATATATAGTTACCAATAACACACAAATCTATATCATACCCGTATCCACTAAGATTATTTAACAAATTTAATAGCGATGATTCTATTCCACCAATTCCTTTCAACACCACTACTGAAAACAATATTTTCACTATTATATATCCTCACTTTTTATTTTGTACGTCTAAAATAAGCTTTACCTTTTCTAGTAATTTGAATAGTATTCAACCAAATACATACCGCCAAAAATAACATATTTTTACTAAAACTCCACAAGAGTGTTACCCATGTATAACACATAACGAAACTCAGAAGAACAGATGTAATTGTATATATGTATTTCTTCATTAAATCTCTACTGTATTTGCTTCTAAAATCACAGTAAATTAAAAGTTTTATTATAATAGTATACACACCAATACTAATGAATACACCAAACACCGAACCACCATAGAATAAACATGTAGAACTTAAAGGTAACATTTGCCAAGAATGAGTATATACCTGATGAACCTCTGGCGAACTCAAAACATTTTTAAATATATTCAGGCACCACTCCATTCCTGGAAGATATGAAGGAAAAAAGTTCAATATAAAATCTTTAGTAATCCTCTCAAAAGGCATAAAATCAACAGATTTTGCTGCATCATATCCAGATGCTAACGACCATGGCCCGCCTACATAACACTCAATAGTATTAGATAACTCCGCCACATTAAGTTGTTCTACTAAACTAGCATCCTTATAGCTTACGCCAAACTGCTTGATAAAAATCATACTGATAACAACTGTAATACATATTGGTACAAGTACCGCAATTTCTATCTTTTTATACTTCGGAAAAGCATAATATAAAACAAAAATGGTTGCTATCGCTGTTTGTAAAACAAAAGACCTATTGTATCCAAAAAAGGCTCCCATATTAATAACTGCAAATATTGCTCCTATAATTGTCCATAATAGGGGGTTGCCTTTCTCATACTGCTTTTTACAAAATGTTATTATGACAAGAAATAAGAATGTTTTTAATGTTTGAGCCGCAAGAATTCCAAATGCATCTGTGACAGGATCCTCAAATTTTGCATCTAGGGCTAGAAAATTAAATGTAGAAAAAACGACTGTCAAATTTCTAGACAATAAAAGAACTGTAAAAGCAATAATTGTCAATAATCCCACAAAACTTAAACCTATATTACAATAACACTTGCTATAGTTTTCATTTTCAAATCTATGTTGATACCGTTGGCCATAATATTTTATTGCCGCAAAACATGTTATCATTTCTATCAAGCTAATAATAACCGAATAGAAATATCCTTCAGATGAACAATTTATCATTGGCATTGTTATTGGCAATACGTTAATCTGTCCATTCGTAATTGAAATCAAAAACGGAACTAAAACAAATCTAATAACCATTATTCCAAAAAAAATTTTTAATGCAAGACCACCTTCTGCAATAGAAAAATAATTGTTAACCCATATCAAGCATGCTGAAAAAACCAATGGAACCAAAAAATACAATTCTAGTCCAGGTCTCATATTCTTCATATTTACAAATACAGCTACTGACACAAAGAGTGAAACAATTGCCAAGATACTATTTGTTGCAAAATTAAAAATATTTTTTACTCTATCTGTTATTTCATTTCGTATCATAATCTACACTGTCCTTCCTGCATCATTCACTTTTATTTATTACAATAGCAATACTATTTATAATCTACTTTTTCACTATTTTTCCAAACATCTGCATAATTTCTTTATGTATACATTTATTGCACTCAGAAATTTAGAAATTCCTTCTTGATTCTACTTTTAAATCTTATTGAATCTGGATTACAGTGCATTCTCAATACTATTGTCTATTATCTATTTACATTTTCAAAAACATTCTTTACTATATTTCTGACTTTTCTCAAAATGGAGCGATTGACTACTTTCCTATATCTTTTCATCACTTCTCGATCTATAGGGAGCTCGTGTTCAAATTCATATTTAAATTCAGTTGCCAGTATCTGACTAAATCGAACCGATGTCGGGTCACAATGTGTCCCGCGACCATCAGTTCCAATACTATTTACCAACGACTTTGTCGGATAAATCGTCAATTTACCTTGTTCATATTGATTATAGCACCATCTAATCGCCCACGAATCAATTTTTCCCTGCATTTGATGGCGTAACATTTTATCCAAATCTGTACCTCCTCTGCAGAACTTTGATATTTTTATAGGGTTATATTTATAATCATTATAATCTTTGATTTCCCAATCTATAGTCTCCCATCGATCTTTCCACGTTGCCCATCCCCAACTAGATGAACGATATGCTACATATATCGATTTTTGGTATGCTTTGGGAAGTTCAAACGGGAATTGATAGCCGCTTATTGACCATATTTTTTTTTCGCCTTCATAAAAGTCTAATGCATCATTCATAAATGATAAAAACTGAGGTGCTGTAATCAAATCATCTTCAACAACAATAACTTTCCCCCTTTGATTTATGATTTCAGTCACACCGGTAATTACCGATTTTGCCAAACCTTTGTTCTTTTCTGCTTCTATAATATGCACACTTTTAAATCCATTAATTTTGTGAATATACTTCCTAACAAGGTTTACATCCTTTGTCTGCTTTTCCTTCTTCGCCGCATCTGAAAAAACAAACAAATCTGTTTGATCTGCCAATTCATTTCTTTTCAAATTTTCTATGGTTTGTTCTACAGAATCAAGTCTATTATAAACAAACATCACTACTGGTGCTAATTCTCGTTCCATTCGTCTATCCTCTGAATATCTTTTATATGAATATCTTGTTTATTAATAACTACTGTGTTCGCCTCTACTTTTCCATGGATAACACATCCCGCACCAATCACTGCACCATCTTCAATTTGAGTTCCACGAAGAATAGTGACATTTGCTCCAATCCATACATTATTCCCAATACTTATCGGAGCTTTTCTATAGTGATTTCCTCTTCTTTCATCAGTATATCTATACTCATGATCATGATCTACCACAACAATATTCGGCCCAAAAAGACAATTATCACCAATTTGAATATTATCCATGCATGTTATTGAGCAACCCTGATTAAAAAAGCTTGTACCAATAGTCAATTCACCACCTTCAACTCTAAACGAAACATTTCTTCTAGTAAACACGCTGTGCTTTAAGGTCAGTTTCGATCCCTTTCCAACAGCTATTTCTGTTCTGGGATTAATATTTTGCACCAATGATGCGTTCACACTTCCTATATGTATAACATTTAAAAAAGCCATTCTTGCAAAATTTATAAGCATAATTAACAACTTTTTTAGATTTTGTTTTTTTAATCTCTCTATCATTTCAATATATCCTTATATATTTTTAGTAGCACTTCCAAATTCTGCTCACTATCGTGCGTTTTTGTCGCATGCTCTTTTGCTCTCGCTCCTATTACCTCCGCATTCTTTTCCATATCAAACATCTTTTTAACATAATAAGCCAACATATATGAAGCATCCGTTTGATACACATAGCCTTCTTTTTCATGCTTCAGTAGGTTCTTAACCCCACCAACATCTGAAGAAACACAAGGAACACCAAGCAACATTGCCTCTCCCAAAGAATTGGGAGAATTTTCAATTGTTGATGGCGAAACAAACACATTGCTCTTCAAAAAACGCTCTTTCATTTTTTGTTCTGTCAGTGATCCAGTAAAAGTAACTTTTTCCTCTAAGCCATATTCGGCAATCAATCTCTTAATGTACTTTGCAAAAGAAGATATTTTTAGCTTTTCATAAAGGCTATCGGTCTTTGTTAAATCATTTCCAGCAACATACAAATGCGCATCTGGATAATTTTTCAATATTTCCGGCATGGCTCTAAGCATAAAATGAAGTCCCTTAATTGGAGTCGCAGCCTGGCTCATAAAAATAGAATGCTTTTCACAATTCTGATATTCCCAACTTCCAGAATAGAATGAATCTCTTAAAGATTCATTACAGAAATGGTATTGTACCTTTGGATTAATTTCTTTAGTACAAGCTTCATCCCAGTCTGTTCTTCCAATTACATGACCCACTGATTTAATTATGGAAATTTCTGTCATGCCTCGGCGTTTCATTTTTGCAGCCTGTTGAAGAAGATTTCCTCTTGCAATATTACTTAATGTAAATCTTTTCAATTCCTTATATGGGATACCGTTATTGAAATGCATCCAATAAAAAGAAGGTAGTCCCTGTATATTTACTACTGTATTTTCTGGTTTATTAAATTCCTCAACTGCCACTAAACTATGTGGATACTCCGTTCCAAAAATATGTAACAAATCCGGCATTACCTGAGAAATAATCGTTCTAAGGTGCTCCCTCATGTACTTAGATTCATGCACTTGATCTTCTACTGGAAGAAATCCCAGTAATTTAGGTTGAGAAAAAGCATAGTAATGTATTCTTCCAATCGTACCCTTTTTAATCTCTTTGATTCCTAACTGGGGAAATGCAATATAAAGTTCAATGCTATCTATTTTTTCAATCGAATTTGCAAATCCTGTAATCCATCCGCAAATATTAGGAGCATTCACATTCATGTCCGCAGCGATTTTTGGAATTGGCACATTACAAATCCAAAGTATTTTCATCTTCTCCATCTTTCTCACCTTAATCCGCTATAAATTTCCACAATTTAGAGCACTGAGTTTTAGTATTCTTTTTATTTATCACAAACTCCTGCGCCCTGCTTCCTTGTTCCTGTAGCAATTCCTCATCCAAACTTAATGTTTCTTTTATTGCTTTAGCTAATTCATCCATTGTTTCTTGCTTTACAATGTATAGATACTGTAAATATTCTCTCGGAATACCAGCAATATCAAAACTCAATACAGGTGTTCCCGTTGCCATATACTCAAATAATTTAGAAGGGAAACAATATCCAGACGCCGGTTCAGACGGCAATCTCATGTTTACTAGCAATGATGCCTCTGCCTGTTTTTGCAGTACATCCTGTCTGCTTGGCAGGAAACCATAAAATTTAATCCTATCATCGTTTTTTGCGCACTCCCTAATATAATTTTCGGTATTACCTCCGCCGGTTATCCAAAGTTCTATATCAGGATCTTGAATACTTATAAACGCATCCACAAGCATTTTTATACCATACTGTTCATCCAGTTTTCCAGAATACATAATCGCTTTCTTTTTTTCTTTGGCAACCATAATCTGCTCAGATATATCATAACTTCCCTCCATCAAAATCCATTTATTAGACGGGATTCCAAGATATTCAGCCATTTTTTCTGCGTAAAGAATAAATCCATCAAACTTTTTCTGCATTTTCTTTATACTCTTCCAGTCAATTTTTTTCAGTGCAGCCTTCACGCGATTCTGCCCTAAATCCATAAACTGTGGTAAGTCGGTAATAATGAGATATATCTTGGCCTGTGGAATTTTATCTTTAATACGACACGCCGTTGCCATTGGTGCAGAACGCATTGAATATACAAAGACATTTACATCATTACCTTTATATCTGGTTTTGCACCATTCATCGACCGCTTTAATCATTGCTCTTTTACAATTTACTCGATTGATATACTTGTCGTTCTTATATCCGACACTTATATCTATTGCACCGGGCTTATGTTCCCATGTCACTGGTTCGATTATTCTGTCTTGATACAATGGATAAGGCGGCAATACGCTTCCATTTATGGAATCACACACAACACCACTTACTTCCTCAATCCCATAAAGCAAGTTTTTCTGGGATACCTGTGCGGAAGCTAAATCGTATCCCTTTTTTGCTTTAATCTTAAATTCCTCATCGCTTTCCCAACAACCAATCCATAATATCTGGGACATGATAATAACTCCTTCCTACAACCTCTTAATAACCCTTGCCGGATTTCCAGCGATCACACAGTTATCCTCAAATTTACCGCATACGACTGCACCAGCACCGACAACACATCCATCTCCCAACACTGTACCCTTTAATATTATTGAATTGCACCCAATAAAGCAGTTCCTGCCAATCTTAATTTCCTTGCTCGGTACCAGATCACTGTCACCGCCGTTTTCATCCCGCAGTAGCTTATTTCTTGTTTCTGCCTCAATAGGATGGAAGTCGTTGTCCAAAATCTTGCAGTTGCCACCGATGCAGGTATTCTCACCAATCGTGATCTTCTTACGGGCATAAATCGTAGCTCCAGAAATTCCAACATTATTGCCAATCTCAATCTCTGCCTCCGGAGCACGGGTAACAATGATTGTACGGCTATAAAGACCAACCAGATTGCTAAGAAAACTGCTCTTAATCGTAACATTCTCACCAATCTTCAGCTTAGCGCCGCCTTTATTAAAAATAATCGGTACACCTTTTAGCAAGAGGTTCTTTTCATATTCAACTTTTGTCATTTTCATAACCAGCTTAAACCAGTTACTATTCATACCTCTCGTCTCCTTTACAGTTTCAAAATCTCTTCTGCATACTTCTGTACACTTACATTCCTAG
>ENA-UAPG01000141-UAPG01000141.1-human-gut-metagenome-genome-assembly--contig:-NODE-141-length-21093-cov-9.965443_pt1 | contig 21093 bp, 19 predicted proteins | sample MGYA00243478_ERZ654573 | MGnify/ENA primary metagenome ERZ654573 (study PRJEB26926, sample SAMN06164711) | human gut metagenome | biome: ENVO:00009003; feature: ENVO:2100002; material: ENVO:00002003... | reverse complement strand
TACTGTTCTTCCAGTACCTTTATCTGACTCTCACTCATATGGGAGACTATATTTTTATATAATTCTTCGATCTCTGCTTTGCTGAATACTTCAAAATCCATTTTATCTTCTCCTTTCAAAATGTCATCCATGCTGGAAATCAGGCGTTCCAGGCGCTTCTTTTTCAGCTCCAGAAGTCTTTTCTGACTTCTTAAAACCTGCTCCCGGTCATAATCAGGGCTGTCCAGAATGGCTTTTATCTCCTTCAGGGGCATATCAAACTCCCGAAAGAATAAAATCTGGCGCAGAGTCTCCAAGGTCTTATCGTCATAAAACCTGTATCCCGCTTCATTGCAGACCGTGGGCTTCAAAAGCCCGATCTGGTCATAATAGTGAAGCGTGCGCACGCTGATACCCGTTATTTCAGAAACTTGTTTTACAGTCCTCATTCTATTTCTTCCTCCTGTCTTTCCTAACCAATACCCTACACTATGACCTTCCGTCAGAGTCAAGTATATTTTATAAGTTTTTTCTTGTTGCTGTAAATGTTCTGTGCTATGCTTTTTTCAGAACAAATAGGAAAGGCGGAGAAGATATGAAACTTCCAGACAATTCCGACATGGATCTGAAGGAACAGAAAGACCATGGCACAGCCTCTTTTCCCTGCGGCCTTTATGAAATTTTCGAGGTTACAAAATGGGATGGGGTAAAGCATCACTGGCATGATGAGGTGGAGATCCTTTATTTTATGAAGGGAGAATTTACACTGGATGTCAATATGGAGACTTACACGATTCAGGAAGAGTGTTTCTATTTTGTCAATGCAGGAGAACTGCACTCCATCCAGCCCAGATCCGCCTGCCTGGAATCTGCCGTGCTCTTTCATCCCCGCATATTGAGCTTCGACAATTATGACATTGCCCAGAGTCGTATCCTCCAGCCCCTTTTAAAGCGAAAACTGTTTTTCCCCCTGTGCCTTACCCCAAAGGATACGGCTTTTGCTGCTGTCAAAAAAGAGTACCTGGATATCGTAAATGTATTTTATCAGAGCGGCTCCTACCTTTCCAAAGAGGGACAGACGGTGACCGAAGACCTGCCCTCCCAGCTCTTTATCCGGGCCGGACTTCTGAAGATCCTGGGGATCCTGGCCGGTGCCGGGCTGCTGACTACCCAGGAGAAGACAGATGACTACAGGGTGGAGATCATTAAAAACTCTTTGGCTTACATTCATGAGCATTACCAGGAAAAATTTTATATCCGTGATCTGGCCCGGCAGGCGGGCATGAATGAGCAGTATTTCTGCCGTTTTTTTAAAAAAGCCATCGGAAGGACCCCTGTCACATATATTAACGAGTATCGTATCGGCCGGGCCATCACCCGGCTGCAGGATACGGACCTGCCGGTCATGGACATCTGCCTGGACTGCGGCTTCAACAATCTTGGGAACTTTTTAAGAGAATTCCGTAAGAAGACAGGCGCCACCCCTCTGCAGTACAGAAAAACCTTCCGCAGCGAAAAGTCATAATTTCGTAGTTTTTAATCAAATATTCGGAGGACAAACCGTGCCAAATGTCAGTATAATTATCCTCGTCAGGCGGAAACAGATAACCGCACAAAATTAAACGATCAGACGGAGGTATATATAACATGCAAAGAAAATGGTGGCACGGCAAAGTGGCATATCAGATTTATCCTAAAAGTTTTTATGATTCCAACGGGGACGGCATCGGTGATCTGCCGGGCATCATCAGCAAACTGGACTATTTAAAGGAGCTGGGCGTGGACATTGTCTGGATCTCCCCTATTTACGCATCTCCTTTTGCAGACCAGGGTTACGATATCTCAGATTACTATAAGATAGACCCCTCCTTCGGCACCATGGAAGATATGGACCTTCTGCTGAAAGAAGCAGAAAAACGCGGCATGTATATTCTTATGGACCTGGTGGTAAACCACTGTTCCGACGAACATGAGTGGTTCCAGAAAGCCTGCGCTGACCCGGACGGGGAGTACGGCAATTTCTTCTACATAGAGGACAGAAAAGAAGGAAAACTGCCCTGCAACTGGAGAAGTTATTTCGGCGGCTCCGTATGGGAACCCCTTCCCGGCTGTCCGGACAAGCAGTATATGCACCTGTTCCACAAAAAACAGCCGGATCTCAACTGGGAAAACGAAGCTGTACGGGAGGAAGTTTACAAAAATATCAACTGGTGGCTGGACAAAGGTCTCGGGGGCTTCCGTATTGATGCCATCATCAATATCAAGAAAAAGCTTCCCTATAAAGATTACCCGGTTGACCGCGCAGACGGCCTGAGCCTTATTGACCACATGCTGGAAGATGCCACTGGCGTAGGCGAATTCCTGGGTGAAATGCGCGACCGTACGTTCCTCCCCCACGACGCATTTACCGTTGGGGAAGTATTCAACGAAAAAGAAGAGGAGATCCCTGATTTCATCGGTGACAATGGCTACTTTTCCTCCATGTTTGACTTTGCTGAAACCTCTTTCGGCAAAAGCGAAAAAGGATGGTATGACTGCAAACGCATCACACCGGAAGACTATAAAAAATGCTGTTTCCACTCCCAGAAACGTGTGGGGGATATTGGATTTTTGTCAAACATCATTGAAAACCATGACGAACCCCGCGGTGTGAGCTACTATATCCCGGAAGGGGACTGCTGTGATACCAGTAAAAAAATGCTGGCAGCCCTGTACTTTATGCTCAAAGGTCTTCCTTTCATCTATCAGGGACAGGAGATCGGCATGGAGAATCTGGGTGTGATCCCTCTGGAGGAAGTTGATGATATCAGCGCTCTTGATCAGTATCATGTGGCACTGGAAGCCGGTTACTCTGAGGAAGAGGCACTGAAGATCATGGCTACCTATAACCGTGACAATGCCAGGTCCCCTATGCAGTGGAACAGCTCCGAAAACGCAGGATTTACAACAGGAAAGCCGTGGCTCATCCTTAACTCCAATTACAAAAGCATCAATGTGGAGTCCCAGATCCAAGACGAAACCTCTGTTTACACCTTCTATAAAGCGCTGATCGCCCTGAGAAAGAATCCGGAATATCAGGAAACGGTGGTATACGGAGAATTGGTTCCCTATCTTGAGGAACGCCACAACCTTATGTCTTATTTCCGCAAGGGTGACAAAACTCTGCTTGTTATGGGCAATTACCAGAATGAGGCGCAGACCGTGGAACTGCCTGCTGCCTGCAAAAAAGTCCTGATCAACAACTATCCGGACATGAACCTTGCAGATGGTGCCATAACCTTACACGGTTACCAGGTATTGGTACTGGAATTGGTGAATTAAATTTCCCTTTACGCTATATCTATGATAAAATAACCCCATAAGCTTTAGCGTGGGCCAAAAATGCCGAAAGGGATTTTCAGGCTCACTCTAAAGCGCTGAATATGATCAGGGGGTTTTACCAATGAGAGAAAGCGGAATTTTACTTCCCATATCCAGCCTTCCGTCAGGCTTCGGAATCGGCTGTTTTTCAAAAGAAGCCTATACCTTTGTGGACCAGCTTGCATCTGCCGGACAGAAATACTGGCAGATCCTGCCTCTTGGCCCCACCAGCTACGGGGATTCTCCTTACCAGTCTTTTTCCACCTATGCGGGCAATCCTTATTTCATAGACCTGGAAGTGCTGATCCGGGAGGGTGTGCTCACACAAAAAGAATGTGATGCCGCCGACTTCGGTCAGGATCCCAGGGCTGTGGACTACGGAAAGGTATACAAGGCCCGTTTCAAACTTCTCCGCATGGCATATGAGCGGAGCCATATCACACAGAACCCGGATTTTCTGGCCTTTTGTTCCGAAAATTCCTGGTGGCTGGAAGATTACGCGCTCTTCATGGCAGTGAAGAATTTCTTCGGAGATGAATGCTGGGACCAATGGCCGGAGGATATCCGAAAGCGTTATGGGTTTGCCCTGGACTATTACAGGGAAAAGTTGTATTTTGATATTGAGTTTTACAAATATATGCAGTTTCAGTTTACCTGCCAGTGGCAGAAGCTGAAATCCTATGCAGGACAAAAGGGAATCCGGATCATCGGGGATATCCCCATCTATGTGGCATATGACAGCGCGGACACCTGGGCGCATCCCGAGCTCTTCCAGCTCGATGAAGATAATGTCCCTGTGGCTGTGGCAGGCTGTCCGCCGGATGGGTTTGCCGCGGACGGGCAGCTTTGGGGCAATCCCCTGTACCGCTGGGATCATCACAGAAACACAGGGTTTGCCTGGTGGATGGAACGGCTGTCCTACACCTTCCGCCTCTATGATGTGGTGCGGATCGACCACTTCCGGGGATTTGATGAGTATTTCTCCATACCTTACGGGGACACCACAGCCTGGAACGGGCACTGGGAAAAAGGCCCCGGAATTGAAATTTTCAACAGGATGAAGGAAGTCCTGGGCTGGAAAGATGTGATCGCGGAGGATCTAGGGTATGTGACGGACTCTGTCCGTCATATGGTTTGGGAGAGCGGATTTCCGGGTATGAAAGTGTTTGAATTTGCCTTTGACACCAGAGATACCGGGTGCGCCAGTGATTATCTGCCCCACAACTACCCTGTTAATTCCGTGGTCTATACAGGCACCCATGACAATGCCACCTTAAACGGATGGTATCAGGATATCTCAGAGAAAGAAAAAGAAATGCTGCGGGATTATCTGCATGACTACACCACTGCGGACAGAAATTTGTACTGGGAAGTCATCTGCCGGGTTATGGGAAGCGGGGCACGTCTGTGCATTATTCCCATGCAGGATTACCTGGGCCTTGGAAATGAATGCCGTATGAATACCCCGTCTACACTGGGTAAAAACTGGAAATGGCGGCTTCTGCCGGGTGAATTCTCACAGGACTTACAGAACCGGATAAAGAAAATCACAAGAATTTATGAAAGGCAATAAATTATGACGCAAAAAGAACGTATGCTGAAAGAAATGCTCTATTACTCTGCGGATACCGTGCTTGCCAAAGAGCGGGCACAGGCCAAAGAGCTGTGCTATGATTTTAATATGTGCCGCCCCTCCGAGGGTGAAAAAAGAGTTTCTATATTAAAGGAACTGCTGGGAAAAACAGGGGAAAATGTATGGATGGAACAGCCTATCTATTTTGACTACGGCAGTAATACGGAAGTGGGCGAAAATTTCTTCGCCAACGCCAACTGTATCATTTTAGATGTGGCGAAAGTGACCATTGGCAAAAATGTCATGTTTGCCCCCAATGTCTCCCTCTACACAGCGGGCCACCCCCTTCACCCGGAAACAAGAAATTCAGGCTGGGAATATGGGATTGCAATTTCCATCGGCGACAATGTTTGGGTGGGTGGAAACGTGGTGATCAATCCGGGCGTGCATATCGGAAGCAATGTGGTGATCGGCTCCGGAAGCGTTGTCACAAAGGATATCCCTGACAACTGTGTTGCTGTGGGAAATCCGGCTAAAGTGATCAAAGAAATCACGGATGAGGATAAGAAATACTATTTTAAGGACCGTCTTTTTGAAATCGGCGGGGAGATAAACGAATAATGAAACCAATGCCGGAGGACTGCCAATCTGCAGTTATCCGGCATTGATATTATTTCCGGCAGTCAGCCTATTATTTCTTCCGTCTGGATTTTTATGTCTCAAAACAATTGCTTTAAAACAGTATCGCGGTTTCTGAGCTCATTCTTCTTTTCAAACAGCAGGTTCTCCTGTAACGAATAAACATCCTGCATATAAAATAAAATTTATAAATTGTAATCATTTGAGCAGACTAATAGAAAATATATATGCCGCTTAATCAGTATTTTTATCAGTATATTTATTGACTTTTTGATCGGCACGACATATACTAATATTGAAAGAGGTGATTTTATGAATTCTATCAGAAGTGCTATTGAAAATACCATACCCATTTCCCAATTTAACCGGGGGCTGGCCGGTAAAATTTTCGATGAAGTAAAGCAGTATGGCGCCAAAGTAGTCATGAAAAACAACACTGCGGAATGTGTCCTTTTATCTCCTGACGAATACATCCGGCTCATGGACGAGATAAACGACGCACGCCTCATGGCTTCCGCCACAGAACGGATGTCCCATTTCAATCCTGACACAATCATTCCCCAGAAACAGGTGGATCAGGAAATGGGGTTCCAGCCAGCCGATTATGAAAATGCCGAAGACATTGAGTTTGAATGAGCTGGAATGTCAATTACCTTCCGGAAGCCCTTGAAGACCTTCGCAGGCTGGACGGCAGCCAGCGGATTCTAATCCGAAAAGCAATCCAGAAAGTCTGCCGGAACCCATTGCCGGAAGCAGAAGGCGGCTACGGAAAACTCCTGGGGAATAAAAACAACACAAACCTGTCCGGCTTTTTAAAGGTCAAGCTTCGGGGAGCCGGACTGCGTATTGTCTATCAGCTCATCCGCCAGAACGATGATATGCTGGTAATCGTCATTGGCGCGCGTGAAGATGATGAGGTTTATGAAATTGCTAGCAAACGAATTACTAAGCATGACCTTTAACAGGAGCAGCAGTTATTTCTGCTGCTCCTGTTTTAGAATTTATATCCGCTTAAAATACTTACTGGGTACCAGACCATCCACAGCCTGAAGCCCTATAGCCATCTCCCAGCACTGGCGTCTGTACTCTTTACTGTACTCCTAATCCGGAATGTAATACTCGTCCATATTTACCTCCTGTCACGGCTGTTTCCCGGACGGACATGTAAACCGGGGCTTTTCTTAAACCAAAGCATTTATTTTCAAGACGTAACAGTTCAGACAAACTGAACTGTTACGCATCCAGCCATTAAAAATCGCTTCGCGATGGGCAGGTCAGCGCAGTGAATACGCAGACCTGTCTGTACTGTTACATCAAGACTCAAATCTGACGGATTCCCCTGTTCGGGCGGATTCTCTTACTGCTTCCATCAGCGCAAGGACTCTTCTCGTCTCCGGAATTTTCACCAGAAAGTCTTCCTCACCGAAATAAGCTTTTTTATAGTTCTCAAAATAATCCTCATGACAGGTGGAAACCGCCGGGATATCCTCTGTGAGGATGGTGCCCTCTGCCGGCGGGCCAAACGAACGGGTAGGCCCTGCTGCCGTCATGGTGCGTTTTCCATCCACGTTTTTCAGCAGATGGGCGGTCCGTACGATCTTCCCCTGGGGTTCAAAACCGTCCACATACGCGGTGCCTTTATTCCCTCCCATGATCCAATGGCGCTCAAACCATTTCTCATGCATTTTATCCGTCAGAAAATACGTGCCCAGTTCCACCTCTGCTGTGATCCCATTGTCAAATTTCATTAGGATCTTAAAATAGTCATCCACTTCAAAATTGATGATATTTCTCAGATCCGCAAAAACAGTCTTTACTTTGGCGCCCTGCATCATCCACAGAACCTGATCCAGAAGATGAACGCCCCAGTCGTAAAGCATACCCCCGCCCTCACTGATGTATACATGCCAGTCGTGCATGTTGCCGTTGAAGCCGTACAGGCTGTTTTTTAATGTATATACCTCACCTAGCTTCCTCTGGTCATAGATTTCCTTCATAATGCGGAAATCCCTGTCCAGCCGCCGCTGGTGGTGCACAGTAAATCTGACGCCGCACTCCTTCACCACGCTGACCATATGGTCAAGTTCCTCCACATTCATGGCTACCGGTTTTTCACAGATAATATCCTTTCCTGCTCTGGCTGCCTGAATGACCAGATCGTGATGCCGGTTGTTGTTGACAGCGATCAGTACCACCTGGACCTCCGGGTCCTGCATCAATTCTTCATTGGACGCGTATCTTTTGATGCCGTCCTTTACATCCTTTAACTGTTTTTGGTCAAGGTCGGAGATCCCTATCACCCGGAATCCTTCCATTTTCGTCAGCATATTTTCATGCTCATGCCCCATAAACCCATGACCCACAATACCTATCCTGATATCTTCCATACTAAAATCCCCTTTATCAGACGGACATCTCTGTCCCCTTTACTGCTCATGACCTAAGACATGTGGTCCCGTACCTGCCGCACTGCCTTTTGGTCAAATCACAAAGTTCCTTAAATACCTGGCACTCAGGACCACCGCTTTTTTCGCATCCTCCAGGTCTTTTTCAAATGCCTTATCTTCCACCTCAATGCAGGTGTATCCGTCATATCCGATGTCTGTCAGGGCTGATACATAGTTTCCCCAGTCCACATCTCCCAGCCCCGGAAGTTTCGGAGACATATATTCTAAGGGCACGGCCATGGTCCCCACATCTGCCAGCTTATCCTCATATACTTTGATATCCTTGTAGTGCACATGGAAGATCTTATCCCTGAATTCATAGATTGGCTTGATATAATCAATCTGCTGCCACACAAAATGGGAGGGATCATAATTGATCCCAAAGTTGGGACTGTCCAGGATCTCAAACACTTTTCTCCAGTTTGCAGGGCTTGTCATCAAGTTCTGCCCGCCCGGCCATTCATCCTCGGTAAAAAGCATAGGGCAGTTCTCAATTGCAATTTTTACGCCCTTCTCCTCCGCATATTTTACAATAGGCGGCCACACCTCTTTTACGGTTTCCAGATTCTCCGATACTGTTTTTTTGGGGTCCCTGCCCACAAAGGTTGTGACCATATTCACACCCAGCATGGCAGATGCATCTATGAGCTTATACAGATGCTTTATATAGGAAGCCCGTTTCTCAGGATCCGGGTCCAGTGTATTGGGATAGTAGGCAAGGGAGGAGATCTCCACCCCCCTTTTCTGACAGTAAGCAGTAAGGTATGCTGCTTTTTCCTCATTCATTTCCGCCACATCAATATGGCTTACACCGGCATATCTTCTCTGCGCTTTTCCCCGGGGCCAGCATGCCACTTCCAGGCATTCCAGGTCATGAGATGCGGCAAAATCCACCACTTCCTCAAATGTCATCCCATCACAGATTGCTGTGATAAAGCCTAATTTCATACTATTTTCTCCTCTCTCATTCCGGGAATATCATTCCCCATACCCTTTGTACGGTTCCAGCAGTTCTTTCAGATCCTGTATCTGACCCGGCCCCACTGCTCTTGTCTTGATCTCAGTGGAATGTTCCAGCTTCCCGTTCCACCGAAGCCTGGAACGGTTCTGTTCTTCCTGGCTGAAATGTACATTCATCCTGCCGTTCACCCATGCAGGCGTACCGGAAATCCCGCAGACCGGGCATTCTACGGCAGTGCTGTCCTTTGACACTGTCAGCATGTTACAGTGACAGACCGGGCAGATGCCCTCCTCCTCTCCCCGCCATGCAGTGCGTTCTTCCTCACTCCCGGCGGCAAGGGCCGCGGCAATGTTCTTTCCCATTTTTCTCATGCGTTCTATCTGTACTCCATTACCAAGAACATGCTCACAGGCCATGGCGCCGTGATATTCATGCATGTCGATCACATCAATCCCCATGGACATGGTGAATGCATACATGGTGGGAAGCATGAAGGAGAGCCAGTTCTTTGTCATAGCCCCGCCCACGGAAATAAGTGCGCCCACTCTCTTTTTAAAGCTTCTCTCATCCGGCAGCTTTTCTCTGTCTTTTCCGGCACCCAGTCCTTCCTCAAACGCCGCTTTTCTGAATGTGATATCGTGAGAAGGTCCGATCCTGTCACAGACAGTTTTAAATCTGCCTGTTGGGCTCAGCACATAAGCAGGGGAACCCACTATGACAGCATCACACGCCATAAGCGCTTCATCCAGGATATAAAAATCATCCTTTATGGGGCAGCCCCCTTTTCCCCGTCCTGTGGTCATTCCCACAACACAGGAAATGCAACCCGTGCACGGCTTGATCTCCAGCTCATCCACACGGATAAACCGCACTTCACAACCTGCCTTTTCACACTCCATCAGTGCTGTTTTTACCATAATATCTGTGTTTGCCAGCCTTCTTCCAAAGGACAGGCCCAGTACATTTTTCTTTCTCATTTTATTCATCCTGTTCTATGATATCGTCACTTCCCGCTCCCGGATGCCTTCCAGGGGCACCGGGATATAGGCAGTTCTGGTGGCAACTGTCAGTTTCACTTTATGGACGCCTTTTGTAAGGCCGCCCGCCTTCATGACCCGGATATACAGAGGCTCTCCGTACTCCCATTTATAGGATGTGACCGTCTCTGCCTCCTGTAAAGTAAACCAGTCTTTTTTGTCCACAGAAATGCGTATATCTTCCTTTTGGACTTCCTTTCCATCCTCCGAAATCCGGATGTATTCTATCATGGACATGGGGATTCCTCTGTAATAGGTGATGTTTGTCTGCAGCTCATATCCTGTGATCTGTCCGTTCTCCACCACGTTCACGCATGTATTTTCCAAAAAAACATTATTGTCAAACATATGATTCCTCCTGTCTCTGAATCTCTTTTAAACACTGTTTTATGAAAGCAAGCTGGGCTGCCACCTGTTCTTTTTCCGCCATTGGTCTGCCGGGAAGTGTAAAGCGGTTCCCTTCATATTCCGCCGCCACATACCCCTTGTAGCCATGGTCATGGATGTAGGTTAAAAGCCCTTTATAATCCATGGAATACTCCGGCCCCTCCTCTGTCATCTCGAACAGCTTGAGGTGGAAATGTTTGATATAAGGCATATATTCGTCCAGTACATCAAAGTCATAATTCTCATATCCGTCACACAGAGGCATAAACATTCTATCGTGCTCTGATCTGATGGCATCCTCCAGTTCTTTCGGATAGACAAAATTGTTCTCTCTTAAAACACGGTGCAGGTCCGTGCCCTTTTCAAACAAGGTGTCAATATAATCAAACACCCCAGGGCTTGTACCGTTTGCCGTCTCATATTCCCTTACCACCCGGGGAAACCGGCGGCAGAATATGCCCGTATCAATGACAAGTCCTATATATTTGCTGTCCAGCCGCCGCATCTCATCAATAAATGCCTTTGTCTCAGGGATATCAAAAGCCATGCCTGCATGTACTTCCAACGCCACGGATACGTCGTACTGTTCACAGAAGGGGAGCAGAGGCTCCAGCACCCAGTAAGGGACCATGGACACCAGACGGATCAAGCGGATCCCCAGCCTGTCTGCCTGTTTAATCTCCTTTACCAGAAGCTCCACACATTCCCTCTGGGTCAGACTTCTGTTTTTGTACAGATTGGTGTTCAGAAATACATCTGCGATCACAGGTTTCAGACCGGTTTCGGCCAGAAGTGCATGCCATTCCGAAACAGTCTCATCTGCAATATCCGGCGCATCTTTCAGCATCTGGTCCGGGAGGATCTCTATCCCCTCGGCCCCTTTCTCCTTAACAAAATACATGATATCCCTAAGGCTCATGCGTTTATTCAAATACTCGTCCTGTAAGCTGTAGAGGCTTACACAAGTCTTAATCTCTGACATATTCCTCTCTCCTTAATCCAGTTTGATCTCTTTTCCTGCTTTTGCGGATTTGTAAATGGTATCCAAAATCTGTGTCACAACAAATGCCTGTTCCGGTTTCACCAGCGGCTCTTTGTCCTCCAGGATCGCCTCCAGCCACTGTTTACACTCTTTCACCTCAGGGGAACCACCGCCGTTCCCCTCAAAAAATGCGATAGCGCCTGTATCGGATATATGTTCCTCTGTGAGCAGACCGCCTGTGGTCTCATTGAATACCAGGTCATATCCCTCCTGGCTCATCCCGCCAACCATCTCCGCACCTGCTTTTGTCCCGCACAGGGTTGTGGCAGCTTCTCTGGAGTCTTTCACATTCAGCGCCCAGGCAGATTCCAGAAAAATAGTTGCACCGTTTTCCATCTTCACATATCCAAACGCAGAATCTTCCACCTGGAAGGTTTCCGGGTCCCAGGGACCGAACATATTGCCCTCTGCTGCCTCCGGCAGATGGCCTAATTTTTCAAACACGGAGCCTGTCACCGTGGCCGGTTTGTAGTTATCCATACACCAGAGCGTAATGTCAAGCGCATGGGTTCCGATATCGATCAGGGGACCGCCGCCCTGCTTTGCTTTATCAGGAAATACCCCCCAGGTGGGAACCGCTCTTCTTCTGACTGCATGGGCCTTTGCAAAGTAGATCTCACCCAGCTTCCCCTCGTCACAGGCCCGTTTCAAAGCCTGGGCATCTGTGCGGAAACGGTTCTGGTATCCAATGGTAAACTTCTTTCCGGATTTTCTCCAGGCATCCATCATCTTCTGTGCATCCTCGGTTGTGGCTGCCATAGGCTTTTCACATAATACATGTTTTCCCGCCTCGAACGCGTCTACCGTAATGGGGCAGTGTGCTACATTAGGCGTGCACACATGCACCACGTCGATTTCCGGGTCTTTTAATAATTCCTTATGATCTGTGTATATTTTTGCACCTTCTGCCCCGTATTTTTCTGCTGCTTTCTCAGCTCTTTCAGCCTGGATATCGCAGAATGCGACGATCTCACATTTGTCTGCCTGGGAAGTAAGAGCCGGAAAATGTTTCTGGTTTGCAATCCCCCCGCATCCGATCACTGCTACCTGTAATTTGTTATTTTTCATGATTTATTTCCTCCTGTTTTGCTTTTTCTCTTAATTGTCCACGGATATGGTCCGCGTCTTTGTCACTCATTTTCCAAAGCAGACATGCTGCCGCTGCAAGGAAAAAGATAATAGCCGGAATCAGATTGACTACGATATTGATCCCTCTCATGGCCTGGGCGGTCTGCTGTGCATTGGCAACGTAACCGAAAAATCCCAAGAGAAGGACTCCCACCGCACCGCCGATGGCATTTCCTATTTTTGTTGCCAGTCCGTATGTAGCATAGGCGGTCCCGTCTGTGCGGATGCCTGTTTTCAGTTCCATATAGTCCACTGAGTCAGCCACCATGGAAAGTGTCATGGGAAAACCAACGTTGAACAGACCGAAGATCCAGCATCCGGCAAGTACCATTTTCATGTTGTCAAAGGGTGCAAAATAGATGACTAAAAGACCAATCCCCTGCACGATCATAGAGCCCATCAGCACGTTCCTCTTGCCGAATCTCTTGGCTGCTGCCGGCACAAACAGGGAGCCTATAATGCCGCCGATGGATGGAATGGTCATGATCAGTGCTATCATGGTAAAAGAACCCAGACAGTAGATCACATAGTACGCTGTCACTGCGATCCTCCCCATAAATGCTGTCATCTGCAGAGTCATAATAAGGGTGACGATCATCAGATACTTGTTTTTGATCAGGTTGTTGATGGTATCTTTAAATGAAAATTTCTGTACGCCTGAGACCGGCTGAACATTCTCTTTTGCAGTAAAAAATACCATCAAAAACAGGGGAATGGATATACATCCGTAGATCACTGCTGTCATCATATATCCATGTCCGTCTGCCACCTCCGCACCGGCGCCTGAAAATTTCAGCAGCAGGGTGGCGGAACAGGCATTGACGATCACCATGCCAAGATTCATACCGATATTTCTTGATGTATTGATCTGGTTTCTCTGATCTGCATCCTCCGTCATGACGCCTGCCAAGGCCCCGTACGGGATGTTGGTCAACGTGTATATCATTCCTGCCACAATATAAGTGACTGCCGCCCAGATAATTCCTGCTTTGGAACTTCCTCCAAAGGGATTGGTAAACGTCAGCACTCCCATAATTGCCAGAATGGGACAGCCAAACGCTATGTACGGCCTGAAGCGTCCGAATTTGGAGCGTGTCCTCTCAGCTATAGCCCCCATCATGGGATCATTCACCGCATCCCAGATACGTGCCCCCATCATGATCACGGAAACAACAACCGGTGCCAGACCTACCACATCCGTATAAAACACGGTCAGATAGGAACCCACAAAAGTCCAGACAAACTGCGATGCCAAATCCCCAAATCCGTAGCATATGACTGCCGCCCTAGATGCTCTTTTCTTATATTCCATCATTTTTCTCCTTTTCAGTAATGAGCCTGCATAACCCGGTCTGCCCGGCTCCAAGAGATATCTCTGTATTTCATGGTTTAACTATACAGGCTTTTTGGCATCCGTACCTTTCTCTGGTTTCGTATAATCGGTCGTTTTTTGCGTCTTCTCGTTCTCTTTTCCCTCAGCCGCAACAATCGTAGTATATATATTACACTAAAACGCCTCAAAAAAGCCAGCCCATAAATTTTATGGACTGGCTGTTCCTGTCTAAGAGCATGTTTGGAAATTGTTTTCGGCAAGCTGTGCGTCACGCTTTGTGGGAGATCTGACCCCGATGAGGGAGGCGCAGCGGGCTAGGTTGACCGAATTGGGGGCAAATATACCGCAAAGTGGGGCGTGCAGACTGTCGGAATGAGTTTTCAAACACGCTCCAGAGCATGTTCTTCCTTATGCTAGATCCTGATAGATATGGATCATGGAAATCTCATGTTCCTGTAAAGTCACATCAAACTTCAGTCTGCCTTTTCCCGTTTCTCTTTTCTCCATACTCAGGCCCGGAATGCAGGTTTCCCGTAAATACTTTACATCACTGCCATCCAGGTCATTTTCATACTGGAATCTCTTCCATTCGCTGAGAATACTGCCTTTCTCCCGGTTGACTGTCCGCTTTTTGATAATAAATTTCTCATTGACAGGCATATCCTCCAGCTCAATCTCCAGCTTAACGGGCTGGTCATCTTCAAATATATCTGCCAGCACTTCCGGATTTTGAATGTTTTCGTCCCGCAGAAAATAGTTGCTGCTATACCATTTGAAATTAAAACAGATCATATAGTAGCTCTGTTTTCCTTTTCTGGTGATAATATAATGGTCTCCCTTAGAAAGAAGCGTATCCCCCAGTTCATTCATAAACTGAAGGGCAAAATATGCGGGTTTGCGTATACTATCCTTTGTGAGGATCCCGCTGCCGCCGTTTGCGATCCCTACGGTATCATAATAGCTGCTCACCCAGTCAGACCCCATCCAAATACTGATCAGATCCACCGAATCCCCTATCTCAGACAGCTTTCGCGCGATATATGCGGCCCGGAAGCAGCTGTCATTGAGATAATTTCTGTTTGAGATGGAATTATTCCACTCTGTGATGTAAAGCTTGCATTTTGGAATATCCAGACTGTCCAGGATCTCCCGCATCATCTCTATCTGCTCTGTTTCAAAGTTTTCTCTCACTGCCCGTTTATATACAATAGTTCCGCCCGTCTCCTTCGTCTCATAGGGAAACAGGAGAAATGACACAAAATCCGGCACACAGTCATGTTCCACACAGAGCGTCAGAAATCTCTTCAAAAACACCTGGTCTTTTTCAATGATCCCCATAGGCCCGCCAACCTGGGCATCCTTTACAACAGACTTTATCACTCCATATGCATACCGGAAGACCCGGAAATAATCATATCCCTCCCCCTGGTAATAAGGGCTGTTCCGCTCATGGTTACTGTCCCTGGAAAGTTCAAAGATCCACTGGCTGACTTCCTCCTTGCCATAACGTTTCACGATATGGTGGATAAAATCTTTCAACTGAGCTTCCCATATTTCCCTGGACCCAAAATCAATATATTCCTCCTCATAGAAAATGGAATGCCCTTCTGATCTGATGGCCGTGTCCGGTCTTCTTCCCAAATCCAAAAACGGCAGCGCGTGGTGGGATACCAGGAAATCCAGAACTACATCCAGTTTATCATAATTATAACCACCAATCCTTTTTCCGTCGCTTATCATCAGCTTCCTGGAAAATACATTCCAAACTCTCACATACCCAAATCCAAGCTGTTCCATCAGATGCAGCGTATGATACTGCAGATTTGCCAGTGTCAGGTTATATACAGAGCCAATGTTCAAAACTTTGTTCCAATTCTTTCTGTAAGGAGCCCCCTGCTCCGGATCCACAGCCACAGAAATTCTGCCTGCCGGGGAAAGCCTTTTTTCTCCTATTTGTCTTTCCTTCAATTCCCGGAGCAGTTCTTCCCGCAGTTTCCTGTCCCGGTCTTCTTTTTCCTGTGCCTGTGCTTTTTTCTGGCGCCTGTAATCCGAGGGAGACAGTCCGTAAATATCACGAAATGCTTTGTTGAACACAGAGGGGTTGGAGAAACCGCAGTCCACAGCTATCTTGGTAATATTGCTGTCTGAATACAGCAGTTCCTGCATGGCATACCTCACACGGACATTTTTCACATAATCTGCGAAATAGATACCTGTCTGCTTCTTAAAAAAACGAGACAGTGTGGCGGTGGATACAAACATACGCTCTGCCAGTTCAGACAGACTCAGGCTGTACCGGAAATTTCTGCTCACATACTGAAAGATCTGCTGCAGCCTTACATCATTGTCCGCTTTGCTCATATTTTCCATATTACTGTCCAGCCGGTAGTTCTCAATGAGACAATCCAGCAGTTTAAACAGCAGACTCTTTAGGAGGCATTGGGTGCTGTGCGTCTGTTTTACATACTGATACATCAGTTCTCTGCATATCTTTCTAAGCTCTTCATAATTGCGCTCTGTATCATTCACACTGTTGCATGTAAAGATGCAGTTTTCATTTTCCATGACCTCTGACAGGATTTCATAAGAATATCTGACACAGCAGAAGATGGTATCCTGAAAGGCCTCCAGGCTGTGGGTAACCCCGGAATTCATCAGGATCAAATCTTCTTTTTTCAAATGATACCGCTTATCCCTGATCTCCGCAGTCATATTCCCTTCGATGACGAAAATAAGTTCCATCTCCGGATGAAAATGTGCGGACTCATGGATACCTTTTACTATTTTCAGATTCCGGTCCGTGTTTGTGCTCATATGGTTCCTCATTTCTGTTTATGTCTGCTGTGCTTTTTCCTATGTAAGTAATGGCTTTTTCATCTGCCTCTGAAAGTTCCGTATATACAATAGAACGGTAATCCACGCTTTCTTTTTCCGATATCTGCTGCCCTGTACTGTCTGCTGTCTTCTCTGTTTCCTTGATCAACCGGTTTCTTTGGCGCCTGCTATTCTCCGTGGTTTTCCGGGAATGGATGACCAGTCCGTTCCGGATATAGAACAGTTTGTACCCCTCCTCCAGTGCCACCGTATAAATGATATCCCTGCTTGTCAGCTCCCGGTAAGCATGCAGGCCTTTATCCAGATATCTCAGTTTGTCCGCCAGATCCCGGTACCGCACTGCCATCTCAAACTTCTGTTTTTCTGCGGCGCTGTGCATATGGGTTTCCACAGTCTGCAGAAATGCCTGCATCACAGAGGGGTTTTCACATATTTTCTGCAGGATCCGGCGGTTAGAGAGAAAACGCTCCTCTGACAGGCTCTCCGGAAAAAGGTGGTAGGAAAAGTCTATCCCCTCCCCCTCTCTTTCCTCCAGCGGATACAGGTTCTGCATGCTATCCACTAGCTCTTCCAGGCTCCTCCGGCTCCTCACCGGTCCGTAACTGTTTTCTGTCTTTGTATAACTGACTGCCAGAGGGCTTTTCCTCCTGTCCGTTCCCAGTTCCAGATACACATACTTTTCATCTAACTTCATGATGACATTAAAATAAGGGCGTATCTGCTTGATCAGCCTGCACTCCAAAAGCATTGCCTCCAGGTGTGTATCCGTTACCGTATAATCCATATCCCGGATAAAGGGAGACATTTTTTTCGCTTTCTCCCACTTGGGTTCCGGTGCAAAATAAGAGCTGACACGCTTCTTTAAACACTTGCTCTTTCCAATATAGATGACCCTGCCCTCTGCGTCCAGCATTTTATAAATACCGGGGGCCTCCGGGAGTTGTTTCAGCTTCTTTTGTATGATGTCTGTCAGCATGATCTTTTCCTGTTATGCTTTGATGGCCCAGCGCATTTTCGTAGACCTTGCCCGTGGATTTCTTCTGCATTCTTCCGCGGACGGCCGGATGACTTCTGTGGCCGTTTCTCTGTATATCCCTGCCTTACTCAACTGCTTGAAGGATTTTTTTACCAGTCTGTCTTCCCCTGAATGGAAGGTCAGGATTGCCGCACGCCCACCTTCCGCCAAAACATCCGGCAGTTTTTCCAAAAATGCTTCCAGCACTTCAAATTCACTGTTCACATCTATCCGCAGCGCCTGAAAGGTCCTCTGGCAGGATTTTTTCACTGCCTCCTCCCTCTCCTTTTCAGGGACGCGGCACAGCGCTTTCTCTATCACTCCCCGAAGCTGTGTGGTGGTGGATATATGGTTCCCTTTTTTTGATTCCTGCATAACAGCTCTTGCGATCTCCTTTGCAAAAGGCTCGTCTGCATTCTCTATGAGCATTCCCTCCAGTTCTTCCTGGGTCACTTCTTCCAAACGCTGTGCAGCGGAAACGCCCTTTTCCGGGTTCAGCCTTAAATCTAAAGGACCGTCTGTTTTATAAGAAAATCCACGGTCCGGATTGTCTATCTGCATGGAGGATACGCCCAAATCTGCCAGAACAAAGTCAAACTTTCCCGCCTGCTCTGCCACCTGGTCAATGTCCGCAAAATTTTTCTGCAAAATGGTCAGGATCTCCGGGCCATACCCTTTTTTCTGCAGCCGCGCCCTTGTCTTTTCCATCTCAATGGGATCCACATCCAGAGCATAGATATGGCCTTTGGACTGCAGGCAATTCAGCATCTTTGACGTATGGCCGCCATACCCCAGGGTGGCATCCAGTCCCCGCTGTCCAGGCTGTATCTGCAGAAAATCCAGGATCTCTTTTACCATGATGGAGATGTGCATTCCTGCCGGCGTACTGCCTTTTTCAATGACCTTTTGGATGGTATCCGCGTATTTTTCAGGCTGCAGTTCTTTGTACTTTTCTTTATAATTTCTTGGATGAGTGCCTTTGTAGCGGACACGGCGCTTATGCTGCTGTTCTTTATTTTCCATTGCTGTGTCTCCTTCTTGAATCTAAAATGGAAAGGATCTTCACGCTGCCCGCGTGATACTTGTCATGACTTCCTTTATCGTCTCTTTGCCCAGCTTAGTCTTTCTGTCTTCACGCTTTTCCCGGATTTTATGGCATTTCGGATCATGCAGTCCAGATACTGATCCTGGCAGCCCTCCTCCAAGGAGTAAAAGCTCTCCCCGCCGCATACATATCGGTGCATTTTCCAGACTGCATCCGCTACGGCGATCTCCTCGTCACTGAGCCTTGGCCTTTTGAACGGGTTGGTGTACAGCCATTCTCCTGCTGCCTGTATCCCTTCGATCACAGGGGCACCCAGCCCCTCATCTATCCCTGATCCGCTTCTTGTCATGGTGTATTCTACAGGGGTTTTGTAATCTCTCAGACAGCGGATGGTATTGTTTTCGATTTCTCCTCTATCTCCCCGGATCAACACTCTGCTGCCACGGATCTTAGAAAAATACTGTTCCTCTGTGAAATCAAACACCCCCCATTTCCCGCCAAAATCAAGCACTGCAAACTGCTGTTTTTCCTGTACGATGTGCTCTTTCTCAGGGTATCCGTCTCGTCCCGGGCCTTCCACAATGGGATTCGCAAATTCCCATGCCCTGATCTCGCAGTTTTCAAACCCCACATCCAGATATTTCCTCAAAAGACTGCCCCCATGGTACCCATGTCCTACGGAAATCTGCGCCTGCGTCACACAGCCGATCCTCCCGGATCGGATGACTGCCAGCCTTGCCATATGGGCAGGCCGCAGCCAATACTGCTCTGCAAACTGCACCTTGGAAGGTTCCTTGATCTTATGATAGTATTCTTCAATGGCGTCCACACAGTCCAGTGCAAATGTTTCACTGAGTACATAAAATCCCAGTTCCGAAGCTCTTGCAAGCATCTTTGGCATCACCCCGGGTGAAAGACACATTACCAGGAATTCCACCTCATCTCTGCACGCTGCCATAGCATCCAGATCCGGCAGAACTTTAACACCCCACTGCTCTTCCAGTCGTTTCCCTTTTTCCGGGTTTCGCTCCACCACAATGCTGACCTTTAAAAATTCCGGAAGTTCTTTTGCTGCTCTCAGGAAAAATTCAGCCCTCCAACCAGCACCCACGATTCCAAATACTGCTCTTCTCATATATGTCTCCTCCTACAGAATCTCACAGAATTCAATCCTCTCCTTGTTCGGCCCTTCTATAATAAAGAATTTTATTCCTTTTTCCCAGAAAGGAAGGCTGTTGATTCCGGGTGTGAGCATGGTATACCCCTCCTCCTTCATTTGCAGGTATAGCGCTTCCACATGTTTTGTATCAAGGGCAAAATGGTCCACACTGCCGTCACGCCCCAGAGCGGCGCCGTTTTCATAAAGCTCCAGTGTCAGGTTCTCATATCTGAGAAAAACCACAGTCTCTTTTCCCTTCTTTACCTGATAAATGTTTTCAAACCCCAATTTCTCGTAGAACTCCAGACTTTTTTTCATATCATTTGTTGGGATTCCGATGTGCTGCAGTCCTGTTACATAATTTTTCATCCGATGTATTCTCCTTTTTTAAGTGATAGGGTAACTGTTCAGTATCCTCACAGTTACAGGCAAAAATCCATGCAGAATCGCCTTTGGCGATGGGATCTTTGCTTGGCCGTGGTACACTTTCTTACTATAATGTTAGACGCTTCTGCATATATCAGGATTGAGTAATATGATTTTGCAGAACACGCATTCATGTAGTTTTATACTATCATATTTCAGGGAAACTGGCTATTAGAATTCCTCTGTCTGTTATTTGAATCTATGATCGTAACTATTCAGTAGGTCTGCGCATTTACTGCACCGACCGTAAGAAAACTTTGAGCTGCAAGCAAAAATCCCATCGCCGAAGGCGATTCTGCATAGATTTTTGCCCGTAACTGGAAAGGTACTGAACAGTTACCTATGATTGATTGTAGGATTGGTTTTATGCCTGATACGGCATAGATTTGTAAGACAGGGTACTGCAGGCAGATGATATGCCTGCAGCATCCACTTTTATACTTTTTAGAAAAGCTGCTTAGATTTTATCCATTTCTTTCACAAAATCGGCCATGGATTCCACGCGTGCTGCCAGTTTCAGATATTTTAGAAGAATATCCATATCCTGCTCTTTCAGAATCTTATTCCTGAGTTCCTCAGATACCGAACCTAAATCCTGCAGCAGAAGCAGAACGGATTCCGCTTTGCCTTCTGCTTTACCTTCTGCTTTACCTTCCAGCTTACCTTCTGCTTTGCCTTCCGCTCGTTCGTCTTTCAATAACTCTTCCAGCAACATAAACTTCTCCTC
>ENA-UAPG01000138-UAPG01000138.1-human-gut-metagenome-genome-assembly--contig:-NODE-138-length-21180-cov-11.068355_pt1 | contig 21180 bp, 19 predicted proteins | sample MGYA00243478_ERZ654573 | MGnify/ENA primary metagenome ERZ654573 (study PRJEB26926, sample SAMN06164711) | human gut metagenome | biome: ENVO:00009003; feature: ENVO:2100002; material: ENVO:00002003... | reverse complement strand
ATATCGGAACCCATGTGGTAGACATGCTCCGCTTTCTTGTAGGAGATTTTAAAAGAGTGAACGCACGGACAGCAACTTACATCAAAGAAAGGCCCTTACAGTCCGGCATGTCCGACAGCCTCGGCAATGCGCGCGTGGAACAAAATGCGCCTAAAAAAGCGGTGGACGTGGATGACCAGTGCATATTTATGGTAGAATGCGCAAACGGCGCTTTTGGAAGCATCGAAGCTACCAGAAACGCCTGGGGAAGGAACAACTATATCACCTTTGAGATTCACGGGACAGAGGGGTCTATTTTCTTTAACTACGAACGCCGTGACGAGCTTCAGGTCTGCTTTGCCAGCGATGCTGCAGACAGACGCGGATTCCGCACAGTGTACACCGGCCCCAATCATCCATACGGCAGCGGATTATGGCCAATCCCCGCTCTCGGCATCGGATATACCGAAACAAAAATTATTGAATGCTATGATTTCTTCCGTTCTTTGCAGGAAGATACAGAACCCGTCCCTAATTTCCGTGACGGATATGCAGTTGAATTGATTTCTGATGCCATATTAGAATCGGCCCAAACACATGAATGGGCCGATGTAAGAGATATTTCCGCTCTATAAAATTTACGGCTGTCAAACAACCGGATATCCGCCGCATGTAAAATGCCGGTCAAACCTTGTATTCTTATCCCGACATCAACCATATACAGATAGCGATCGGTATAATAGTCCCTGCATTGACATCTTCACACAAATGTCAATGCAGGGACATCAAATCATAATATTAGGGCTTTTTCACTCTTTCATTATAACAAATCATATTTCACCACATCCATAACCGCTGTACCTTCTGCCAAAAAAGAAATCTCTTTAGCAGATCGATCCGTATATATGGTTGCGGTAAGAACCTGTTCACCGTCATTTACAAAAACTTCAACACTAAAAGAATCCAAAAGAATCCTGAGCCGAACCTCACCCTTTTTATCCCTGACAAGGCACCGTCTCTGATGAACCACATCTCTTCTGCAGCCCGAAAATTTTCTGTCTAATTTCACGATGGATTCACGAGGCCTGAAGCTTACCGACGTGTAATGTCCGCCACCCTGGGCAAAACGAACAACAAACTTTTCATACAGACTTTTACCTGCTGCCGGTCGGACAGCGATTTCCATATCTATTTTTCGCCCTTCTACACCCTCCAGCCTGACAACATCTGTGACGGTCATATTCTCATACCTGACTTCCAATCCATGTAAGCTTTCCAGCTCCCGTACCGGTTTTTGAATCAGCCGTCCGTCCGCCACAGAGAGCTCTCTGGGAAGACTCATCTGGCCAAACCACGGCCGGTTTGGAGAATGCAGACTGCTGGTATCCCAATTCTGCATCCAACCGATCATGATCATTCTTCCATCTGGCGCAGAAACCGTCTGAGGTGCATAGAAGTCCAGCCCATAATCCACCGCCTGATTGCTCTCTTCCGTAAAAGTGTCGGTCCTCTCATCATAATCCCCTATAAAACAGACCGTTCCGTTTCCGCTGTGATATTCAAATCCCTGCGGATACATATCCTGTGGGCTCACAAGCAGAATCTGCTTTCCATCCAATGCAAAAAAATCCGGACACTCCCACATTTTCCCCAATCTCTTATCATTGGAGGCAAGAATTTTTACATACTCCCAATGAACAGCATCCTCGCTGGTATAGAGCAGAACCCGTCCGTCTTTATCTTCTGTGCAGTTTCCCACAACACATTTATAATGCCCATCCCGGCTCTTCCAAAGTTTCGGGTCCCGAAAATCATATCTGCTCCCACCAAACGGCAAATCCTCGCTTCCCAGAACCGGATTTCCGGAATATTTCTCATAATCCAGTCCGTTTCCTATGGCAATACACTGGGCCTGCACATCCCGCACCGTACCATCCGGCCGGTTCTCTCTGCTTACCCCCGTATACATGAGCAGGTGCCTTCCGTCCGGCAGAGATACAGCACTCCCCGAAAAGCAACCCTCTTTGTCATAAGCCATGTCTGGAGCCAAAGCTGCCGGAAGATACGTCCAATTTAAAAGGTCTTTGCTCACAGCATGTCCCCAGTGCATAGGCCCCCAGTTGGAATCATAGGGATGATACTGATAGAAAAGATGATACTCCCCATTGTAAAAAGAAAATCCATTGGGGTCATTCATCCAGCCCACACGGGGACACAAGTGAAATCCCGGCCGTTCCCCGTCTTCTATCTTTTTCTCCATGATCTCTTCATATTTTCTTGCATCACTTAAAATCCGACTCATACATACCAATCCCTTTTCTTTATTTCGCATCATCACTGTCCGCATAACGGTCATATGCCCCCTGGTATGCATCCAGAAGTTCATCCATACCACAGCTTTCTTTTAATGTTGTAAGATAGCTTTCCCACTCTTCATCTGTGGGTCCGCCTTCCTTCAGCCAAAGACCTTCCTGTTCTGAAACCGTATTCTCAAAATCCGTCTTAAACTGGTCGATCACATCAAGCTCTTCCTCTGTAAATACGCAATCCACCGGATAAGTCACCGTACTGTCCACATACGGCATCCAGAACTCCGTCAAATCCGTAAGTCTCTCCACAGCCCTGTCTTCCATCTTGAAAGTTGTCTTATAATAATCGCTGAGAATCAGCTTAGGTCCGTAAACCTCGCATTCGCCCTTTAATTCTCCGGCTGTCTTTCCGAATTTTTCCCTGCTGTCTTCATCCGTTATACTCTGCCATACACCGTCAGCATCCTGTTCGGTAAAATATGTGCCTATCGGACCATATTGAAGCTGCATTACTGTTTCCGGGTTATACCACTGGTCATAAAATTTCAACAGATTTGCCGGGCTTTTACACTCACTTGTAATACTCAGATTTCCACTGTTTGTCCCTCCCCCTGTACGGACCGTAACATTGTGTGTGCCATCCGGGCCGTCAAGAATTGGAAGAAACACATAATCTTTTGCATAATCCCCCATCAATTCTTCAATATACCACCATGTAGATACACCTACATATCCCTGTGAACATTTTGCCATGAGCTGTGTATCAGACTGACTGAACATTTCCGGGTCCATCAGCCCCTCTTTAAACCAGTCATGAAAATATGTAACGGCTTCTCTGTAATCATCCGAAGCGCATACAAACTCTGTCTTACCGTCATTGTTTAAAATCAGATCATTGATAACATCATTGGTCCAGTTTGTGAATCCAAATCCGGCATAAAAAATATTCTGCCCCCAACACCACTGGTCAAATCCTGTACTCATGGGAATTGTGCTGCCCGGATCGTTCCCGTAGTATTTCGCGCTCATATCATTATCCGCAAATGCTTTCAGGGCAGCATGGAGTTCATCAAGAGTCGTAGGTACCGCAAGCCCCAGATCATCCAGCCACGCCTTGTTGATCATGCTGAACTGTGGGATTGTATAAATACTGTAGTCCTCTTTAGCTCCGATGCCCGCAGTCCCCATCCTTTCTCCCGCCGGAAGACCATAGATACCCCCGTCGCTCATGGTGATCGCACTTCGTATATCAGGGTTTTCCTCCAGAATCTTACACAGATTCGGCATATACTCCTCCGTCAGATACGGCGTCAAATCAATAAACGTTCCATCACCGCCATAGTTGGTCAATTCATAATTCGAGAATCCAACCCCCATAAACGCATCCGGCAGCTCGCCGCCTGCGATACGGATATTAACCTGTTCAGCCAAAGAATCACTCATACAATTCCATTCAATCGAAATCCCTGCATCTTCCATCAGATCATTGAGCACTTCATTATCATCGTAGCCTTTACTCAGGGCGCTCATGCCGCCCATAACGGAAAACTCCGTCTGTGAGGTATCCTCATTGGCAGTACCAGGCTCCTTTTTATTTTCCTGTTTGCTCTGACACCCAACTACAGAAACAGCAAGCCCAACCGCAAGTGTACAAGAAACCGCCTTTTTCCAAAATTTTATTCTCATCATAATAATTCCCTTTCTGCTCGACTAAGTCCAAATGTTATCCGTAACTGTTATTAATTTTCAGCTCATCCCTTGACTGCTCCGGCCATAAATCCCTTTTCAAAATATTTTTGTACAAAAGGATAAATCACCAGCATAGGAGCCGCCGCTACGATGATAGACGAAAACTTAATCATTTCCGTCAGCTTATTCAATTCCGCATAACCGCCGGAGATCGTGCTGGCCTGGCTGGCACTGGCCGAACTTTTAATCAGTATATTTCTCAGCACAAGGGGCAGCGGAGCTTTCTCTTGCCCCGGAAGATAAATCATCGCTGTAAACCAGTCATTCCAGTACGCCACCATACTGAATACAACCATAACCGCCATGATCGAACGGCTCAATGGGACTACCACCTTGATGAAAGTCTTCCATTTAGAAGCGCCGTCTATTTCAGCTGCTTCTATCATCTCCCTGGGAATGCTGTTCTCAAAAAAGTTCCTGACTATGATCATGTTTCCAACCGCAACACCTCCAGGTATAAAAAGGGCCCACATGTTGTTCATCAGCCCCGTCTCCTTAACCACCAGATATGTAGGTATGAGCCCGCCGCCAAAATACATGGTAACAATAAAAAATACGCTCAGAAATTTCCTCCCCGGCAGCCCTTTTATGCTGAGCGGATAAGCAGTCAGATACACCATAGCAACAGAGAACACCGTACCGATCACTGTGTACTTAATGCTGTTCACATACCCCATTGCAATACTGTCATCTGCAAATACTGCTTTATACCCATCTAACGTAAACTGACTGGGAAAAAGAAACGTTTTACCCGCGAACACATCATAAGGGTTGGATACAGAGGCTATCAGCACATAATAAAGCGGATAGGCAACTATCAGCAGGACCATAACGCAAAGGATAACAAGAATCGTGTCACTGCTTTTGTCAGAAAGACCGCCTGTACGTTTTGACTTTGTCCTTATTCTCATACCACACCTCCTATACAAAACTCACATCGTCCGACGCTTTGCTGGTTATCTTATTCACTATAATGAGCAGGATAATATTGACCACCGTATTAAACAGCCCCACCGCCGTAGAATAACTATACTTGGCATTTTCAATACCCTGTTGATACACATACACGGCTATCACATCACTTGCCGCTTTATTTAGATCCGTCTGCAGAAGCCAAACTTTCTCGAATCCCACATTCATCAGATTACCCGCGCTCATGATCAGCATCAAAATAATCGTCGGTATCAATTCCGGTATATCTATATATCGTATCCTCTGCAGCATAGAGGCTCCATCTATCCTTGCCGCCTCATAATGAGACGTGTCAATGTTAGCCAATGTAGCCATATAGACAATGATCCCCCAACCGGCATCCTGCCAGATACCCGAAGCTATGTATACTGTCCGAAAAGCTGCCGCCTCAGATAAAAAATCAATACTGGTACCTGCCAGCAGATTGATCAGCCCTCCTGAAGGACTCAGGAAAATCCGAATCATACCGCAGACAACCATAATAGAAATAAAATGCGGTGCATATAACACAGTCTGCACAATCCTTTTAAAACGCCTGAACCTCAATTGATTGATCATAAGCGCCAGTATAACAGGAATCGGAAAACTCCATAACAAGCTGTACAAACTCAGAAGCACAGTATTCTTGATCATTCTGAAACAATTTGGCGAGGTAAAAAAACGTTCAAACCACTTAAGGCCCACCCATTCACTCCCCCACATACCCCTGCTTGCTTTAAAATCACGGAAGGCGATCTGTATTCCGTACATAGGTATGTACTTATAAATAACAGTGATAACAACCGGAATCAAAAGCATTGCATATAGCTGCCAGTTGGACAAAATACGTTTTTTTAGCTTTCCCGGCGGTGCTGCAGCCGGATGAACCGAAGCCGCTTTACTCTTCTTCATCTTTTTCTCCTTTCACATCTTCCTTTTCTTGTTTTTCGTGAAACGTTATTTTACTTCTTGATATCAAGATAGCATATCTTTTAATCATAGTCAATATAATCGTTAACATTCCCCTATATTCATGGATAATACACAATTATTTTTCGTCATTTTTGTGACATTTTTTCATTTTAACACCATGTAACGTTTCATATAATCCTTCATTTTATCTTTATTCTTTACAAACAGAGCCTAATAAAGTATAATAATTTTTAAAAGAGTTTCTATTTAGTAATATTATTTCAAACAATTTTTGCAGATATTAGGGATTCTCTTACGGTGTATTTTCTGTATTTCATATACTTTCACCAATTTCACGTGCTTTTCACAAAGATGTGACCAAATACCAGCTTGTCAATCTATATTCATTCCTAAAGGAGGTTTTTTCTAAATGAAACAGGAAAATACTGCACCAACTATGAAAGATGTAGCCCGAGAGGCCGGTGTTGCCCTGGGCACAGTCTCTAAAGTAGTCAACGGACTTCCGGTAGGTGAACCCTACCGCATAAAAGTTGAAGAAGCCATCAAAAAATTAAATTATCAGGTAAACAGTTATGCTCAGGGGCTTAAATCCAGCAAAACATACACGATCGCTTTTCTTATCCCCAACACTCGTGACCCTTATTTTGCCAACCTGACATACCACATTAACCTTTCTCTTTTGCGAAGAAAATATAAAATGCTGCTTTGCTCCACCGATTCTGACTCTGTGCAGGAGCAGGAATATATTACAATGGTTCAACAAAATAAAGTCGATGGCATTATTGGACTGATCTATAACCCCAATGTCATAATAGAAGAAAATACACCCTTTGTAGCTATTGACCGTTCTATGGGACCTAATATCCCCTGTGTGGCCAGTGATAATTTTGCCGGGGGCCAGTTAGCTGCAGAAAAGCTGGCAGACTTAGGCTGCAAAAAAGTAGCCTTTCTCCGCATTGGCTCTTCTCTGGACAATGAACCAAATAAAAGAAAAGCAGGATTTGAAAACGGATGCCTTGCCCGGGGCCTTGATTATGAGATGAAGATACTGAATGACGGGGATTCGTTTGAAGAATTTGAAAGATTTCTGATTCGCCATATGCATGACGGCAAACTTACTTTTGACGGGATCTTCTGTGTAACAGACAGTCTTGCATATTCTGTGATCCATATGCTTAAGAACTTAAACCTGAAGGTGCCGGAAGATGTACAGATCATCGGCTTCGACGGTGTGCGGCATTTCGGTGAGAAAGACTACACCTGTTCAACTATCGTACAGCCTGTACCGGAAATAGCAGAAATGTGTGTGGATCTGCTTCTGCAGGAGAACATGCCGACAAAACCTCCGCTCGTATGCCTTCCTGTCTCCTACGAATATGGGGGAACCACTTTGGAAAAGTAATTTTCTCAGGACCTGCCCTCTTATCCTGGACGGTCTGATAAAAACAGCCGCCCGGGCATCACTCTCAAATCACCTTTGCGTGTTGTGATAAAAGAGCTGCGACGCTTACCCCGCCGCAGCTCTTTTATCTTCTTATCTGAGTTATAAATTACGTTCTCCAGGTACCGGAGTCGCTCTGAACGCATTCACTGTCTTGTCCAGAATGACCTGCTCTTCTCTTCCGGAATCAAGAATGGTATTCTGAACCGATTCTTTTTCCACCAACACTGCAGTCACGTCAAGCGCTGCACGCTGCCTCGTATTCGTCAACGCACTTACCTGCGCCGAGAAACAAGACGCAGACGCTTCACTATCCGAAGCTTCCTTAACCGCAACTATATGATTGGCAGAGATGTAATTACCCTTACCGGAGACAATATGCAGGATCACAGGCCTCTCACCCAAAGGCTTGATCGTTGCAGCGGCTATGGTTTCTGAAATATGATTGGCAGTAAAAGTATTATGATCCCCTTCAATATGCAGAAGACCATATAAATCATCCAAACCATTATCATATCCCACTAAAGGAGCCCATGGTTCACTGTCACGCAAAAAGTGATTAGAAGAAACCATATTTTCCGAACAATTCCCTTCAAACACAAGCATTCCCGGATAAAACGAGTGAAATCTGTTTCCTGTGATCACAGATCGGGCCACATTTTCAAAATGTACACTGCTCCTGCCTCGCGGAAAGATATTGTTTGCAGTGATCAAAAGCCCTCCGAAATTCTGCGCCATAATGGAATATCCCTTATAACCGGCTCCCATCAGATTATCGGTAATCTTGGAAGCCTGCCCCCATCCCCGCAGCTCTATACAGTTACCGCATTCAGCTATAAAGTTATCGTGAACAGAAAGAGCATCCGCATGATAAATCGTAATTCCATGTTCTAAGTATACGAATCCCATACCCGTGATCCGAAATGAGTCCTGCGCGCTTGCGATATAGATACCGGTTTTTCCATTGGTATATGTATTTTCCGGATTTCCTATCCCGGAACCATCATCTGCAAAATGCAGTCCATCAATACAGAAATTTTCAAATTCCACGGAACTGATTCGCGGATTTCCACTTCGCTCGATATAAAATGCAGCTCCTGCTGCCTCCCCTTTTCCTTCTAAAGGAATATCTACAAGTATTCTGCTTCCTCCAGGCCACACTTCATGCATATTTTTCCATTCATCCTCAGGAAGATTGTAACGGATACTTGATGAAATAAAACCATGCCCCGAACCTATGATCTTCAGATAACTGATATCTATCCTCACCTGTGTACGAAGATAATAATCGCCTGACGGAATAAAGATCACCGCTCCCGGTCTGCCTCCTTGGTTCACATCAGAGTGCGACTGCCTTTTTTTGATATCCCCGATCATGTTGTTGATAACCTCTCCGATGTCCTCATAAGGATTACCAACCTTCCACTTTGTCACGTCATAATAATTCTTACTGGCCATTCATAATGCCTCCTGCTTATTTCTTGACTCGTAACAGTTCAGTCAACTGAACTACTACCTTGAACCCCTCTCATTCACTGTTTCAAAAGAATTTTTTAATCCAAAGGATTCCAGATTTCTGATAACAGCCTTTCCTCCGTAAGCACAAATCCTCAATTGATCTTGTGCATCCGCAGCAAATATATTGTTGGAATGATTATTTTGATACCGGTCAGCAAATATTTCGACTGAACTTTTGTCAGACAATATGTGTACATCCAGTTCTCTTTTTCCCTTCAGGAATAACACACTTTTAGAGATACCTCTGCTCCAGCCATCCGCATCATTTCTGTCTACGCTCATTTCTGCTTTTCCAAAGTCAAACCTGCATACCGTTTTGCCATTTTCACCACAGCGCAGTATTATGTCCAAGCAGTCAGCGTCTGTCTCCTTTAAATCAATCAGAAACTTTAGTTCATAACTAACGCCGTCACCTGCCGTTACTTCTGTTCCTTCCTCCGTCACCACAACCTTATCTCTTTGGTCCGCATTTTCTCTCAGGTTCTTTATCTCCTTGATGGGGATAAACTGCAAAGTCCCGTCTTCTCTCATATGCACTTCTCTGGGAATGTTAAAAGATCCGCACCAGCCCTCTTTGTAGGTGGGGCCCCAGTCTTTCCACAGAGGCATCCACTCCCACTCGTTTGACCATCCAACCATGATCCGCCTCCCATCAGGTGCAAGAAAGGATTGCGGCGCATAATAATCAAATCCCCAGTCAATCTCCCTGCTGATCTGACAGTCAAATTTTCCTGTTTCATACGCAAGATCACCAACCATATATACAGAAGTATGGTCGCCTGCGCCCATGGGGGAGAATGTCATCACATACTTATCGCCCATAGGAAAAATGTCCGGGCACTCCCACATATATCCCCATTCTCCCCGACTCTCTGCCAGCACATTAACATATTCCCAGTGAAGCATATCTACTGATCTGAATAGCAGCGCCAATCCTCTGTTATCACGGCTTGCACCGCACACCATATAATAGGCATCCCCATGGCGCCACACTTTGGGATCCCTGAAGCAATCAGGAGAAATCCCCTCCGGTACAGTCAATACCGGATTTCCCACATATTTTTCAAAATGAACGCCATCTTCACTGAAAGCTATACACTGCGTCTGTTCAACCCCATGTCCATTATTTGCCGTTCCCGTATACATGAGAAACAGTCTGCCGTCATGTTCTATGGCACTGCCGGAGAAGCATCCGCCTTTTGGGTAGTCATCGTATTTTTCGCTGGGGGCTAAAGCAAGGGGAAGGTACTCCCAGTGCAGCATATCATCACTGACCGCATGGCCCCAATGCATGGTGTCCCAAAATCCCCCATACGGATTGCATTGGTAAAAAAAGTGATATTTCCCTCTGAAATAAATCAATCCGTTTGGATCATTCAACCATCCTGTCTGTGGCATAAAATGATAGCGCTGCCTCATTTTACCGTATTTTACAAAATCCTTTTTTCTTTCTATTTCAAGCTGAGCCTTTGCAATATTTTGTTTCAATAATTCTTTAGACATGAAACACCTCCAAGTCAACCTTTGACAGCCCCTGCTGTCATTCCTTGTACAATATATTTTTGAGCTGCAAGGGAAATAATCATCACCGGAAAGCTAAACAAAAATGCCCCGGCACACATTGGTCCCAAATCCAAGTTATATGCTGACAAAAATCCTGCCAATCCTACTGTAAAGGTTTTGGCACTTGTGCTGGTCAGCAGTAATGCTATCAAAAAATCATTCCATGCCAGAAACAGAGTAAATATAAATGCCGTAGCCAGCCCTGGCTTACAGATTGGCAGGATCACTTTCCGGAATGTCTGTAAACTGTCAGCACCATCCATAAAAGCAGCCTCATCTAAGGTTGTTGGGATTCCTTCGTAAAAACTCAGCATGGTCCACATAACAAACGGCATATTTACAGCAGCGTATACAATAATGAGGGCAATCTTTGTATCATATAACCCAAGGTTACAGATCAATTCGTAAATTGGCACCACAATACTTGAGGTAGGAATCATTTTCAGACACAAAACCAAGACTACTAATGCCACAGATAATTTTGCGCCGGAACGCTGGATTGCATACGCTGCAAGTGAACCAAGGATCAACGCGATAAGGGTGCTGATCAAAGCAACACTCAAACTATTCAACAGGAATTTAAGCGCGTCCATTCTTTCAAACAGTCCCGAAAAGTTTTCGATTGAAAATACCTTCGGAAAGAATTTGGGCGGAACTGCGATCACCTCAGCCCCCGGTTTAAACGCACAACAAATTACATATATGTATGGAAAAAGCCAGCATACCGTAAGGATCACAGATAAACTGATCCCCAGCTTTTTTCCAATTTCACCTTTTCTCTTCACTTTCTTCGCCTCCTCCTATTAAAGCAATCAGCTGTTCTTTTTCTTTGGATTCCACAAACTCTGCATGAATATCAATGTGAAGATTACCAATACTGCGATAAACACCACTGCCATTGCACTTGCATAGCCCACATCATTATATCTGGTCAAAGTTTTATAAATGATAATGCTGATCGTCTCGGAAGAACTATTAGGCCCGCCTTCCGTCATAGCCCAGATAATATCAAACGTTCTGGCAGCATCAATGATCCTTACTGACAAGGCAGTCAGCAAAACCGGTTTGATCACCGGAAGTTTAATAGAAAAGATCTGCTGAAGCAGACCCGCCCCATCTATTTTTGCAGCCTCTAACATGCTGGAATCAAGCCCCTGCAGCCCTGCTAATATCATGAGCATCATGAACGGTGTTGTAAGCCAGATATCCGCTATACAGCATGCCAGCAATGACCATCTCTCATCTGCAAGCCAGAGAATATCGCTGCTGCTTGATAAAATCCCAATCTTTGCAAGAAGCTCATTGATGATTCCAAAACTGGAACTCATCATCAATTTCCAGGTAAGACCTGCAACTAATGGGGCGATCATAAGAGGAGCCATCATAAAGGAACGGATTATTTTGCTTCCTTTATAATTCAATTCAAAAAATAAGGCAAATAATAATCCCAGCAATGTCTCTGCGCCTACAGCTATCACAATATATACCAGTGTATTTTTCAGCTGTCCCAAAAAACCACCTGCTGTAAATGCGCGGGCATAATTTTCAAGTCCAATAAATGATTTTTCTCCTGTAATCCCAATCTTATAAAAACTGTCAATTACCATTGTCATGATCGGATAGATAAGAAATGCCCCCATAAAGACCGCACCCGGCAGAAAAAACAATAATAAGGTTTTTCTCGAAACTATTTTCATTCCCATTTACCCCCTTTTATCCGGCAGCCTGAATCACTTGCCAATGGTCTCGATCTTAGACTTAGCAGCCTCCAATGTTTCATTTACATCTGCTCCGCCCAAACAGGACTCCACAACCCCAACCAAAACTTCTTCAATCTGAGCCCAGGTAGTCACCATGGGCCTTGGCTGTGACTGTTCTGCCCCTAATGTTTCAAGAACTGCTGTGGTATGTTCATTCCCTGCTTCTTCTCCGGCTTCCTCATACACGGATGTTCTTCCTGCAATTTTTAATGTCAGATCCATATAGTCTGCATTATGTTCATACATAAATTCCACATATTTTTTAGCCATTTCTTTGTTTTTTGAACTCTTCATCACACATTCATACCACGGACCTGTTGTTGCTCCGATTCCCGCGCTTCCGCCAATCATGGGCGCACAACCAACTTTATCCGCCCCCAGCGCTTCTACCGCTGCCGGATACTGATGGCTCCAGTTCAACTGCATTGCCACTTTTCCATTTTTGAAAAGCTCCTGGGACTCTGTGGATGCTGTTGAAAGTGAATCTGCAGGAGTATAATCTGCCTCTGCATTTTCGACCATAAAGTTTAATGCATCCACATATGCCTGGTCTGTGATATTTACATTTCCCTCTTTATCAAACACAAGCCCTTGGGCACCTGCCTGACAAGCGAAATCAAGAAAGGAACATACCGCATCCGAACCACTGCCAAACACGGTAGTTCCATTCATTTCTTCTGTTTTTAATTCTTTGGCAAGTGCCTGGTATTCTTCCCATGTCTTTGGCACTTTGTCCTCAGGAATTAAGTCTTTTCTATATATCAGCACCTTAGAATTGACCCACATAGGATAGCCAAGAAGTTCTTGGTCAAGCATCCCGCTGTCCTGTAATGTGGGTAGAAAATCACTGGTATCTGCATCACTTATGGGTTCAATTGCACCAGAAAACGCAGCCAGCCATACTACATCCATACACGCTACATCATGAGCGGCCTGTTTTGCCTTAATCTCTGTAGAGAGTTTGTCATACATTCCGGTATACGCCACTGCATCAATAACCACCCTGCACCCCGTTTCTTTTTCAAAGGGTTCCGCTGTTTCTTTTGCCAGCGCTTCCGCGGGGGAACCGCTTTCCACCAGCACGGTGATACTGTCCTCCTTTTTTGCATCCTCTTTTTCCGCACCAGATCCACATCCTGTTAACATGGTTCCCGTTATAGCGGCTGCAAGCACCATACTTAAAATCTGTTTTTTCATTTTGAAAATCCTCCTGTCCTCAATCTGTTCCTTTGTTTTCTTTCTTAACATATGGCTATTATAGTTTATGAAACTTTTAATGTCAAACGTTTTCATATTTATTTTTCATATTTTGCCACTATCAACAAGAATTTCGTCTTGATTTTGTGTATATTTTCAAAATATCCTACTATTTTGCCTTTATATCACTAGATCAAAATGAAAGTTTATTGAAATTTTTTTCATTGTTTTTTACTTTTCCTTTCATTTTTCATAACACTATGTTATAATCTCCCATATAAAGTAAGTTGCTTTCAAATCACAGCACAAATGAGGCACCATATATTTTTAAATAAGTGAGGTTTTTCATGAGTAAAGTCAAAATTACAGATATCGCAGAACGAAGCGGCGTTTCACTGACTACCGTTTCCCGATATTTTAATCATCCTGAGCTTCTATCCCAGGAGACACAGAATAAAATTGAGACTGCGATCAAGGAATTGAATTACCGGCAGGACAACCTGGCCCGGATTTTGGTCACAGGGGAATCCAATCTGGTTGGTGTTATTTTCCCGCACCTGCATTTGAGTTTCTATACAGAACTGCTCAACCAGTTAGTAAAATACGGCAAAGAAAAAGGATACAATCTAATCGTCTATACTTCAAATGATTCCAAAGAAGAAGAACAGCAGCTGATCCAAAACCTGCTGTCCTATCGAATCAAAGGCCTGATCCTGCTAAGTCACCTTCTTTCTGCGCAGGAAATTGAAATGCTCCCTGTCCCGGTCATTTCAATCGAGCGTGTGGGGGGCAATTTTAAACAGATCAACAATGATAATTTTAACGGTGGAAAGCTTGCTGCAAATCTTCTGATACGCAACAAATGTGAAGTGTTTATCCATATCAATAATGATTTTCGGGAAGACTGGCCCTCATTCAAACGAATCCTGGGATTTGAATATGAGGTTAGAGATATGTGCTATGAACGCTTTATTGAAAATGATTTTACGGATCCCTATATGCCAAACGCGACGGAATCTATGGAAAAGCTGGTCCAGCATATTATTACAAAATATGCTGGAAAAAAAATCGGCGTTTTCTGCTCCAATGATGACATAGCAAATCTTTTTGAACGCCAATGTATCAAGAAAGGAATTGATATTCCAACCTCTGTTGAAATCATCGGATACGACAATTCCCCTGTATCCAACTATGCCGTGCAATCCATAACTTCTATTGATCAGAATATCACGCTTATGGCTCAAATCGCCATTCAGTCATTGGAAGATTATATTCCATACGAAAGCATGGTGCCTGCTACATTAATTGAAAAAGAAACTACCAGCCGTTTTTAATTTAAATATGCTCCCAAATATGGCAGTAAAAAACACTTTGGGGTGTTAGTTTTTTAACACATGGACACCGGGCAGCCCGCGCGATTCGAGCGCCAAAGAGATTGTAAATATTAATAAGACGATAGAAGATATTGCTTTCCAAACGAATATCCTGGCCCTAAATGCTGCGATGGAAGCCGCCCGCGCCGGGGAGGCAGGCAGGGGTTTTGCCGCTGTGGCAGGTGAAGTCCGCAATCTTGCAAACAAATCCGCAAAGGCTTCTAAAAATACGGCTTCCCTGATCAACGGGTCTTTATCAGCCGTAAAAGAAGGGACCCTCATCGCAGATGATACTGCAAAAGCGCTGCATCCGACTCTTTGATCATATGTTGTTCTGCCCGATAAACCGGAAATTACCTTTCTGTATTCCGTAAACATGGTGCGTTTTATTTGGTTTCACTATAATATTCGTTTAATATTTCTGCTAAAATTTTCGGATTTTCTTCATTTACAATATGCCCCGTATTTTCAATGATCTTTAGTTTGGCATTTGGGATATTATCCGCTAAATAATATGCAGACTTCATGTTAGCACTATCTTTTTTTCCGCAAATCACAAGAGTAGGACATTTTATTCTATTGACGCTGTTGCTGAAATCTAATTCTTTCATAGAGTTTCCCAATATGAAAGTGTCTTTTTTATTAAATGCCATATTCTCAAACAATGATTTTGGCAAAAATCTAAAGATTATATTTTGAATACTAAACATTACTTTGGGAATTTTATGCGGAGTCCCGATTAAAACTAATGAATTTACTTTATCAGGGAAATCCAAAGTATAATTTAATGCCAATATACCTCCTAACGAAATACCACATAAGTTTATTTGTCCGTCATTATCATTACAATATTCAGCGAATAAAGAATATAAATTATTATAACTGGCCTCTTTTCCGTTAAGAATTGAGGATAAGTTTGGACACAAAATATCTTTATTGTTATTCATATATGAAACCGTTTCATTCCAACTTGTTGACATATGACCCGAACCATGTATAAAAATGTTTTTCATCTACATCTTCCTTTCAAATTCTGATTTTCCAGTTCGACCAACCGGAAGTTATCGCTTCCTTAACGCTTTCTGCCTGCACTTCGGGAAATAGGGGGATTCCACTGCGAAAAAACTACGCCTATATTGTCCGTGCTGATATCATTTGACACAGAATATAATATCATTATATACTAGAAACCAAAGAATCAAAAGAAAGGATATTGCCATAAGTTAACACAATATTGTTCTCCGGAAAGGTGTACGATGATATATGAAATATGAATTACACAATGACCTTGATGCGGATTTTCCGCTTATTTTTGGATGCAGGGTACTCTCAGCCAGTCATCCTGACGCTGCGTATCTCCACTGGCACGACTGTATAGAGGTCGTCTATTGTGAATACGGGCAGGGCTGGGTGATTTCCGGCAGTGACCGCATTTTCGTGGAAGAGGGTGATATCGCCATTGTCAATTCCGGAGATATCCATGATGGGTTTACGGAATCCGAATGCCGCATGTATTCCCTTGATCTGGGGAGTGCGCTGTACAGCCCTCTGGGACTTGAGCCACATCTGTTTGTTTTTAAGAAAAAGATAAAGGATGCCCGAATGGAAGCATCCATCAAACGAATCATCGCGGAAATGGAAAGAAAGGATGCTTATTACAAACAGGCTGTGCAGACAGAAATCATTTCTATTGTCATCCTTTTGATGCGAGAGTACATTGATGATACAGCCGAACAGAAATCTACAGAGAATCAGCAGGTACAGGTGGTAAAAAAGATAATCTCGTATCTGCGTGTACATTTTCTTGAACACATTACCATCGATGAATTGTGTGCTGACACCGGATACAGTAAGTTTTATCTATGTCATGCCTTTAAGGAAATGACAGGCAATACAATTATTCAGTATGCAAATTTCCTCAAATGCCAGCATGCGAGAAGTCTGCTGCTGGAGGGAAATTACAGCGTCAGTGAAAGCGCTGCTTTAAGCGGTTTCAAGAACGACTCCTATTTTTCCAAAACATATAAGGCTGTTTTTGGCAGACTTCCTTCAGATGATATGCTTAAAAGCTAAAAGCCAGACTTTATAGGCTATCAAAAAAACATTATTAACGATATAGTAAACCATCATATTTTTTGTTATCCTATATTGCTTTTCAAGATCAATTAGCAAGAAACAACGAACCTACAACAAAATCAGGTGAGATAGCAAGTAATCGACTGTCTCGCCCGGTACTTTTTGTTTCATACATCTCTATAAGCTAGAATTTATTTTTCTAAAATAGTTTTGACAAATTCTTCGGTACGCATCATTTCGATAACAGCATTTGGGGTTACACCAATAATTACATGTAGTAATAATATACTGAATACTCCTGTTTTTTCCGGATTAGGTGCATCCAGTTTATTCTGATTGCTCCAATGCAAAAGTCTATATACATCAAGCTATTATAAGTATAAAAATAAAACGGCTCTGCCTCAATAGACAAAACCGTCTTATTATATTGAGAAAACCGAGTCTTTAAACTTTGAATTCTTCCCCAGCTTCTAGTATCAGTCTTTCAAAGGATTCTGCAAATCTCAGATCATCTTCCTCTGTTCTCTTTGCAGGGCCTTTCAGATGATGCTTTCCTTTTCCCATGCGGGCTTTCTTTGCCAAATGCCTTTCCATCAGCATCTGATCTATATTGTGATCTGTGTACCACTTCCCGCTTTGATGGATTCCATACGCACCTTTTCCGAGAATCATGGCCGCCACACCATAGTCCTGGGTCACAACAATATCTCCCTTTTGACATTGATTTACCAGCGCAAGATCAACAGCATCCGAACCGGCTCCAATCACTTTTACTTCACTGTATTCTGAATTTAGTACATGATTCGTATCGCACAGCAGAAGGACCGGAATGTTTTTCTCCTTTGCTGCCTGTTCTACAATCCTTATCACCGGACAGGAATCCGCATCCACAAGTATCCTCATACCAATCACCTCTTTCTTGAATCCGAATGTATCATAACACAGAAATGGACCGCTTCATTCCTTTCGTGGAATGTGCCGTGAAACGCGCATCCTATTTGGAACTTTTTTACCATCCATTTTAAAGACATGAAGCCTCCGTCGATTAATCTCCTGCTCAAAGATCACTACCAGTAATGCGGCAGATCAGCTTAGCCAGATGTTCCGTATCCATAGGCGTTTCACCTGTTTCACGAAGCCACTGCTCCAGCATGGCAACCATGCCGCTTATGACAAAAGTAGTGGCATATTCCTGCTCCTGCTGTGTTTGCACCCCATGTAAAGAATAGCTGATATATTTTCCTTTTTGCAGATATTCCCGGCATTTGCGCTGCAGCACACCGCTTTTTCCGTTATAAACAATAAGACGGAGGGTATCTTTATATTTTTCAAAAAACGAGAAGAAAAGTTTTGCTGCATCACACAGATTATTTACTGTGTGTCTTTCCGAATGGGTCATAAAACTTTCAAAGACCGTATCAAGATAATATTCCAGAATCTCGTCCTTGGAATTAAAAATCTGATAAAAGGTCTGCCGGGACAAATCTGTAGCCCCCATTATCTGCTTGATTGATATCTCCTCAAGAGAATTATTCTGTAAAAGGGAAAAAAATGCCCGGATGATCTCTTCACGTGAACGTATGGCAGATGGATTGGTGCCCTGGTACATATGATCCTCCTACTCCTGCTTCCGAATAAACCGGACAGACCGGTAAAAATGTCAAACTTCATTTCCATTCATTGACAATTTCATTTTTCGTGTTTATACTTTAGCATAAAGTCATACAGTTGTCAAACTTATGAAATGAGAAGGAGAAGATTCATGCAGCTTGTTTATTTAGGTTGTGTTTTTCTTACTATTGTCTTGCTGCTGACTTTTCGCCGTCCGCTATACCAGGCTGTTTCAGGCGGATTGTTCATGACTGTACTCTTATTCCAAATACCTCCATCCGGTATTTGGAAGCAGACAATGGCTGTGTTTAAGAATCCCGACTCTCTTTCTGTACTGATATCCTTGTATTTCATCACTTACCTGCAGCAAATGCTGGAAGCACGCAGTCAGATCAAGCTGGCCCAGCAGGATCTGAACGGCCTCTTCCATAACCGCCGTATCAATGCGGCATGTGCCCCTCTGTTTATTGGTCTTCTGCCTTCTGCTGCTGCAATGATCTTGTGTGGTGATATTGTAAAGGAATCTACAGAGGGATATTTGGATTCCAGGGAGCAAGCCTTTGTAACCAGCTGGTTCCGCCATATCCCTGAAAGTACACTGCCGACATATGCCGGTGTATTGCTTATGGCAAATCTGTCAGGTGTTCCTCTTCCAAAATTTATGGCCGGTATGATCATACCGGTTATAGTCCTGGCATTACTGGGATATTGGCCCTACATACGCAAACTGCCTAAAGACCCCGGAATGCCCCGCAGCACACAGCGGGGAAAAGATGCTGTACATCTTTTTCAGCACTTGTGGTCACTGCTGTTGATCATCGCACTTATTCTCATAGGAAAAATGTCAGTCGTCACTGCTGTTTTTCTCGTTATTGCTGGAGCGGCGGTAATCTATCGGTTTCGGCTAAAGGAACTTTTTTCAATGGTCCGCAGTGCTTTTGAGATCAACCTGCTGCTCAATACCTTTTTGGTATTAGTATTGAAGGAATATATTTCCTACACAGGTGTTCTGCAAAATCTGCCTGAGTTACTGTCTTCCCTGCCGATTCCAGCCTATTTGATCTTCGCACTGCTTTTCTTTGCAGGAGCGATCATCAGCGGTACGAACGGCATTATTGCTTTGGGAACCCCGCTGGCATTCGCTGCAGTCTCCGGCGGTATGCCGTTAATGGTTTTATTAATGTGTATGTGTCATGCAGCAAGCCAAATTTCCCCCACACATGTATGTTTAGTTGTGGCAGCCGATTATTTCCACATTACACTGGGCGAAATGATACGCAAGACTTTGCCCTCCACAATGTTATTTTGTGGAATCATGATTCTTTATTACAATATTTTACTGTGTTTTTAGAACGTCGTTTGACATAGGAAAGGAGATATTTTATGAAACTTGGGATCATTCGTTGTATGCAGACAGAAGATTTTTGCCCGGGCACTGCTGATTTTAAATCTATTCAAAAAAGAGTGGGGGCTTTTGCGGATATAGAAGAAGAGATTGAGATCATTGGTTTTGTCAATTGCGGAGGCTGTCCGGGGAAAAAAGCTGTATTACGCGCCAAAGAGCTGGTGAAGCGGGGCGCTGATACTATCGCGTTTGCCTCCTGTATAAAAAAAGGTACACCCATCGGATTTCCGTGCCCCACGGCAGAGGCCATGATCCAGTGTGTAAGAAAAGGCGTTGGTGAGGAAGTGAGGATCATTGAATATACGCATTGATGGCAGACCCAGTCAAGTCTGCTAAGGCACCTTTTCAGGACTGATTCTCATGATGACGGAGGAGTGTCATTTTTGCAGATTCCACAACGGCCGCAAAGCTGGCCGGGCAGTCAACGGCAGGATAAACGAGCTGCCCCTAACGTTGACTGCCTTTCCTTTCTGTGTACAATGCCTCAAATACCCATGCCATCCCCGTTCCCCTTCCGGTTCCCAACAGGCAAACGGACAGCACGGGCTTCTGCCTCTGCCCTCTTATTTTCCCATATCCACAAGCAAACCGTTTGCTTTTTCACATACTGCATACAGTTCATCATATTTCTGGTCAATTAACGGTGTGACCTGCACCGTTTTTTTCTTTATGATTCCCCGATAGAGGAGGTAAGGAAGCACCCACCCTATAAAGGCGGGAATCGCAAGGATAATACAGGGAACCAGTTTATCTGCTGTAATAGAAAATACGGAGCCGGCCATAAATACTGTCCCAACACTTCCTACAGAATAAGCTATCACTGACGCCCTGATATATTTAGATGATTCTAAGGACAAAATATCAGAAACACAAGCGTCAAATTTGCGCTGGAGCCGGGCAGGATTACATGAGATATCATAGTATCCTTCTGCAAGGGCATCCGCATCATGATCGTTGAACCAATCCCTCAAGTTCTTTTTCAATCAAGTAAATAGCAATCTCAAAAGCTGCTATTCTCCTTTTTGCCAATGTAATTTGAGATTTATATCTATCTGGCTTTTCTTTCGCCTCCAAAGTTTTTACGGTTTCTCTTAATTTGTGCAGTGTTGAATCAATTTGCCGTTTGGCTTCTGTCAGATCTTCTCTTTTATAATCCATATGTTTACCTCCTGACTACACTGGCCTGCTTTATCACAATTGCATAGGACTTGCCAATTCCATAAGCCATATGGCTTATTAAAGTGCGCCATTTTCTGAATAAATCAGGACATCCCGCTTCACAGGATATCTTCCTTTTGCAGGAATCATATCCATA
>ENA-UAPG01000136-UAPG01000136.1-human-gut-metagenome-genome-assembly--contig:-NODE-136-length-21281-cov-12.177471_pt1 | contig 21281 bp, 16 predicted proteins | sample MGYA00243478_ERZ654573 | MGnify/ENA primary metagenome ERZ654573 (study PRJEB26926, sample SAMN06164711) | human gut metagenome | biome: ENVO:00009003; feature: ENVO:2100002; material: ENVO:00002003... | reverse complement strand
ATATTGAGCACATAATGCAGGGAATCCCCATACCTTAACTTCTGCAGTTCCAGATAGTCTTTTACCATCTCTGCCTCCTCCCTGACGGAAATCATTTCTCTTCCCTTACTCAGCAGTATCCTGTAATAACTGCCAAAAGCCTCCAGCGCATCATATACCTCCTCATTCTTCCCACTCAGTGCAAGATAGCTCATGGCGTCAATGGTATTGTAGAGAAAATGCGGTTTCATCTGTTCCTGCAGGGCATTCAGCTCTGCCTTTCTCTTTATTTTTTCCTCCTCATAAACTTTCTCGATCAGGGCGTCGATCTCATCCACCATCTCGTTGTAAGTGCTCTCCAAAATCTCCATCTCTCCAAATGACCTGTGACGGTTCTCATAAATCCTGATCTTTTCAAACTTTCTTCCGCTCATGCGGTTCATTGAGCCTGCCATCTCTTCCAGAGGGTCTGCCACATAACGCTTCATGATAACGTAACCGGTGCCGCAGAACAAAGCCAGGAATATCATAGCCATTGCAAAGATGATCCCGCCAATCCCTGACTGCTCCAATCCGTTCTCTATCTGCACCCCTGCCAGTACCTTCCAGCTTATATGGTCTATATCCTGCTGCGCCAGATACAATCTGCTGCTGTTCTTATGACTTTTCAGTGACTCTTTTACCTTAGGGAGGGGCATCTCTGCCTGTGATGTGACGATCTTTCCCGTATCGTCCAGAACATATATAACAGGCACGCTTTCTTCATCCAGACCGCTGTAACTGTCCGTAAAAGCATTCAGATCCATATTGATCATTAAAATCCCCACAGGTCTGTAATCGGTAGGGTTATTGATCACCCGGATAAGGGACACCGTGGTCTCCGCCCTGCTTTGTGTCAGGACCCGGTCCGCATTTAATTTTAAGCAATAAGACCCCGCCAGTTCCCTGACCTCCTCATACCAGTTTGTCTCTCTGATCTCTTCCGTGCGCAGTGTCCTCACATGGTTTTTATCAATACTGCAGCCGTGGCTGTCCATATCCCACATATAAATACCATTGATATGCGTCTCTGTATCCACAAGTGAGGTAAACTGATGCAGGCTTTCCTTCTGCATTTTTTCATCCTTCATCTCCAGCGCCTTTGTAATGTCGCTGCTGGACAATATGATCCTGGAATAATACGCCGTGTTATCTATGAGGGTTGAAATATTTTTGCTGACTGTATTCAGGGTCTGAGCCGAAAGCGCCTGGGCGGAATCCATGGCATTTTTATCACTGACCCGGTAAAATATGAAAAATATAATACTCCATGATACCAAAAGCAGCGCCATATACAGAAATGCCAGCTTTACAGAGATCCTTGCCTTACCGAGAACTTTCCCCTTATCTCTTTTCATCGTCTCCTCCAATCCGTGCTCCTATCCTTTCATGAATCAGAAATGACAGGTACCATAAGTGATACCTGTCATTCAGCAAAGACTACTTGTCTTTTGCCAGCTCATATCTGATTTCCTTCATCTTACTTTCAAATTTTCTGAAGGAACCCTTCCCATTCATTTTCGCATTGAAAAGCGCAACATCAGCCTTTCTGTAAAGTTCATCGAACTCCCTGCCCTGTTCCGGTATCATAACGTATCCTGCTGACACAGAAAATATGATCTCGTGCTCCCCGTCACTGCGGACCGTGATCATACTTTTCACTACTTTTTCAAGCTTTACGTGTACATCCTTATCTTTGATGCGCTTACAAAATATAAGGAATTCATCGCCTCCTATGCGGCATAAGATATCATCACTCCTGAAAAAGCTTTTCAGTTTCCTGGCATTCCGGGAGATCATCTCATCTCCGTATGCATGGCCGAACACGTCATTGGCCAGTTTAAAGTTGTCCAAATCAAACATAATGATGGCTGCGGATTCCTCTTTGTCCTCCATTTCTGCCAGGTATCTCTTGATCCGCGGTATTGCTGTCTGGCGGTTAAACAGCCCGGTGAGGGCATCCACCTCGGCAATTTTAATAAGACGCAGCTCCTGGTTCTTCTGTTCTGTGACATCCAGGTAGTACCCCACCGCTTTTATGGGAATTCCCTCCTTGTCACAGATGGATTCACCTGCTGCCTTGATCCACATGACCGCCCCATCTGCCTTTATCAGCGGAAACACACACTCCACACCTGTGTCGGATGCAGTGCTGCACAGCTCTTTGATGGCATTTATGAAATAATCCCTGTATTCCTCCGGAACACGTGCTTTATCCAGAAAACAGTACGGAAAATTACTGATCAAACGGGAGGTGTCCTGTTTTCTCCCGGATTTTAAATGCTGTATATCCGACACGGTAAGCAGATTACGGGGAATATCCCACTCCCATCCGTTGATGTCCGCCAACCGCAGCATACTCTCGATCTCTTTCCTTATAAGCCACAGCTCCTGTTCCTTTTTCTTTATAGACGTCACATCCCTGTAAATACAGAAATACAGCACGCCATCCTCATCTTCTCTTATGAATCTGCCATCCACACTGAGCCATATTTCCATATTATCCGGCATTTTGACTTGTATGGTGTCCTGGTAATTTCTCCCGCACCTGACGGCCTCTGCCAGTTTTTGTCTGGTGATCTGCAGCTCCTGGCCCATATTCCACGGCTCTTCATATTCTTCTTTTGTATATCCCAGTTCCCGGAAAAGTCCGTCTCCCAGGATTTCATACTTAAAATTTCCATCCTTATAGTTGATCAGCACCACATTGTCCGAAGAATTTTCCATAAGCATCCGCATTTTGTTCCTCAGTTCAACAGTCTCCGTCACGTCTATGACCACTCCCTGAAAGAATGAGGTACCATGAAAATTCATATGCTTACTCTGGTCAATGACCCATACATACCCATGTTTACCCAAAATCCTGTATTCCAGATTATGAGTCTTTGCGCTGCTGCTCAGACAGTCAACACCGTCGCTGACCAGGTGTCTGTCCTTTGGATGTACCATCCTCATAAATTTATTCTGAAACAGCTCCTGTATCTCACCTCGTGTATAGCCGAACATTTCCAGGAATTTATCACTGATATACAGAAAATCATATTCCGGCGTATCCGCGCACCGGTGATATCCTCCGGGCATGTCATAATTCAGGAATTTCAGCTCCTGGTTCTGACTGAGCAGCATGGAATTCCGTTCTGCCAGCTGCTGCTGCACCATCATAGTCTCTGATATATCGGTACACGCGCTGACGATCGCGATCCTTCCATCCTCTGCGCGGATGATCTTTCCCTTATCCAAAGTCCAGAACCAGGTGCCATCCTTCTTCGGCATACGGTACGTTGTGGTATATTCCACACCGGGATAATACTCACCAATATCATTTGCCACACGCTCCCGGTCATCGGGGTGGATGGTATTTACCACCATTCCTCCAATGGCTGTGCTGAGTTCTTCATAACTTTCATACCCCAGCAGACGGATCATCTCATAATTGGCAAAATAAAGGGGAAAGCCTTCCTCACAGTATCCCCCAATCATGCCGCCCGGCGACATCTGGGCAAAAATAGTGGCTGCGGTCTTCCTGTTTTCCTCCGTTAGTTTCATAAAAGACGCATCATTCTCCGAGACATGCACAACAGCCGAGAGTGCCCTCTGGGATGACTCCAGCATGGCTTCCCTCTCTTTCTGTACTGTCACATCGCTGACTGCCCCATAGTAGATTCTGTGTCCGTCCTGCTCCTTCAGGAAAAACACATGGATATGCATCCAAATGGTTTTTCCATTCCCTTTCAGACGCCTGATCACACCACTGGCTCCTGCCACCTGCTTCTCAAACGCTTCCCGGAATATACCCAGCATTACACTCCTGTCATTCTCATAAATATACCGGAAAATGCGCATTTTATTTTCTTCCAGCTCCACAGGGTCTGTCTCTGTGATCCTGTAATACTGTTCGTTGACACGGATAAGTTCTACCTCATCCTTGTACACATCGTAAAACGCAATACCGCCTAGGATATTATTCATCATAGTTTCGCTGAATACATTCTTTCTGAACATGTCCTTAATGCGGAACCGCTCAATCTCCCTGGCCTTGATCCCCCTGAAATCCACCTTGTCCGCATCTGTGAGGAGCGGCTCAAAAACCTCCACAGGCATGGGTTTGTAAAAATAATACCCCTGGGCATATATACATCCCATATCCAGGAGAAACTCCACCTGCTCTTTTGTCTCAACCCCTTCTGCGATCACACGGATCCCCATAAGGCGCGCCATACTTGCTATGGCCTCCAGGATACCTACGCCCCGGTCTGCACTCTCATCACTCATATCCAGAAACTTCATATCTATTTTAAGAATATCCACATTGACATCCTTAAGCATATTAAGAGAGGAATAGCCGCTGCCGAAATCATCCATAAGGACCGTAAAACCTGATTTTCTCAGTTTTTCCACAGTCCCTTTGATAATATTATAATTCTCCGCATACGCGCTCTCTGTGATCTCTATTTCTATGAGTGACGGATCCAGTCTGTATTTCTTCACAAGGCCGCAGAAACAGTCCACCACGTCAACCGTATAAATATCAACCCTTGATACATTCACTGAGATTGGAACTGCCCTGTGGCCATTGTCCAGCCATTTTCTCACACTGCTGCATACTTTATCCCAGACATACATATCCAGGTTCGCAATAAATCCGCTGTTTTCCAGCAGGGGAATGAATTCATTTGGAGGCACCAGTCCCCTCTCAGGGTGGATCCATCTGACAAGTGATTCCAGACCTATGATCTTACCTGTCATCATATTGCATTTTGGCTGAGCATAGAATACAAACTCTCCGTGTGTCAGTGCTCTCTGCACCTCCGAGAGAAGCATATGGTTTTCCTCTATTCTCTGCATCATGGCCGTGTCATACCAGGATACGCGCTTTGCATAATTTCCTTTTACGGACTCAAGTGCTATAGACGCCCGGTCATACATTGTGCTCACCGACAGATTCTTATCTGTTATCTCAAACATTCCATAGGCCGGAAGAAATCCCGCATTTCCTCCGTACTGCTTCACGAAGAAGAGGATATCATTTTGCAGACGCTTTATAGCCTTTCTGTCATCAGGCAGTATAATGACAAAATCATCATCTCCCACATAGCCGGCGATCCCTTTTTCGCTCTCCTGGGCCTTGTTCAAAAAACCTGCCACTTTCACAAGAAACCGGTCCCCGGCCTCCTGTCCATACCATTCATTGAAAATTTTAAAATGCTCTATATCAACAGCCATCAAGCAGTATTTCTTCTCTTTTTCGGCTTTCAAAAACTCCTCGGCTCTGGCAAAGAAAATATTTTTCTTATAAAGCCCCGTGAGACTGTCATAATAATTTTCCTGGATCAGGCTCTGCCTTTCTTGTTTTATCTGCTTTGTTTTCTGCGTGTTTATATCCTGGATAAAACACATAATGATCTTGTCTCCGCCCGCGCCATACCGAAGGGGCACAACCGTCTGAAGGACCCAGCAGTATTCCCCGTTCTGCATCTTCTTTCTGCACTGTCCCCTCAATACGTTTTCTGCGGAGTCTTTTGCCAGTCTCAGCATAATATTGTGTAAGTTCCAGAACTCGTAATATCCCTTCCTGTCCTCCGGGTGGATCAGTTGTTCGGCCATATCACCAAGCATCCGGGTAAGGCTGCCTGTGGGCGGCGCCGGAGGGTATTTGCCCTCCATTTGGTACAGCACTTTATATGTATTCTGCGTAATATTCAACTCATACAATTCATCGTATGCGGTAAGGCTTGTCAGATTAAAGAACAGACTCTTATTTCCCTCATGTATCTCCTTTGCCAGCACCATGCTGCAGATACCGGCTCCCGGCCAGTCAATGGTACCGGAATTGACTTCCACCCATTTCTGTACTTTTTTATTATAGAAAATAGCGTTGTCCTTGACTTTCCGAATCAGGGGGCACTCTCTGCAGGGTTCATCCTCGCTGCACAGAACCTCATAACAGATCTGTCCGCATGCCAGTTCAGGAAATGTCTTCTTCAGCTCCTCATTGTAGCTGACAATCCTGTAATCACCATCTATAATATATATCTTACTGTTTTCATTTCCCGATAGCTTCTCCATAAGACCTCCAACGCGTCTCCTGCACCGTTAATATCTCCATTATAGTGCTGAATGCACATAAACGTCAATGTGTTTGATTCTCATTTATGCAATTCCACCAATCGCTGCGGGGCACATGGTTCCCGGTCATACACAGAACCGTCCAGAAAGTATATAATCGAGTAGGGGGAATTTAATCCCCCTCTCACACCACCGTACATGCCGTTCGGCATACGGCGGTTCAACATAACTTCAAAGCATGGCGTTCCATGTAATAGTCATAGCAACTTACAAGCCCCGCCTGTAACAGTTTTTCTTTTGAGATTGCCCTGACTACACACGTTTTGGTCACTATCCATTGGTAGCGGTTGCCGCAGTATGCTGTCACTCTTGCCAGGTCTTTTCCTATTCCCAGCTTCTGCAATCCCCATTGCCGTTTTGACGGTACTTTCCATTGCTTCCAGATGATTACTCTTAACCTTGTACGCAAATGAGCGTCTATGTCGTTCATTGCCGTTTTCATTGAGCCTAACGCAAAGTAGTTTATCCACCCTCTGATTACCCTGTTCAGCTTCTGCACCCTTTCCGCAAATGCCATGCTCTGGCTTCTGTTTGTCAGTTTCTTTAGTGTTCGTCTGAATTTTGCCACGGATTCACCGTGCGGTCTGCATTTCCATTCCTTTGCCTTTGGGTCTTTGTAAAACCCAAAGCCCAGATACTTCAGCTTGCCCGGTCTTGTGATATGCGTCTTTTCCGCATTTACCTTTAGTGCGAGTTTCCTCTCTATCCAGTCTGTAATGGAATACATGACACGTTTGGCGCTTGCTTCGCTTCTGACTGCTATCACACAGTCATCTGCATATCTTACGAATCGCAGTCCTCTCTTTTCCAACTCTTTGTCCAGTTCATTCAGCATGATGTTTGACAGCAGCGGTGACAGATTTCCGCCTTGCGGCGTTCCTCTGTCCGTCTTTTCATATCTGCCCTGAATCATGACGCCTGCTTTCAGGTATTTTCGTATCAGCGATTCCGTGTCTCCGTCATTTATGATGTTGTGTACGAGGCTCATCAGTTTATCCTGCGGTACATTGTCAAAGAATTTCTCCAGGTCAATGTCCACTATCCACTCATATCCCTCTTTTAAGAATACAAGCATTTCCCTGATTGCCATTTCACAGCTTCGATTCGGACGGAATCCATAACTGTTCTCTGAAAACAGCGGTTCACACATCGGGCTTATGACCTGCGCTATCCCCTGCTGGATTACCCTGTCCATGACTGTCGGTATTCCGAGTTTCCGCTTACTTCCGTTAGACTTGGGTATCTCTACCCGCCTTACCGGTTGGGGTGTGTAACTTCTTTTTCTGATTTGCTCTTTGATACTTTCCCAGTTCCCACGGATATATCCGTCGAGTTCATCAATCTCCATGCCGTCCACGCCGCCTGCGCCTTTGTTGGCACAAACTTTCTTATACGCTTCGTTCATGTTCCTCTTGTCCAGTATCTTTTCCAACAATTCTGACATACTTTGTGTGCTTCGCTCCTTTCCGCCCCCTGTGATTATTCTTATGTTGTGCGTTTACGGCTCCTATACGTTTTGCCTACATCCGCCTGTCAGACATTCACAGGTACATACATTCGTCTGCACGGTTACGTTGTTCAGCCCTTCGGTTTATCTCTGGCTTTCAGAGTTTGCCTACTATGGCTTCTGCTGACTTCTCACAGTTCGTTGTTACTACGGCTAATGGAACCGCCTATGAGACCTCACGGGATAAGTCTGTGTTCTTTCCTCGTCTACCCTCCTGATCTACGCCTATGGGTTACGGCTACCTTTGGGGCCTCATTGTCTTAGGCCAATTTACCCGCCATAAACGCCTTATTATCAGGTTTCTGTCCGTAGGGCTACGATTTCGCTATCTCTTCTTCTCGCCTGCACCTCACGATGCAAACCTTGAGAGTCGCTATGAAGTTCGTCGGTAGCTACGCCTATGTGGACTTTCACCACAGAACACGGACATGCCCGTCATACCCAAAAATGGCAGTTAGGGCAAAACAAAACCCTAACTGCCATCTTTACAAACTTTTACTAATGCGATGGATGGGAATACGAAAATGTCCAATCGGACAGTTTTTTAATTGGCGCACCACAGCATTTACATATAATTGCTCGCATTGTATATACCCAGCACTGTACCGGACTCACTTCTACGTGTGATATCACAGTACCTTCATATGAATTACAAGGTATATGAGAACACGATGCCAATAATGATATACCACTTTCTTCACATTTTTTACCATCACGTTCCAATTGTTCTAAAAGCAAAGCAACCATATCCTTTGAGATATTAATTTCTTTACCTTCTTCATTATAAAATCTGAATTTAAGTGTTTCTCCTTCTTCAGATTTAGCCCAAACATTGACCGATGACGTTAACAAAACCGTAACCAATAATAATATACATAATATCTTTTTAGTTATTTTGATATTTCCCCTTACATCTTATTTTAATAATTCAGCACTACATACATCTCCCCTCCTTTCTAATGAAAGTGTGATATCTTCAACTTGCGCCTCCTTATTATGTACTCTTATTTTCAATATAGATTTATTTGTCTTCGGCAGATATATGATTTCACCATTTTCATCAGACAATTTTCCACTTAAACTGCCATCCGGCAGCCAGTAAATTGTATTTCCATTCCGAAAAATATTTTCGGAATACACATTATCTTCGCTTTCTACTGTATAGTAATATTCTGTTTCTTTGGTGTCTAACGTCAATACATATCCCATTCCCAATGGTGTAAACTGCTTTTTAAGTATTACGCTTTCACCTGTTTTTAACTTAACTTCACCGGAAATACTTGATGCATACACAAGAACATCAGGCTTATTTACCATAACAGCTGTTACTACTGTCAAGATAAGTATGATGACGACAGCAGCGGCTCTATGATACAGATTTTGGGGTCTGTTCCCTTTCCCATCTAATCTGGAATAACATGTAGATAACACTCTGTCACTATCTTTCTCTGAAAAAACGATATCTTCAGCCAGACCTGCAATTCTTACAAAATCAACATTCATATATCCTTTATTCCTGACTCTCTTCATACTTATCCCTCAATCTTCTCCTTGCTCTTTCTAATCTTTTCTTGACAGCTCCCTCAGAAATCCCAAAAAACTCCGAGATTTCTTTACAGGAATATCCTTCTATGTAAAACAAAATAAGAGATTCTTTGTCTTTATTCTTTAGTCCAAGAAGAGCATTCATCAGACCAATATCCTCGGTACTATGAGAATGAGAGGAAAGCTCCTCATAAGTAGCTGTCGGATGCATTCTGCGAAACCGAAGCATATTCTTACAAATATTGATATTGACCCGAATCAGCCAGGCTTTTTCATGCTCTTCATTCTCGAAACATTTATCTGCAGATAAAAGCCTGGTAAAAGTATCCTGTACAGCGTCATTGGCATCCTGCTCATTACAAAGCATTAATACTGAAATTTTATACAACATTTGGCTATATTTGAGAAATAGATGATGTAAACGACTTCCTTCCATATGTGTTTTATTACTCCTTTACAAATAACACACCCCAGTCCCGCTTTTAGTGACACGTCATCCAAAAAAAATTATAAATAAAACCAGACAAAGGAGGCTGCATCCCGCCAAAGCGGATACAGCCTCCCTTGTCTGTCATGCGTGAATTCAAATCCATTTGGAGCCGCAGTTTGCGGAGGATGCGGCTATATTTATATCATAGCCAATCCTATTCCTCTTTACAAGCCACCCCAGGGGATATTTTTTCTGTTTCAGAAGAATCTGCTGTCTCCAAAGGCTCACTTGTTTGGATGTTTTCCGGTTTATTTTCTAAAACATCCCTGCTCTTTTTTGATTTGTCATCCCCGGTAAGCATCTTCTTCACTGAAATGATCAACAATATCAATACCGCGATCAACGGCAGTCCTGTGAGTACGGAAATGGTCTTGACTGCCTCCAGTCCGCCGATCAGCATAAGGCCGATTGACAGAAGACAGAACAGGATTGCCCAGAATATCCGGTTCCACCTGGCAGGCTCCTCATCTCCCTTTAATCTTTTCATTGTAGTCCCTGCCAGAACATAGGCACAGGAATCAATGGTAGTTGCAAGATATACAAAACAGACAATACACAGGAATATCATCATAAGCTTCGGCATGGGCAAAGTCTGCAGAATCGCCACAATGGCGGCGCTCTGCCCTTCACTCTGCAGAATGGATGCAAGATCCACCCTGCCTGTCTCCTGCAGGAACAATGAGTATCCTCCGAATATCATAAAGCTTACACAGCAGCCCAGGCTTCCCCAAATCAGTTGTCCCCACACCACATTCCGTATGGTCCGCCCTTTGGAAATCCTTCCCACAAACATTCCCATCATAGGCATAAAGGCCAGCCACCAACCCCAGTAGAAGACTGTCCATTCCTGCGTAAACTTTCCGCTCCCGAACGGGTCCGTGTATGTACTCATCTTCACAAAATCGGAAGCATAAAGACCCAGGGAATTTACTTCCATTTTGAAGATATCTGTTGTCGGCCCTACAAAAAGCACAATTGCCATAAAGACAAAGGCCAGCACCACATTTATGTTGCTGAGTTTTTGGATCCCCTTGTCCAGTCCCAGGTACACAGAGGTTCCGAAAATACAGACCCAAATGATCAATACTACAATACGCACAACAAAATCATAACTCTGGGGAATCCCGAATACTTCCCGGATAATTACAGAAAGTACAGGTGCCCCAATCCCAAGGGATGTGGAGATAGAGCCTACAATACCGAAAATAACAAGCATGTCGATCAAATTTCCCAGAAATCCCCTGGAACGTTTCTTTAACACCGGTTCGCAGGCAATACTCAGACGCATTCCCGGCTTCCTGCGTACGAACATCATATAAGCCGTGGCAATGATCGCCGGATTATAGAATGCCCAGGCGCTCAGTCCCCAGTGGAACTGCCCATACATATGCGCATATTCATACGCCGGTTTGCTGAATGGCTCCAGATCAAAAGGAGGGCCGCTCACATAATAGATCGGTTCCAGAAAACCCAGGATCACGATGCTGGTTCCCACACCGGCAGTAAAAAGCATGGCGATCCAGGAGAGATTAGAATACTGCGGTTTATCCTCGGCAGTACCCAGCTTCACATTCCCGTGCTTGCTTACTGTCAGCCAGATAAGAAAACCAAAAGACACAAGACAGGCCAACAGGTACAGAAATCCCAGTCTTCCTGTACAGAATTCAAAAACACTGGAAATGATCTTGTTGGACGCCTCCGGTGCCAGATACAATGGAATAATTATGACTGCCAGGATTATCACAGCCGGGAAAAAAACTTTCTTCTCAATCTTCTCAAACAGTTTCACATCATGTCCCTCCTTTATGGATGCCTGTTATTCCGTCAGGTAAAGTGCCCGGCTGCCGAAATGCACCCCTGCCGGCCAAAGAGTGTTTGGAGACCGCGGGGGTGCACTGGCTGCGTTCCTATGACCGGCTTTCTTCTTTGCTGCCGTATTTGACAACAAGAGCGTCAGCAACACCTACTCCTTCCCCTTCCGGGTATACAAACAGAGGGTTGATATCCAATTCTTTCAGGGTATCCCTGTTTGCACTGGCGAAATCAGCAATACTTACAATGGTATCACACAGGGCGTCTATATCACATTTTGCCCCGCCGCGATAACCGTTCAAAAGTTTAAAAGATTTCAGTGATCTCAGCATATCCATTGCCTCCGCCTTGCCTATAGGGGCCGGATACAGTGCTACGTCCTTGAACAGCTCAACGAACACACCGCCCATGCCCACCATGACCATGGGGCCGAACTGCGGGTCATTATTCACACCGATAATCATCTCTACTCCTGATTTTAACATAGGAACCATTAATATTCCATTGATCTTCGCGTCAGGGCGTTTGGATGTAACGCTCTCCATAATTTCATTATATGCCCGGACCGCCTCTTCCTGACCATGGATGTTCAGCTTCACGCCGCCCACATCACTTTTGTGTAAAATATCGGCAGACTCCACTTTCATGACCAGCGCTTCCTCTGTGTTTCCCGCAAACTCTGCCGCTTCCTTGGCTGATGTTACAATAACTTCCCTTGGAACCGGAACCCCGTAGGCCCCCAGCTCTTTCTTACTGTCATGTTCAGACAATGCGTAGGTCTCACCGCTCTTCTTCTGTCCCACTGCCAGACTCAGGCTCTTATTTTCCGGTGTGTAGGAAATAAAATCAGCCAGATGACGCAGGATCTTAAATGCATAGACCGTAGGCGGAAGCACTGGAACACCGATATGAAACAGCTTTTCCTGGTATTCTGCATTCCTTGTATTTTCGGCAAAGGGAATCATAGCAATTGGCTTGCAGTTCTCCCCTTTTTCTTTTACCACCTTCTCGATCCCTTCATACATATAGTGGATCGCCGGGTCTGCGATCTCCAAAAGCAGTGTATAACCGATCAGGACCATCCCAATATTCGGGTCGTCCATGACAGTCCGCAGGGCTCCCGCGTACAGATCAGCGTCATAGGAAAGACTTGCCGTCATATCCAGCGGATTGTTCGGGGTGGCGTAAGAGGGAAGCTGCTCCTTCAAAGAAGTCAGGGTCTCCTCTGTAAAATCCGGGTATTCAATGCCGTTTAAGCTGCCCACATCCGCACAGATTCCCGTCTCCCCTCCGGAGAGGTTCATGGATGCAAATGTGGCCTGCTTTGGCATCTGTTTTAGAGTGGAGAGCATGAGGGACATGGCCATAAGCTCCTCCAGGTCATCCACACGGATTGCTCCGAATTTTTTCAGAACTGCATCAAAGGAGGCATCCGAACCGGAAAGGCTTCCTGTATGGGACGCTGCGATGGCGCCGCCTTTTGCGCTCCGCCCGGCTTTTAAAATTACCACCGGTTTTCTCTTATCCGCGGCTTTTTTGAGGACTGCCGCGAATTTATCCGCATTTTTAACACCTTCAATATAAATACTTACTACCTTGGTATTCTCATCCTCAACCAGGAATTCCATGTAGTCTTCCATCTGTACGATCTTACCGTTTCCTGCTGATATGCTGTAGGAAAAACGCATGCCCGGACAATCCATCAGGGACAGGCAGAGCTGGCCGCTCTGGGAAACCACCCCCACGCCTCCTTTTCTATCTCTCTTATCAGAGATAAAGGCAAATGCCTGTACGTTATCCACATAATTGACGAATCCGGCACAGTTTGGACCCATGACTGCGATTCCAAGTTCTTTGGCTGTCTCCATCAGTTCCTTTTCATTGGCCCGGCCTTCGTCCGTCCCCACTTCGCCATAACCGCTGGCAAATACAACGGCACCGCCGCATCCCTTTGCCGCGCCTTCCCGCAAAAGCGGTATGACCGTTTTCTGTGAGGTACAGATCACCATCAGATCCACAGATTCCGGAACATCTGACACTCTTTTATAACAGGGCACTCCAAACACCCGGTCACGTTTCGGATGTATAAAATATACATGGCTTCTGTCTTCCATATAGGCAAGGATATTGCGGCATACATCGCCGCCGAAGCCTTCCTTCTCGCTGGCACCGATGACTGCTACGGACTTCGGTTTCAGCAGTTTTGTCAAATCCATAGTTTTCTACCTCCTGTGAGAGGGCACTCATCCTGCCCTCTCATACTCATTCCCCGTAATTATTTACCTTCTACTCCCCTGCGGTAGCAGGCTACATTCTTCTCATTAAATTTGCCTTTCCCTTTCTTCTCGAAGAAAGAGACAATGGCTGTTTCCATATATTCAATGGTAAATAAATCACTGTGGGCAGCCAGCGCACCCAGCATTACCAGGTTGGCACCCTTTGGATTTTTCACCTCAGCAGCAATATCCGTTGCAGGGATCTTCACTACCTTGATATCATCCCTGTAGGTCCTGTCCTCCGGTACGATGGAGGAGTTCACCAGCAGAAGTCCGCCGGGTTTCAGGCGTTCCTCGAATTTGTCAATGGCAGGTGTATTCATGGTAAACAGAATATCCGGACATTTTGAAACCGGGCTGGCGATCAGTTTATCACTGATCTTCACGGTACAGTTGGCGGTCCCGCCCCGCATCTCTGAACCATAGGAGGGATAGAATAATACATTTTTTTCCTGTTCCATACCGGCATTGATGAGGAGCATTCCGGCTGTCAGCACTCCCTGTCCGCCGAATCCGGCACAAATAATTTCTTTTGCCATGTCTATTCCTCCTCCTTTTTGTCTTTAAATTCACCCAGAGGGAAGTATTTTTCCATCTCATTTTTCAGGTGTTCCATGCTCTTAACAGGAGTCATGTTCAGGTTTGTGGGACATGGGGAAAGCAGCTCCACCAGACAAAATCCCTCACCCTTCATATGTTTTTCAAAGGCTTTTTTAATATACTTCCTGCACTGGATCATACCCTTTGCATCTGCCATAGTCCCCCTGGCCAGATATGCGATATCAAAACCGGTAAAGGCCTGCTCTACTCTAAAAGGCATACCCATTTTTTCAGGGTCTTTTCCCCGGGGAGTGGAGGTTGTGATCTGACCCGGAAGGGATGTGGGCGCACACTGTCCGCCCGTCATGCCGTATAGGCTGTTGTTGATGACTACAGTCACCACATTGTCATTTCGGATCGCTGTGTGCATGGTCTCTGCCATACCGATAGAGTAAGCAGCGCCGTCCCCTATGTAAGCCAGTACCGGATTTTCAGGACGTACTTTCTTAATCCCCACTGCTGTAGCCACGGGACGTCCGTGTGCTGCCATGACAGTGTCAAATCTCCAGGAGTCTATATTTAAAGAACCACAGGCCACGTCAACCACAGCCAAAAGTTTTTCACTCAGACCCATCTCTTCCATTACTTCGGCAATCAGACGGACCGCCAGGCCGTGTCCGCATCCGGGACAGAAGCCGCTCTGCGTAAATGTTACGGTTTCAGGAGCTACCAGTCTCATATTATACTCCCTCCTTTTCAAGCATTTCTTTTGCTTTTGCAATAATCCCGTCAGATTCCGGAATCTCGAAAATAGAACCAAAATGATCAACCGGATATTTTCCGCCGGTAGCCAGGCGCACATCGTCTGTCATCTGTCCTAAGATATTCATCTCCACAGTGAGGAATGCTTTCGCGTTCTTTGCCTCCTCAAATGCCTTAACCGGGAACGGCCACAGAGTAATGGGGCGGATCAGGCCCAGTTTCATCCCCTCTTCTCTTGCCAGCTCTACGGTCTCACGGCAGACTCTGGAGCTGATTCCATAAGCCACAAGTACCAGATCTGCGTCTTCTACCCGGATATTTTCGTAGCGCTGTTCCTCCCGCTCCATATCCTCGTACTTCTCTCTCAAATAATTCTCATAATCCGGATGGGTATAATAAACATTCTGGATCTTGCGCTGCTCACAGCCTTTTTTACATCCCTTGATGCTCCAGTCAAATTTATCAATATCGTGGTCCCTGAATTCCGGGATCTCCACAGCTTCAATCATCTGTCCGATCGCCGCGTCAGAAGCGATGAGGACCGGGTGGCGGTATTTTTCCGCCAGATCAAAAGCTTCCACCATCAGGTCAGCATTTTCCTGGACAGAAGCGGGTGCCAGTACCAGTGTATGGTAATCACCATGACCGCCGCCTCTTGTGAGCTGCCAGTAATCGCCCTGCCCCTGCGCAATGTCTCCGAGACCTGTTCCAATTCGCATGACATCCACAATAACTGCCGGAAGATCTGCTGCAACCAGATAGGATATCCCCTCCTGTTTCAGTGAAAATCCGGGACCTGCGGATGTGGTCAGTGCGCGCGCGCCTGCCGCGGATGCTCCCAGTACCATATTTACGCCTGCTAATTCAGACTCTGCCTGGATAAATACACCGCCTACATCTTCCATTCTCCAGGACAGATATTCCAGGATCTCTGTCTGCGGAGTGATCGGATATCCGCTGTAGAAGCGGCATCCGGCTGCCAGTGCGGCCTCCGCCAGAGCCTCATTTCCTTTAAATAATACTTTTCCCATAACGAACCTCCCTCATCGTATTTCAAATACATAGTCCGGGCATACGCGGTAACACATGCCGCATACCACACATTTCTCTGCATCCACTTCAACCGTATTGTATCCCTTGGCATTTACATGGCCGGATTCCTTAATGGCCTCCTGGGGACATGCATTGATACAATAGCCGCAGCCTTTGCAGCGGACGGGATTGGTGTAAACTTTTTCTTTTCCCATAATTTCATTTTCCTTTCTATCATACTTCAGGAGACTGTGAAGCGTAACTTCAGGCAGCTTCTCCCTGTTTTGCTTTCTTACCGTGCCTGTAAATCAGTAATGCCAGTGCGGAACCTACCAGACCTGAAACTGCCAGGAAACCAAATATAAAATTGTATCCGGAACCGCCGAAGGAATCCAGCCAATTTCCAAAGAGGACAGAGTAGATGGAATCCGGCAGATAGCCGATAATGGATGCAATACCGATCACCGTTCCTGTCATAGCCCTTGGGATTCCCGCCTCACTGACTGTGGAGAACACAACGCCGTACATCATCATGGCAAACGCGCCCGGGATCAGGGTGTACAGGCTGGCTGCCATGGGACTGATACTGGAAGGCAGAATGAGAACTGCCCCAAAAAGAGCTGCCAGTATGATAAACGCCGTGGAAAGCCATTTACAGGTTGATTTAAATACTTTATCTGCAATAATACCGCCTACAGGAGCCAGCAGAAGAAGCAGATAGTTGCGGACAATGGAGATAAACCCTGAACTCTCCGGTGACACGCCTATGACTTCTGTCAGATAGGGGTTGAAATAAGAGATGCTGGTATAAAATCCATATCCGCAGAAGATGGTAAAGGAAACGATCCATACAACCGGATTTTTTACTAATTTCCCCACATCACCTATGCGGAATTTCGGTTCCCCGTCACTGACTTCTTTTTCTTTGTCACTGCCTTTCATAAGGAAGAACAACAGAATAGCTGCAATGATAGCCACAGAGCCGCCTGCCAGAACTGCCCGGAAAAATCCCTGTTCCATGTCACCGCCGGCTGTCTTATATATATTCAGTGCCAGAGTATTGGTCAGGGCTGCTGTAATTCCGTTGCAGGCATAATAAAGGCCGTACATGAATCCCTGTTCTTCCTCTGTACCGATAATGCGGACAGCCTTCATAAGTGCGGACCAGAATACAAACGCCGTACTGAAGGAGAGTCCCATCCAGATAAACATGGCAATCTTAAAATCCATGGTAAACGCGTATAGGTAGGCCAGAGCCGATGTACTGAGAAGGGAGATGATCAATGCTTTTTTCGGTGATACTTTATCCGCAATGATGCCGCCCGGTATGTAGAGGATCATATTTCCCACCGTATACATGGTGAGCAGCAGACCGGATTGAGTATTGCTCATATGCATGGCTGCAAGCTGTGCGTCATAAAAAATGTATTTCACGTAGGGCAGAAAATAGATGGAACCTCCTGCCAGGCCAAGTGTTATGACCGTAAGGTATTTTCTCACTTTAGAATTCATAAAAACCTCCATATGCGTAGAATGGGGATGCTTTTTTCGCATCCCCACCCTCTCTAGCAGAATAACGGATTACATATCCGGAGTGTCGGATTTGTCCGGTGTGAACAGCCTTCTGGCTACGTCACGGGTGAATTCACCTGTCTTTTTGGACTCTTCAAATACCCGGCGTGTCTGTTTGCGGATCAAGTCTACTGTGTCTTTTACAATAGCTGCTGCTGCATCTTCGTCGTTCATGTCCTCAATCTTCACAAGGCGGAAGATAACTGCTTCGTAGATACGGATACCTCCCAGATTGGAGATAAAGTCAACAGCTACGTCAACTCCGTTTTTGCGGAGGATCGCATCAGCTTCCGGAGTGGTGGGAATGTTGGCTGCCTCCACTAACAGGGATGCTTTGATCTTATCGGCATTGTCTTTATTGATAACATCTTCCAGAGCTGCCGGGATCAGGATATCGCATTCTTTTTCCAGCCACTGGCTGTTTGGATAAATTTCGTAGTTGTCTTCAAAGGACTCCTTGTTCAGCTCACCTTTTGGGAGTCTGGTCGCTACCAGTTTCGGAATATCCAGACCATCTTTGCAGTATACAAGTCCGTTTACATCCGCGATACCGATGACTTTATAGCCCATGTTGTTCAGGGAGTTCACGCAGCTTGCGCCCACACATCCAAATCCCTGGATGATAACAGATGCACCTTCTTTGCCGCCTTTCATTTTCCAGGCTTCATCGGCTGCTGCCGCAACGCCGTAACCTGTGATCATGTCATACATTTTAAATCCGTCATATGTAAGCTCTTTTTCTGCCCTGTCATGGTTCACAATACCCTGATGGATATCCGGGTCCTCTTTCATAGCCTTTGTCTGGGGAATGCCGATTCCCAGGTCATCTAAGATTCTTAAAACATCGGAGTAATCAACACCTAAATCTCCGCCGATGGATACGCCTGCATTGATAACCGGTGCGGTAGCTGTCAGGAAACGTCTCAGAACGTCCGGTGCGTCCGGTGCTTTATAATCATATGCAATACCGGCCTTACATCCGCCTGTTGTGAGAGATTCACATGCTTTGTATTTGTATCCCATGGTTGTTGCAAGGCGGATAACCTCTTCCTTGGTAACTGTAGGATGCATTCTTGTTCCGCCTCCGCAGTAATGATTTACGAAGTTGTATGCACACATCCATCCTTTTGCATCTGTCTCTGTGTCATTCCATTCCACTACTAAATACGGTTTGTTTGCCATTTTAAAAATCCTCCCATTTTATGTTGTTCTCTATTACAGAACTTTGTTCTTCAATAGTTTTATTTTTTTACTCGGCATTTTGCCGAGTAATGGATTCCGCTGCTATTGGTTTATGTTCTGTATGTAAGAACTTCGTTCTTTTTTGATGATATGAGCATATCACACCTTGTTTGTTTTTTCAATATATTCCTTGAATCTTTTTTCTTTTTGTGCAAACTATCCAATTTTGACCCTTTATTTTCTATAAGCGCTTTTTGATCTCATTTGCATACCGTTTCAGAATCTGTACAAATATATCCCGCTTCTCATCATCCATGCGCAGAGACGGGGTGCTGATACTGATGGCGCCCTCCACCTTTCCCATATGATTCATCAGGGGCACTCCCACACATTTGACTCCGAATGTATTTTCCATGTTGTCCACAGCGTAGCCGTCTCTCCGTGCATTCCTGACTTCCTCCCAGAGCTTTTCCTTGTCCGTTATGGTATAATCTGTGTATGGTGTCTTCTCACGGCTCAAGATCTCTTCCACTTCCTCGTCGGGCATCTGGGAGAGGATGACTTTGCCTACACTTGTACAATACATTTTAGAGCGCTCTCCTGTTACAGACCTGCCCGGCAGCATCTGGCCTTCCGGATATACGGCTTCCAGATAGACCACCTCATCCCCGTGGGGAATGGCCAGATAGATCAGTTCTCCCGCTTCTTTCGCGATCTGATGCATGTAAGGGAGCACTACCTTGGTGATGGTAAGGCTTTCCTTCAGTGCACGGCTCAATGTGAATACAGCGGTCCCCAGGCTGAACTTACCGGTTTCCGGGTCCTGTTCCAGATAGTCCATGGCCTTGAAGGTCATTAATATATTATGCACGTTGCTTTTGTATAATCCCAGCTTCTCACTGATCTCCGTCACACCCAGAGGTTGTTTTTCCACGAAACATCCCAGGATCTCCAGTGCCTTCTGCAGGCTTTTTACCTTGATCTCTTTGTCTTCACTCATAGTGGTTTTCCCTCCTAAACTTTCATGCAGGCCTTAATCGTTCCGTATTTAAGAACTCTGTTCAATATTTTACCTTACTAAAATATTAACATTTCTGCAGGCATATTACAAGAGTGTGTTTCAAAATATCTCCGGGGGATGTGCACACAAAAAGCCGCATCCCGGCGTAGGATGCAGCTTTTTGAACTTGGAGTGTCTGTGAATTCAAATCAGGCTTCACGCGCCGTTTATAAGCGGAGGGAACGGCACGGAAAGCTAATACTGTAAATGTTTCCGGTCAACTTTTGGAGGAAGATCAACCGTGATATTATCTTATAACATACATCCTCTTCCCGCAAGCCGCCCCCAGGGTTAAAGATCTAAAAAAAATTTTCTTTTTTTAACCCGTAAAATAAAGGCTTTTTCCTGCTCTTAGTCCTCTTTTTTCTCTCCTGATCACCCCATCCCGGGGTTCCTCATTTTAAGAAAGAATCCAACGCTTTGTTCAGACGTTTCAGGCTCTCCGTGTCCCCCTTCTCCAATGCCTCCTCAATACACTCGTCAATATACTGCTTCAGCACTTCTTTCCCCGCGCCATTGACAGCGGAGCGCACAGCGGCAAGCTGGATCAGGACTTCACTGCAGTCGCGTCCCTCCTCCACCATACCGCGTATGGACTTCAGATGGCCGGTAGCCCTGGCAAGACGGTTGACCATGCTCTTGTCATATTTTGTCCCTGTATCTTTCTTTTCCTCTCTCATCGCACAGTTCCTCTCTCATCGCACAGTTCCTCTCTCACTTGGATCGCCTTACATCAGCAATAGATTTCCTCTCCTCCTGCCGGGTCCCAGGGATATCCTGTCTGCCGGGCAGCCTCTGATGCCACATCAATATCAATTTGGTCGGCCACCATCCAAAGTGTCATATCCAGGCCCGCCGCTGTGCTGCTGCAGGAATAATATTTTCCGTCAGCCACCACTCTGGCCCCCTCGATCCTCTCGATCCCTGCTGTAAACATCCTGTTCCAGTTTTTATCAAGAGGACAGTCAGCCAGTTTCCGTCTGTACAAAAGTCCTGTCTGTGCCAAAATAGCAGAGCCGCTGCCCACCATCAGGCAGGTATCCGCATTTTCTGCTGCCCGTTTCACCAGATTCAGGGTCCTCTCATCCTGCCAGAGCAGGCGCCGTGCCCCTTTGCCTCCCGGGATCAGCAGAACCCCCTCTGTCTCCTCGGGGATCAGAAAATCAGTCCATATTTTTGCTCCCTGTACACTGTTAATGATATCCCCCGATACGGAGAGATAACGGATATGGAAATATTTTTGCAGTTTTCCCAGTATCTCCGCAGGCCCGAATACATCCATCCCCTCAAAATCGTCAAACAGTACCATATTCACATCCATCTTCGCACCCGCTCTCCTCTGCACATTCTATATGATTT
>ENA-UAPG01000133-UAPG01000133.1-human-gut-metagenome-genome-assembly--contig:-NODE-133-length-21444-cov-12.463930_pt1 | contig 21444 bp, 18 predicted proteins | sample MGYA00243478_ERZ654573 | MGnify/ENA primary metagenome ERZ654573 (study PRJEB26926, sample SAMN06164711) | human gut metagenome | biome: ENVO:00009003; feature: ENVO:2100002; material: ENVO:00002003... | reverse complement strand
GCTGTCTGCTGGATCTCAATCGCTTTTTCAATATCCCTATCCTTCAGTTCCTGAATAAACGCATCATATTCATCATCTATATTACTGGAACCTAAGATCCAGCTCTGAAGCTTCTCATATACAATGGGCTGGATTCCGGACATGATGCTCTTATATTCATCCATACCGTCTGTGCTCAGCTTCAGTTCCGGCAGTTTCGGCGCGCTGAACCACTCATCATGTGCATCGTACAGTTCATTTGCAGCCTTTCCTGCGTCATTCATAGTTGCATACTCATAGTCTGCTGCCTGGATATATCCCGCACGGTACTGGGAACCCAGGGAACGCAGATACTCTACCGGTGCCAGCCCGGAGTTAAATACTTCCTCTGTAAAGGCCTTCTCCCCGTTATCGTTTACAGTGTAAGTCTTGCCCTCGATTCCCCAGTTCATCAGGTCTGAACCTTCTTCCGTGAACATAAAATCCATGAATTCGATCGCACCCTCCGGGTCTTTGCACTGGGAGGAGATGCCCCATCCGCACTCTGCATAGCGGTAGTCACGTTCCTTCACATTTCCGTTCTGGTCCTTTAAAGGCGCGATTGCCACCATATTGAATCCCGGGATATCCGCGCCCAGAGAATCATTATAATTGCCTGTGCTGACCCAGTCATGGGTGAAGCCCCCTGTATTGTTGCTGAGCAGTGTATCCCTTGCTGACATACCTCTCGTGAAAATCTCCGGATCGATCAGGCCCTCTTTATACCACTGGGCCAGGTTCTTCACTGCTGTTTTATAATTGTCTGTCAGAGGTTCGTACGTGATCTTTCCGTCACGGGGATAGAAGGAGGCACTGGAATCCCACAAGGCCAGGTACTCACCCATCTCTGTCTCAGCTGTAGCGGAACGGTCAAACAGAGGGATCTCATCTGCCTGTCCATTGCCGTTGGGATCCTCATTCTTGAATGCGGTAAGTACATCATGGAGTTCATCCACTGTTGTAGGAACCTCCAGCCCCAGTTTATCCAGCCAGTCCTGGCGGATCCAGTAGAACTGAGAGGACTTCAGCTCTTTTCCCAGTGGGATATTGTAGATATTTCCGTCCTCTGCAGTTGCCTGGTATTTCAGATTCGGGTCATTATCCAGCGCTTTTTTGATATTCGGCGCATGTTCCTCGATCAGGTCGTTCAGGGGAATCACGCCGCCGTCTTTGCCCAGTTTCTCGATATCTGTTGTCAGGTCACACGCAATGATATCTGCCAGCTGCCCCGATGCCACCATATTCTGGAATGCTGTGGCATAGTCAGAGTTGGAGGAGGCAACCACGCCTTTCAACTTCACGCCTGTCTTTTTCTCCACCTCTTTCCACACTTCCCAGTCTGAATTAAAAGGTGTACCTGACAGGAACATGAAGGCCGAGAATTCTTTACTTCCATCCTCTTTTGAAGCGGCCGCCTTCCCGGTCTCCTCTTTTCCGCATCCTGTTGTCCCAAATGCCAGGGATACGCCCAGAACTGCTGTCAGTAATAACGCTGTTATTTGTTTTCTTTTCATATCTGATAATCCTCCGTTTATGATCAGCCTTTGACACCGCCCACGGTGAGGCCTGACTTAAAATATTTTTGAATGAAAGGGAATACTATGATCATGGGCACAATCGCCAGTATGATCAATGCATATACCTGAGTCGTTGGTGACGTCAGGGATGCTTTTGTCACGATCGCAGCGTCAGACGGATTGGATACCCGCTCCACGATCAGTTTTTTCAGGAATACCTGCAGAGGTATCTTGCTGTCATCTTTTAAAAGCTGCATGGCCCAGAAGTATCCGTTCCATCTGCTGATTCCGTAAAATAATCCCACGGTGGCAAGTGCCGGTTTTGACAACGGCAGATATATGTTCCAGAATACCCTGAAATGCCCCGCGCCGTCAATAAATGCAGCCTCCTCCAAAGCCTCCGGGACCTGCTCAAAAAAGCTCTTCATGATGATCAGGTTATAGGTCTCAATGGCAAATCCAAAGATGATCGCTGTCCTGGTATTCAGCAGTCCCAGATTGTTGAAGTTCATATAAGTAGGAATGATCCCAGCACTGAACCACATGGTAAAAACCGTGAACAATGTCAGTATCTTTCTTCCGATCAGATACTTCCTGGACAGAGCGTACGCCATGGTGGTGGTAAAGAACATATTTGCCATCAGTCCGAAGACGGTGTAAAAGATCGCATTTCCGTAGGAGGTCCACAGCCCGTCCCTCTTAAATACTGCCTCATAGCTGGCTGTGGTGAACTCCTTGATCTTCAGCAGCACATTCCCGTTTTCCACAAAAAAGGGCTTGCTGAAAGAAGAAATGAGTACATAATATATGGGATAAAGGGCAATAAAGGTAATCAGAACACCGAGAATGACCATCACAGCGTTGAATATCTTCTCTCCCAGCCCGATAACCTGCCCTTGTTTTATTTTATTTCCTGCCATCTTACTTCCCCCTTACCATAATGCGTTGTCGGAAATCTTCTTGCTGAATCGGTTTGCAAGAATGACCATGACGAATGCCACCACGGATTCAAACAGCCCTGCAGCCACAGACAGCCCGTAGTTTCCGTTTTCAAATGCCAGGCGGTAAGAATAGGTAGAGATAACATCCGCTGCCGAATAAGTTGCCGGCTGGTACAGAAGCAGGATCGCCTCATATCCCACCTTGATGATGCCTCCCAGCTTCAGGATCAGCATGGTCACTATGGTAGGTACAATGGCCGGAATGGTCACATGGGTGATTTTCTTCATCTTCCCAGCCCCGTCCACAGTGGCTGCCTCATAAAGCTGCGGGTCAATCCCCATGATGGCCGCTATGTACACAAGCGCATCGAATCCCGCATTCTGCCACAAGGTCATCAATGTGTATATCCCTTTAAAGTATTCCGGCTTTGTCATAAAGTAAACCGGGTCTACACCCATTTTCTGCAGCACCAGATTGATGACGCCTGTACTGGGTGACAGGAAGTTGATCACAATACCGCAGACTACCACCACAGATATAAAGTGTGTCAGCAGGGTGGACATCTGGGTCATCCTGCTGACGAACTTATTCTTCATCTCCGTCACACAGACAGCCAGCGCGATGGGCAGCGGAAAGCAGATCAGTAACTGCCAGAAAGAGATCATCAGGGTATTTTTCAGTACCCTTGGAAAATCCTTCCCCTTAAAAAATTCAATGAAGTTCTGCAGTCCCACAAAGGTACTGCCCTTGATTCCCTGGAATACATTGTAATCATAAAATGCAATCTTCAGCTCCGTCATAGGCCGGTATGCAAACAGAAGGTACCAGATAATGCCGGGAAGCAGCAAAAGGTATAATTCTTTGCCGGAAACCATTTTCTTTATGACATCAGAAAAATTTCTTTTCTTCTGTGTTTTTATTTGTTGTTTTGCCAATGTCCTCTTCTCTCTCCTTTCTTCCATATCGAAGCGCTTCGAGTCGATAGACCAACCTTAACGGATAATCTTTTAAAAGTAAATCATCAAATTTTCCGACCTCTTTTTCGCCTGTTTTTTGGAATACACAGTTTTCTTCCAATCCCTGTTTTTCAATCATCCCTCCGTTTTTGCTATATCACCATTTTTCAAAACATCACCATTTTATCCGAACCCTCATAAAATCAGGCGCTTTCACTTGAATAATCATCAAAATGCAATTATAATCTATACCTTGAGAGGCACAGCTTCTTTGCCTGAGGCATACATGATCCACAACAATCCCCATGAAAAGGAGGTCCCGCAAATGCTGAAACAGCCTTCCGGTATATACCACCAAAAATTAAAATTTATATTCATGCTCTTAGCCGCCGTGGTAACGCTGGTTCTTGCATCTGTCTCCGGAATTTTCCTGTCGCAGCATTGGGAGGAGTCTTACATAAGCTCCATCACTTTGTCCAGGACCATTCTGGAGGAGAAGAGCGCATCCTCCCTGAAGGAGATTTCCAACACCATGACAGACATCGTGAATGACTCCCTCATAAAAGACTGGTCTGTCTCAGAGGGCACACAGGACTTTTATCTCCTGTCCTCCCAGGCACAGAAAGCACTGCTGAAATATGCCGGTGCTGTGGACACCCGCTTTCAGGTATATCTGATCCTCAACAACGGACAGATTGATTTTGATGACCATACACACTCCACCGTCCTGTCCCCGGAGGGTTCCTTCTCCATGTCCGAATTCCTGGAGAAAAAGGACCTGGCTGAGAAAGACATGACCGATATACAGGACTATTTTGATAAAAAGATGTTCCCCTACGTGATTCCCCACTATGATGAGAAGGGGACACTGGACTCCCTCTATTATTTGATCAAAGGATATAAACAGCCCCGCACATGCATTTACATGGCAGATATCCCCATAAGCTCTCTTGTTGGCACCGCCACACCCAAAAATTATTGGATATCCAACACAGACGGGCTTTTCATCCCCAGTTCCCTGGATGAGACGGATGTTTCCCTGTTTAAATCCCTGCAGAAAGAGATGGACCGAAACAGGAAGGTGGTTAAAAAGTCAGGATACTATGTGGCAAATACCCGCCTTTTGTCCATGAACTGGGATATTTCATACCTCTATGACCGGTACAGCCTAAACGCGGCAAATATCTTCCTGTATCTGCTCTGCGTCCTTATTATTTTTGTGCTCCTCTGCGCTGTATTTTACTATGTGGCAAATCTTCTGTACCGGCCCCTTTATCAGGTCCTGCAGCCCCATATCAAAGAGGAGGCACAGCGCTATGATGAATTTGAGATCCTAAATGACAACCTGGCAAAGATGCAGAGCCTGAACCATAGCCTGCTGGCAACCAAGAAGACCACAAACGCCTTACTTGCACAGCAGTATTATCAGAATCTGCTCACAGATCCCAATGGTTATCTGGCACCTAAGGAGAAACCCTATTTTCCTGACAGCAGCCGTTTCTGCGTGGGGCTTATCTGCATTTCCCCCGACTCCGCCCATGCCCCGGATGACAGCAGCTTCTGCCAGCTTGAACTCTACAAAAACCTTATTTTCCAAAGCTGTGTGAAGAGGAAGGATGTGGTGTTCGTAAAGCTCTCCATGTACCGGTGCGCGCTTATCCTCATGTCAGACAGCCCCGAACATGCCAAATCCCTGGCTGCCCAGGTAATGTCCGTTTACCCGGATGCGGAGGAGGAAGGCAAATACTGGGAGGAGCAGATCGTCCTCAGCTCGGTGAAGCAGGGCTTTGAAAACCTGCACCGCTGCTACCAGGAAACCCTGAAAATAGCAGAATACCTGCCCACACTTCCTCACGACAAGATCATCACACACGCACAGATCGCGGACTTGGATTCTTCCACCTACTCCTACCCTCTCTCTATGGAGAATAGACTAATCCAGGAAGTGACAGACGGACAAGAGCAGGCCCTTGGGCTGTTTGATGATCTGATCCGTGAGAATCTGGTGCATAAACGTCTGTCCATGGAGGTTCTGCAGAACTTTGTCTATGCCCTCATAGGCACCGTGAACCGCGTCTTCCAGGAGTTGAAGACCACGCCGGAGGAGTTTATCGGCCGCCCCATTGATTATGAGCACTGGTACACCCACTGGGCAGACTCCGTGACCATAACCGGTATCAAAACAGTCCTTTCGGAGATCATCAGGGAAAAGAACCGCCGCACCCATACCCAGGATAAAGCTGTCCTCTCCCGTATGCTGGACTATATACACCGGAACTATCGGGACAACATCATGCTCAACGACCTGGCAGACCAGTTTAATATCTCGCCCAAATACTGCGGGATCCTTTTTAAGCAGCTCAGTGACAACAACTTTAAGGACTACCTGAACAATTACCGCATCAACCAGGCAAAAGCCCTGCTGGAAAAAGACCCTTCCCTCAAGACAAAAGACCTGAGCGCCATGACCGGATTCAACAGTTCCAATACCTTCATCCGGGTATTCAGCAAATACACGGGACTGACACCCCAGAAATATGCGGAATATGTGATGGAGAAAAAATAAACCGCTGTACAGCAGCCCCTATCTGCGGCTGCTGTACAGCGGTCCTTTTTATAAATGCAGTCTGCCTTCCATGCCCTCATAATCCACCTGCAGCACTCTGCCGGATCGTAAGGTGATCTCCACCGGACCTGTGCCCCCGCATTTCCCTGCGTCGGCAAACCCAATCCGCTCAATGGGAAACAACTCTTCCTGTGTGAAGTCTCTCCCCTCCACGGTCAGGACAGCATAGATCATCATGTAAGGTCTGTACTCGTAGTATTCTTCTCTCCTGCACCTTCCGTACAGCAGGACACTCTTTTTTGAAACAGCATTGACTCCCACTCTTTCTTTCCTCTCAATACTGTCAAATCCCCAATAACTTACAAAGGCCAGGCTCCTGTCCTGATTTTTCACGATCAGCGCCTCCGCATTTTCATCCGTTCTTCTCTCTGTCACGGTCTTTCCCTCCACAGGAAATCCATAGGCTCCCACGGTAAGGGTAAACGGCTTTTCATGTATCCTCATCCGGTCTGCATGCAGGATGCCGTTTGCCAGGGGAATATCCGCCAGATCCATGGAGGCCAGCCCCTGGAAATTATACCGGAACCCAAAATATTCCTGGCGGTAAAGCACCCCGCCTTTTTCTCCTGCGTACAGCATGATATTGGGGATCTGCACCTGCTCCTCCCGGTCATATCTCAGACTGTACTGCATGGCCTCCGCTCCCCGGTAGTCAAAGTCCTCCCATGGATAGCGGCTGTGGAATGCCAGACGGATGTATGCTTTGATATAATCATCCTCAGGGTGAAAGACATTTTTTGCCGTACAGAACTCCGCGGCCCCGTTGGCCCCCTGATGGAACGCCGCGATTCCGGGGCCGTCCATGATATAGGAAGCATAGGAATCTTCCGAAAGGGTTTCCCAGTCCCCATTGCTCTCCGTTTCCGTCCAGAAGGGATGCGCATCCGGAAGATTCAGGCAGAGAAAGGGATTTGCCATCCAAAATGGACTTTCCGCACAACTGTAATCCTGGAGCATAGGCGGGAATTGCCCGTAAAATCCCAGGACGGGCACGCCATTTTCAAACACCTTTTCATTTTCAATGAACTGGAGCAGCGCACCGGAATTGATCCGCCTTGCCAATCCCGGCGCGACCCGGTGTTCCCTCAAAAAGAAGACGGAGGCAAACGGGGCAGAGGCCGCATTGCGGTAGATTCCGCTCCTCCCCCACATAGTCACATGGGCATCTCTGTCAAACATCCCCTCGTATGTTTCCAGTAAGCTGTTTGAATAGGTCTGAAATTGCTCCGCTATTTCCGGTTCCTTTTCATACCCATACCACACATTCCAGATCGCTGAATACACATGGAACGCCCAGGGGCTGTAGTAGTCAAACCGGTGCCCGTCTCTGTACCACCCGTCTCCGGCATAGTAGGAAAGGATGACCTGCGCATGGTCCTTCATCTTATTTTCATCTATCTCATACCCCTGGCTCCAAAGAAAACCCAGGATCAGCATATTGAACAGGCGCCAGTTGTGGGGAACGGTCCTTGCATTTCCAAATTCCAGCAGATACCCTGCTATCCTGTCCCTTTCCTGCCGGGTATAGGTATCCCATATGATCTCTTTGCACTGCCACAGCCCGATGACCAGGGACGCGCACTCACAGGTGTGCTGGAAACAGTGTTCCTTTTCACCTGACATTGCTTCCAGCTCCCTGTAAGAAAGCATATAATCCCCGGTTCCTTTTGTCACTGCACGAAGGATATGTTCTCTGTAATAATCCTTAACGGAATACCCTGCTGTAACCGCATCCGGTCTGTTGTGAAGAAGGGGAGCAGCTATCAGAAAGCTCCGGGCCAGCCCTTCAAATCCGGCCGCATACTTTTTCCACTCCGGGCTTCCCTCATTGGGATAGCTGACTGTAAACTCCGTCCTCGGACAGTACACAGGCGTATCAAAATCCGTAATATTTGAAAATATCCCATCCAGCAGAAACTGTGCGGCATCTACCCAATGCCTTTTCGTCATTCCTGTGTAGGGACTCTTCTCATGATCTGGTGTATTGATCTTAAATCTCACGTTGTCCTCCTTGCCAAACCGGGGCCGCGGCCAGCTGCCCCGGTTCCTTTATTGTCTGCTCTAAGATAATAACACCAAACCAATTTTAATTTATTTTATTTCTTATACAAAATATTGCAAATTGCACACGGAGCCATGCCCCGGGCGTCAAACCTCTTTGTCCGCCAGGGAAAACGTCAATTCTATATCCAGAAAGTTTCCATGGATCTCAGCTTTTACAGCACCGCCCATCCTCCGCATCAACTCACTGACTATAGCCAGTCCCAGACCGGAAGACCCCTTTTTTCTGGAACTGTCAGCCTTGTAGAACCGTTCAAACATCTGATCCGGGTCAATGGCGGAAGGGTTCTCCACAGGATTTGAGAAGGTGATCCTATCCCCTTTCTGGACAACACAAAGTCCCCCTGCGCCATGCAGGAGGGCATTATTGATCAGATTGCGGAATATCCGTCCCAGACTTTCCGGTGAAGCCAAAATAAGGAGCGATTCGTCATCGAATTGAATCTCCGGCTCCACCCCCTGCTCATCAAACACATGATACAGACCCACCATAGCGTCACACAGCACAGGAAATACCGGGGTAGGGCCGCACTCTAAGACAAAATCCTCATTTGTGAGCTTTGTGTAGAGAAATAATTCTTCCAGCATCTCTTTCAGCTCATCAAGACGGCTTTGGACAATGGAGATATACCGCTTCTGGGTATCCATGTCCCGGCACTCCTCCAGCATCTGCAGGTACCCCGCAGCGCTGGTGAGGGGAGTACGGATATCATGGGCAATGTTGGATATGGTCTTCTTTAACTGTTTCTGAGATCTTTCATATTGGAAACGGCTGGCACGGAAGGTCCCGAGAAGGGTCTCAAGCTTCTGATAAAGCGCCATAAATTCCTTAGACCGGACCGAGGCAGACAACTCGATCTGGCTTCCGTCCTCAATAACGTCAAGCTGTCTCGTAAGCCGCACAATCTCCCGGCGGTAATGCAGCAATGTCAGAAACATTATAATAAGTAATATTATGAGCACCACGATCAGCAGAAGCATAAAACCCTCCTATCAGGAATCAGATATCCTTTTTTGATAAAATCACTTTTCCGGCCGCAGCATAGATGATACAGAAGACCGCTCCGACAATAACCGGACGAAGTGTAGATAACCCATCATATCCCAGCGGACATTCTGCAAGATTCATATACAGCGTATAGTTCATGATCTCCCCCGCACCGAAAAGGTTCAGAAGAGAGCTGACCAGCAGCACGACCAGCCCGCTGCACAGTATAAAAGCCCCGGCCACTCCGGCCGCCTTACTCCTGGTGATCATACAGATCATCAGTATAAGCGCGCTGAATCCATTAGAGACCATCCAGATGCAAAAAACATAAAACAGCATATCAACTGCCTTGTTATAGAAAAAGAACCCACCAAATACAGCGTTAAGACCCAGTGCTGTCAGAAATGTCACTGTGATGAAGAACAGGTTCACAAGGAAAAGGCAGACACTTTTGCTCAATATATAATCCCATTTATTCTCATGTACAGACAGGATATTCTTAATAAATCCACTGTCAAAATCCGTACAGATAAACAGCGCAGCCACGGTCCCTGATATAACCGGCAGTAATCCGCCGCTGACATTGGTCTGGTGAAACAGTTCCACAAGGGACGTGGAATTCAAAGACTCTTTGATATTTCCCGATGTGGCCGTGATGGTCATGCCATGTTTTATTAGAAATTCCCGCATCCCCGGGTCCTGGATCACATACATAAGTGTGTAGGTGAACACCGTTGTAAATACCAGGATACCAAGGCACACATAGGCCGCCTTCCCCCGGAACATCCTTCTGAGATCCATTCTGAGTAAATTAAGCATTTTTTGCACCTCCGTCCATAAGTTCAAGAAAATATTGTTCCAGGTCTATCTGATGAAGCCCGCAGGAAAACACTGTGACCCCGTTCTGCACAAGAAGTGTGGTAACTTTACCGCTGTCCAGATAATCATAGATATGGATCCTCCCCTGCGCAAATATCTCATAGGAAGCATCCGGAATGTTCTCCGCCAGCACTGCGGCCGCACGCTCTGCGTGTTCTACCTCAACAAGAAGGTAATCACGGCACTGCTCTTCCAGATCCTCTTTTGTCATCTGCCGAATGAGCTGCCCGTCCTTGATGATCCCGTATTGGGTGGCTATTTTGCTCAGTTCCCCCAGAATATGGGAGCTGATGAGGATGGTCTTTCCTTCTTCTTTATTTAGTTTCAGCAGGCATTCCCTTATTTCGCGGATCCCCTCCGGGTCCAGACCGTTGATTGGCTCATCCAGGATCAAAAGGTCCGGATTGCCAAGAAGGGCCATTGCGATCCCCAGTCTCTGTTTCATGCCCATGGAGAACTGTTTAACCTTTTTATTTCCCGTATCCGCCATATTTATGAGCTTCAGAAAACGGTCCACGCTGTCCATATTCACCAGTCCCAGGCATTGGGCCTTCAGTATCATATTCTCCCTGGCTGTGCAGTTTGGATAAAGGCCCGCATTCTCTATGAGCATTCCTACACGGCGTCTGGCAGTCTGGTCAGATACCGGAGAGCCGAATAATGAAATTTCTCCCTCCGTGGGATGTGCCAGGCCGCAGAGCATTTTCAGCGTTGTGGATTTTCCGGCGCCGTTTCGTCCGATAAATCCATAGATCTCCCCCTTCTTTACATTCATATCAATATGGTCCACAGCCGGCTTCTGACCGTAAAATTTTGTTAAGCCGTGGGTTCTTACCGCATAATCTGTATTCATTCTGTCTCCTCTCTTAACTGTTCAGCACCCTCACAGTTACAGGCAAAAATCCATGCAGAATCGCCTTTGGCGATGGGATTTTAGCTTAGCTGTGGTACACTTTCTTACGGTCAGCGCAGTGAATACGCAGACCTGCTGAATAGTTACCTTCTCTCTTCTTTCCCTGCATTTTGTCTTGCAAAAGCAGTTCCTCTTTACAAACTCAAGTATAAAGGCATAGATTGTAAAAAACGAAAAGAAAAGGTTAAGAAAGTTTAAAGCCCATTCCCCAGACAGTTTGTATATACGAATCCGTCCCGCTCGGTTTCAGCTTGGAGCGGATATTGCTGATATGGACATTGATGGTCTTGTCCTCCACAAAATACTCCTCCTCCCAGGCATATTCATATATGAGCTGTTTTGTAAATACCTTCTTCGGATGCTTCATCAGCAGTTCAAGTATGCGGAATTCGTGCAGTGTCAGTTCCACGGGCTGACCGGCTGCCGTCATTTCCCGGGTCTCCGGGTCAAGTATCCAGTCTTTATAGTGCAGTTCTGTCTGGGCATCCGGCAGTTTTGAGGCAGGCAGGGAGCGGAGCTGTACCTGGATCCGCACAAGCAGTTCTTTTAGATCGAAGGGCTTGCAGATATAGTCATTAGCCCCTGCGGTGAGCAGTTCCACTTTGCTGTCCAGCTCATTTTTCGCGGAAAGGACAATGACCGGGACCTTTCCCGCAAACATTCTGATCAGCTCCTCACCTGTCATACCAGGGAGCATAAGATCCAGAAGGATCAGATCAAACTCTTCCATGGAGAATCTGAGAGAACCTTCACTCCCTGAAAATGCCTGTGTACACGCATATCCATTGCCGCTCAGATATTCTGAGACCATATTATTTATATTTGTATCGTCTTCAATGATCAGTATTTTTGCCACGAAACACTATCCTCCTCTTTCCTCCGGTATTTTCCGGGCGGTATACCGTATTTCTGTTTGAAACAGTATCCAAGATAATCCGCCGAAGAAAACCCGGCCCGCTCTGCTATCTCCTCCAGGGAATTTTCCTTCTCCTCAAGCATGCGGCATACAAGTTCAAGTTTATTTTCCATCTGCATCTGGCGGAAAGTCATGCCGTAATGGCTTTTCATCAGGCGCTGTACCTGGCGCACACTCAGCCCCAGCTCCTTTGCCAGCTTCTGGATCGTGATATGCACCGGGTCATCCAGAAAGATCCGCTCTATCTGCAGGTACTTTACCTCATCCGAGCAGGGAACATAGGTATCACCGGTATCCATGGTCCCTGTCTGATACAGCCTTCCCAGAGAAATGAACAGCTCGCCGGCCAAAAATGGCACCAGTGTCCGGTACCCCGGCGGTTTTTCCTGTATCTCGCTGATGATCCGCTTAAACGGCTCCCAAACCTCCCGTGGCCCCTCACCGATCCAGAACCGCTGGCTGAGAAGCTGTTCCAGCCATGCCTCTCTCTTTATATGGCTTTTACGGTTCTCCCCGCCCCCGCAGACCAGGGGAACCGTATAATACATTACGATCTCCCTCATAGGTTCCTCGGATATTGTGATCTGTTCATGGGCAATACCCGGTCCTGTCAGATAAAAAGTCCCTTTTTTCAGCGTGTATTCATCTCTGCGAAGACGCAGCACACCCTGTCCTGATTCTATATAATGGATCTCATAACTGGCAATACTGTGGGAATGCATTTTGATATGTCCGGTGTTTCCTCTTCCAACGGACACTATATGGAATTGGATGCCCTCAAGGCTGAGTTTATAATTTACATCCGCCATTGTTCTTCTCCTTTTGGGATATTTCCCGGAGTGTATCTGGACTTGCTCTCGGCAAGCGCTGCTAAGTATCCATTAAGACCGGGCTTCTGCTGCGCTGGCCCGAGATGCTGAGCAGTTACGTTCCCTATATTATACCGAATTGACAGAGATATGGAAACTGTTTCTCTGTTTATGCGTCAGTTTTTCTGGAAATGTTACTATTCAGCCTTCCGGCTTCACCGCAGCAAAAGTATGCACAGTTCTGCCCTTCAGGGTACAGACTCCACAAACCGCAGCCTGGCGCGTGACTGCCTCGGGATTACCTTGCAATTGCAAGACAATGCCTCGCGGGACAGTGGAAGGCTGAACTGTTACCTGGAAATAACGACATTTCGCTATAGAACTTGACGCTGCTCTGTCTTCTTATTTGCTTATCACTGTTTTACAATAATGACAGACAGCCGCGCACGCGGCAACGGTAAAATATGGCCATCTAAAGGAGAATTGCCTATGTACAGTAAAAAAGCTTATTTACAGCAGATTGAAGATGTCATTGCCAGAGGACCTTACCGGGACAACTGGGATTCTCTGTCACAGCACCGGACTCCCAAGTGGTTCAGAGATGCCAAATTCGGTATTTTTATCCATTGGGGTGTGTACAGTGTTCCTGCCTTTGGAAATGAATGGTATTCCAGAAATATGTATATTCAGGGAAGTCCTGAATTCCGCCATCACCAGCAAGTATATGGCAGCCAGAAAGATTTTGGCTACAAAGATTTTATCCCCATGTTCAAAGCCGAAAATTTTGACGCCTCCGCATGGACTGACCTGTTTCGGAAAGCAGGCGCCAGATATGTTGTCCCTGTGGCAGAACATCATGACGGCTTTCAGATGTACCGCAGTGACATTTCCCATTGGAACGCTTACGAAATGGGACCGAAACGCGATGTACTCGGGGAACTGACTCAGGAAATGGAGAAGAAAGGGCTTATAAACGGCGCTTCTACCCACCGCATAGAGCACTGGTTCTTTATGGGACACGGAAAGGATTTTGAGAGTGATATCACAGAAGCGGAAAAAGAAGGGGACTTTTACTGGCCCGCCATGCCGGAGGGTGACCATCAGGACCTGTTCAGTGAACCGGTTCCCACAAAAGACTTCCTGGAGGACTGGATGGTCCGGACTTGTGAACTGATCGACCGCTATCAAATAAAAGAGCTGTATTTTGACTGGTGGATCCAGCACAGCAGCGCCAAACCATATCTCCAAAAAATAGCGGCTTATTACTACAACCGGGCAGTGGAATGGAACGAGGAAGTCCTCATTGCCTACAAACATGATGCCTTTATGTTCGGCACCGCCCTTGTAGATATTGAACGGGGACAATTTGCAAATGTCCAGCCGTTTTACTGGCAGACCGACACGGCTATTGCGAAAAATTCCTGGTGTTATACAGAAAATAATGATTTCAAAAAGGCAAAGGATATTATCTGTGACCTGGCAGACGTGGTCAGCAAAAACGGAAACCTACTTCTGAATGTGGGTCCCAAAGCGGACGGGACCATATCGGCGGAAGATACGGCTGTCCTTCTTGAGATTGGGGAATGGCTGGAAGCCAACGGGGAAGCGATCTATGGCTCCCATGTCTGGCGCACCGCGGCGGAAGGTCCTACTATGGTGGAGGAAGGGCAGTTCACGGATAGAAAGGATAAGGTTTTTACAAAAGAGGATTTCCGCTTCACCGTGAACGGATCTCATCTGTATGCCATGTGCCTGAACTATCCCCATGACGGGCACATATCCATAAAATCATTGGCAGAGCAGGATGCCTCCTGTCTTCCGAAATTCCACGGCATCATCGACGCTGTGGATGTGCTGGGGTTTGAGGAGACTCCGGTATGGAAACGTACAGAAAACGGACTGGAGATTGAAACCCGGAATGTCAGAACCGATAAACCTGTGGTGTTTAAGATCACAATGAGATAGGGAAATATCCTGCCGTACAGACCGTCCCAGCGGACTGTGCGGCAGGATATTTGTTCTTATTTCAAAAGCTGTTCAATGCCCCGGCACAGAGCATCCACGTTTGCCTCCAGTATTTCCGCTCCATACTCCACGGAAGCATCTGTTCTCGGGTCAGCTCCTGCCACAGCGACAGGCTGCTCCCCGCCGTCCCGGATCCGCTCAAGCTGCACCAGTTCCGGCCTTACCGCCATGGTAATGGACGTTTCATTGGCTGCCGCATGGTCATTTTGAAACCTCAGTCTGTCATCCTCCACGAAGTCAAAGGCAGTCACCCCGATCAAGCCGCACGTATCCCGCAGCTCCTCTTTGAGTGCCGCAAACTGCCGGATAGACGGCCCATGGCCGTGGGCTGCCAGAATGGTGAATCCGGCTCTGGACAGATTGGCTCCAATGCGCAGGATCATACGGCGGTATTCTTCATCCGGCATCCAGTACGCACTTCCCGGAAGCTGCTGCATTTCATAAGGCACGATGGTGCCCCCTGTACAGATATCCATCCCATACAGTTCCCTCTCCGGGTCCCTGTAAAACCGGTCCGGCCCCAGAAAAAGCTTTGGAAGAACAATCCCGCCAATTCTACGTGCCGCCCGCATAAACAATTCCTGTGACTGGATCCCATCCGCTCCCAGGGGCAGATGAGGCCCATGCCATTCCAAAGTCCCCAGCGGCAGATACGCCACAGGACAGGCCTGCAGCCGCTCCTGAAATTCCGCGGGGCATAATTCCTCGTACAAAACTTTTTCTGTCATTTAGCAATCCCTCCCTGGTTTCTATCTGCTGTCCAATTTATCTAACGGGCTATGTGATCTGTGTTTTACTTACCTGCTCACACTTTCCGTAAAACCAGATTCAACCACTTCTCATCCCTGTCAGGGCGGGTATCTGTGGTAATCTTCTGCTGTTCTATTTTGAATGCCGGGATCTCCGCAAGTAATTCCCGGAAACTATTCTCCGTCATATCCAGGAAAAAACGGCCGCCGCGCTCCCCCTCATATTCTCCATATTTGAAAGATATATAGGCAATACCGGAATCTTTCAGAGCTGCCGCCATTTTTAACAATACATCCCCCAGCTCATCTGCCGGGACATGAAGCAGGGAGGAACATGCCCAGATACCGTCATAGGTCTCCTGCTCATTAAGCTCATCAAACATCATCTGCTTTACTGCAATCCCTGTAAATTCTGATGCCATCCTGCATAATACGGCAGAACCGTCAATGGCGGTTACTCTGTATCCCTTTTCAAGAAAATATTTGGTATCTCTCCCTGAACCACAGCCAAAATCCAAAATCGCCCCCGCCTTTGGCAGCCACGACAGGAAATCGTCCTGAAGATCTTTAAAGTCCACATTTATGGTGTTTTCCACAAAAGATTGTGCATTTTGGTCGTAATAGTCAATTGTTTTGTTGTCCTTCATCCTCTTCCGCCTTTCATGATCTGCTGTCCCAATATTAAATTCTGCTTTAACCTCCCCACCTCTTTTTCCAGGATCTCTTTTCCCTTATCTGTGATCAAATATGTCTTTCTTCTCTCATCCCGGTCATATAATGCGATCCATCCCTTCTTTATCAGAGTATTGACCGCCCCGTATAAGGTCCCCGCTCCTGTGATAAATCTCTGATATATCCACTAAGTAATCTATATACATATTCAGCATTTGCGATTTTTGCCCGCTGTATCTGGTATTTCGCATAATCTTTTTGCAATGAACTATATTCAGGCAATCTGAACACCCTCTCTCTGCACATTCTGATAGAACTTAGATACTGGTATATACTTCTGATATAATTTGTAATTTTGGAAAACAGGAGTCAACACAACATCATAATCCCAATCAAGTTTGTCCGATACCTCTAAAATACGCTTTCTCTCCAAACCAATCGCCTCTTGCGGAACATCCAGCAGAACCATAATATCAATATCACTGTCCTGTTCAAAGTCACCACGAGCACATGATCCATACAAAATAACCTTGTATAACTTTGCTCCATAAATTTTCTTTGCTTCCTCTGAAAATTTGGATACCACTTCTTTTATCTTCTCTTCCGTCATATGTTCACCGTCCTTTCCCAGCAGCTTTTTTACTCATATCCATATTCTCTTTTCCGATTTCTTTTCCCTCATATTTTACAAGTACCAGCAAATCATTAGGATTTTTAATTATACCCCGCTGTGTCCAAAATTATTAGCGCTTCCACTATCTAAGCTTTCTTCTATAGTATCTAATATTGTTAGCTGCGGAGCAATAACAATACTTGACCCTCGGCCCTCGGCTATTCCATAGGGCATTTTCCACGCTTTTTTATATCATAACACATTATTTTGTAAGAAACTACTCCGGTCCATCTCTTTTTAAATTTTCTAAAGCTCTGCTTTTATTCCCCTAACATTAAAAAATCCTCAGAAGCACTATACCTCTGAGGATTGAATAAAAAATCGTTTCTATTTCCCTAAATCTACATAACTTTACATATTTTCTGTTCTGGTTGGTACAATGGTACACTTTTCACCACTCAGATACTTATTTTCAAAGCCTCTTAGTACAGCTTCGCTCCTGCCGGAATCCTGTCATCTACCATCAATAAATTCAGACCTTCTCTGCCATCTTCCTCATGTACTGCTGAAATCAGCATTCCACAAGAATCAATTCCCATCATCGGCCTTGGAGGCAGATTTGTGATTGCGATACAAGTTTTACCAACCAGCTCTTCCGGCTCGTAATATTCGTGAATACCGCTTAAAATCACGCGTTCAGCATCTGTTCCGTCATCAAGAATAAACTTCAGAAGCTTCTTGCTCTTGGGTACAGCCTCGCAAGCTTTTACCTTAACAGCTCTGAAATCAGACTTACTGAATGTCTCAAAATCTACCATCTCTTCAAAAAGCGGCTCGATTTTTACATTAGAAAAATCAACCTTTTCCGGCGCTTTCTCAGCCTCGGCAGCCACTGTTCTTTCCGATGCAGCAGCTTTTTTAGAAGCGTCAGAACCGCCAATGCTCTTCATCGTCGGGAAGCACAACACATCCCTGATCGCAGCCGAATCCGTGAGCAGCATGACCATCCTGTCAATTCCGAATCCGATACCGCCGGTAGGAGGCATACCAATCTCCAGGGCATTGAGGAAATCCTCGTCCGTTGTATTGGCCTCTTCATCCCCCTGTGCCAGCAGTGCTTCCTGGGCTTTAAACCTCTCCCTCTGGTCAATGGGGTCGTTCAGCTCAGAGTAAGCATTTGCCATCTCCCAGCCGTTCATGAAGAATTCAAACCGCTCCGTATACTCCGGATCCTCCGGTTTCTTCTTGGTCAGCGGAGAGATCTCAATGGGATGGTCACAAACAAACGTAGGCTGGATCAGATGTTCCTCTGCAAACTCCTCAAAGAACAGACTCAGAATATCACCCTTCTGATGTCTCTCCTCAAACTCCACATGGTGTTCTTTTGCAGCGGCTCTGGCCTCTTCCAGTGTATGGATCTCATTGAAGTCAACACCGGCATACTTCTTGACAGCATCCAGCATAGTGATCCTCTCAAAAGGTTTGCCCAGATCCATCTCCACACCATTATAAGTAATGGTGGTGGTTCCCAGGACTTCCTGTGCCACATGGCGGTACAGGTTCTCTGTCAGGTCCATCATTCCCTTGTAGTCTGTGAAAGCCTGATACAGCTCCATCAGCGTAAACTCCGGGTTATGCCTGGTATCCAGGCCCTCATTGCGGAATACTCGTCCGATCTCATATACCCGCTCCATGCCGCCTACGATCAGTCTCTTCAGGTACAGCTCCAGGGAAATACGCAGCTTGAAATCCTCATCCAGCGCATTAAAATGCGTCTCAAAAGGTCTTGCCGCAGCACCGCCTGCGTTTGCCACCAGCATAGGTGTCTCCACCTCCATAAATCCCTGTCCGTCCAGGTATTTACGGATACTGCTGATGATCTTGGAACGTTTGATGAAAGTGTCCTTCACTTCCGGGTTCATGATCAGGTCCACATATCTCTGACGGTAACGCAAATCTGTGTTGGTCAGGCCGTGGAACTTCTCCGGAAGAACCTGAAGGCTCTTGGAGAGCAGTGTCACCGCTGAAGCATGGATGGAGATCTCACCTGTCTTAGTCTTGAAGACTTCACCTGTGATGCCCACAATGTCACCGATGTCCATTTTCTTGAAATCCTGGTAGAACTCCTGTCCGATACTGTCACGTGCGACATAAGACTGAATGTTACCCTGTAGATCCTGAACATTGCAGAAGGAAGCTTTGCCCATAACACGTTTGGACATCATGCGCCCTGCTATAGTTACAGATTTTCCTTCCAGTTCCTCAAAAGCATCTTTGATTTCCTGGCTGTGATGGGTCACATCAAATTTGACGATCTGAAACGGATCTTTTCCGTTTGCCTGTAAATCAGCTAATTTTTCACGGCGGACCTTCAATAACTGGTTGATGTCCTGCTCCTGTACATTCTTTGACTGCTCTGCCACTTTTCACACTCTCCTTATTTTTTAACCGTCATTCCGCGCACAAGCTTAAGGCGGATGATACTGCTGTTAAATATTTCTTTCAATCTCTAAAACTTTATATTCCATAGTTCCGGATGGCATTTCCACCTGTACAGTCTGTCCTTTGCCTGCTCCGATCAACGCTTTGCCTACCGGAGATTCATTGGAGATCTTGCCTTCCAGACTGTTTGCCTCTGTGGAACCTACAATCTTAAACTCTATTTCCTCATCAAATTCCACATCAAATACTTTTACCTTACATCCAACGCTGATAGCCTCCAGGTCCACTTCATCCTCCACTACGACCTCAGCATTTTTCAAGATTTTCTCAATTTCTTCTATCCTTGCTTCAATATCACGCTGCTCATCTTTTGCAGCATCGTACTCTGCATTTTCGGACAGGTCTCCCTGCTCTCTGGCTTCTTTGATCTTTCCGGCTACTTCTTTCCTTCTGTTTACCTTCAGATCATGAAGCTCATCCTCTAATTTTTTCAGTCCCGCATACGTTAGAATATTTTTCTTCTCTTCCATTTTTTATACACCCTTTCTTCTATATTATAAAGTAAGAAGAGGGCCTGTCATGACCAAAGGCCCGACAGCGTCCCAGATTCTTCTCCCAGTATAATCCATCTTTTTCAGGTTCCATAAACCTTAACAGTCATAATATTATAAGAAAAAGCTATCAGAATGTCAAGAACAATCTGCCATTCCCGGCAAATATCTTCTGTTTCCCGTAAAAAAGCCTGCTGTGCGCAGATTTCCGGTTACTTTTCTCAGTAAAAAGTCTCCACCAGCCGCTCCAGCTGCTCATAAGTCTCCACTTCATTGACCTGACGCCTGACTGCTGCTGAGTGGGGCATTCCTGCTGTATACCATGCAACATGCTTCCTCATCTCCCGCATACCGGTATATTCCCCTTTGTATTCGATCTGAAGCTGTGCATGTCTCAAAATCATATCACGGACCTCCGGGATGGATGGCTCCGGAGGCATTGTACCATTCTCCAGATAAGAGGATATCCTGTCAAAGATCCAGGGATTCCCCCTGGCCGCACGGCCTACCATGATACCGTCACATCCCGTCTCCTCCAGAAGGCGCCGGGCACTCTCAGGCGAGTCCACATCCCCATTGCCGATCACAGGAATGGATACCGCCTCCTTCACCCTGCGGATGATATCCCAATCCGCCTTGCCGGAATAATACTGTTCTCTGGTCCTTCCGTGGACCGCAACTGCGGAAGCGCCTGCATCCTCTATGATTTTTGCTATCTCCACCGCATTGACGGACTCCCCGGTAAATCCTTTTCTGATCTTTACAGTCAGGGGCTTTTTGATAGAGGAGGATACCTTCCGTACGATCTCCCCCACAAGCTTTGGATTTTTCATCAGTGCGGAGCCTTCTCCGTTGTTGACCACTTTCGGCACCGGACAGCCCATGTTAATATCCAGAATGTCGAAGGGCTCCTCCTCGATCTGCCGGGCGATCAGTCCCATCAGATCCGGTTCCGACCCAAAAAGCTGAAGGGACACAGGCCGCTCCTCAGGCAGGATCTGCATCAGGCTCCTGGTATTCTTATTTTTAAAATAAATGGCTTTTGCACTGACCATCTCCGTACACAGAAGCCCTGCACCCTGCTCCTTGCAGAGCAAACGAAATGGCAGGTCCGTGACTCCTGCCATGGGTGCGAGTATCAGGTTGTTCTCAAGGGTTACATTTCCGATCGTGAGTTTCATATTAACCTCTGCTCTTCTTCGTTTTTTCAAAAATGATCCTGAGGCCATTGAGCGTGAGCTGTGTATCGTACACATCTATCATTTCTGTCTCATCCGCAATGATCTTGCCCAGACCTCCTGTTGCCACCACTTTCAGGTTCTCAATCCCTGACTCTTCCTTGACTTTTCTGATAATATACTCTACCTGCCCGATATAGCCGTACACAAGTCCTGCCTGCATACTGCTGATGGTCTCTTTTGCCAGTATGGATTCCGGCTTCTCTATGGCGATCTTGGGCAGCTTGGCTGCATCCTGCCACAGGGCTTTGGCACTGATCTCAATACCGGGGGAGGTGATGCCTGCCGCAAAGCAGCCGTCCTCTGTGATCAGGTCATAGGTGGTGGCTGTCCCAAAGTCCAGTACAAGGACCGGCCCGCCGTACAGCTCATAGGCAGCCACAGCATCCACGATCCTGTCCGCGCCAATCTCCTTTGGGTTCACAGACGTAATGCGGATGCCTGTCTTACATCCCGGTCCCACATGGATGGGATAGGTGTTAAAATATTTTATGACACCGCTTGCCAAAGAATGCATCACATCCGGCAC
>ENA-UAPG01000129-UAPG01000129.1-human-gut-metagenome-genome-assembly--contig:-NODE-129-length-21605-cov-10.027007_pt1 | contig 21605 bp, 19 predicted proteins | sample MGYA00243478_ERZ654573 | MGnify/ENA primary metagenome ERZ654573 (study PRJEB26926, sample SAMN06164711) | human gut metagenome | biome: ENVO:00009003; feature: ENVO:2100002; material: ENVO:00002003... | reverse complement strand
GCCCATAGAGATGCTGGAGGAAAAATACAGGGAGTTCGGATATTCGGCCCTGGACTGTGCGGTGGTATCCAACACGGCCGCAAGCCCCATGCTCAGTATCATTCCGTGGACAGACGTGGCTGTTTATATGTCCGGCGTTGTGGGCGTATCCGCCGCAGTCTATGCACCTTACAGTATGTGGAGCTGGGGACTGGGGCTGATGGGCATACTCTGCAGTATTTTTAAAGCAGGTTATAAAAAATGACCGGGGACTGCTGCTGGGTTGTACATTGACAAGTTAAAATGAACATGGTATTATTCAATATAGTTTTAAGGGAATGAGGTTCTCCCGTGGATGATTCCAAAAGTGCGTGTATGCTGATGACTTCTGTGTAAAAACAGGGTTATCAGCTTTTTTGTTGGGCAGAAGCATGGAGGGGCGAACGTTTATTACCGGGAACAGACAGAGGAGGAGAAAGATGAATCACAGAGTAAAAAGAATGTATCAGACTTACAAAGAATTATTCCTTCTGGGACTGCTGGGAATCCCCATTGGATTGGTCATAGGAGGGATTGATGCGGTGTTCGGAAGAGTACTGCTGGCGATCACTGATCTCAGGGACGGTCATCCCATGCAGCTTATCCCGTTTTTGGCTTTGGCAGGCGCCCTGATCGCCTTCTGCTATCTCAAATTCGGGGGGAAGAGCAGTAAGGGTATGAACCTTATTTTTGAAGTGGGGCATGGCGAGGAGGAAGTGATCCCGTTAAAGCTGATCCCGTTTATCATTTCCGGGACATGGATCACCCATTTGTTCGGCGGAAGTGCCGGGCGGGAAGGCGTGGCAGTGCAGATCGGAGCCACATTTTCCCATTGGGTGGGCAGGAAGATCCCGCTGAAAAACAGCTCCCATATTTTTCTGGTAACAGGAATGGCAGCCGGGTTCGCCGGCCTGTTTCAGACGCCTATAGCGGCGGTGTTTTTCGCAATGGAGGTTCTGGTTGCCGGAGCGCTGGAATACCAGGCTCTGTTTCCCGCTGTGACGGCTGCGTTCACGGCCAGTGCGGCGTCAAGCTTTTTGGGGCTGGAAAAATTTTCGTTTGCACTGACTACACAACTGGATCCGGATATTCCCAATATGGGAAAACTGGTACTGCTGGGAATCCTGTTTGGGATTGTAGGAGGGGCGTTTGCCTGGACGTTAAAATATATGAAAGGAAAGCTTGCCGTGCTGTGGAAGCAGCCGGTACTCAGGATTTTTTTCATGGGGCTGATCTTGAGTGCCCTGCTGCTTATACTCTATAAAGGCAGATATGCAGGTCTCGGAACGAACCTGATCCATGCAAGCCTTTATGGTGAGAAGATTTACGGGTATGACTGGATATTAAAATTCCTTCTTACCGTACTCACATTGGCTGCAGGCTTCCAGGGCGGGGAGGTGACCCCCCTGTTTTCCATCGGTGCAAGCCTTGGGGTAGCAGCAAGCCCGTTGTTTGGCCTGCCTGTTGAATTTGCCGCGGCACTGGGGTATGCCGGTGTCTTTGGGAGCGCCACGAATACGTTTCTGGCACCGATGCTCATTGGTACGGAGGTGTTTGGATTTGCCTATCTGCCGTATTTCTTTGTGGTATGCACGTTTTCCTATTTGTTTAATCTGAATAAATCTATTTATTCCCTTCAAAAGATAAGGGACAGACATTGACAGGGCAGAAAAGTGCGGGGCAAAAGACTGGCATTGTGCGAAGTTATATTCTGACCGTGACCGAGCAGATCCGGAATCTGTTTTACAGCAGCATGAGTAATGTGCCTGCTGTAATTTGGGCAAGTCCCGCTGCTGATCTCAGGGATAGTTTCTCGTGAAATACCAGGTAGGAAAAGAAAACCGTTACCAGTATACTCAGCTTGTCTATGGGAACGACCGCACTGGCAGGTCCATCCTGCAGGGCTTTATAATAACATAGCCAGGAGCCGCCGGTGGCCAGCCCTGACAGGAAGACGAATCCCAATTCTTTTTTAGGTATATGCCGCAGTTCTTTTTGTTTGCCTGTAACTGCAACCATGATCCAGGACATTACCAATACCACACCGGTGCGGACAGCCGTTCCCAGATTGGATTCCACATGGGAGATGCCGATTTTTCCAAGGATGGCAGTCAGGCTGGCAAACACTGCGGAACCTAAGGCGAAAAACAGCCAGCGGTTGCTTTGAGGAGCCGGCTTTGAACCCTTGTCTTTCTTTTCGATCATCATATAGGTGCCAACAGCGATCAGGACCACCCCAATTCCCTTAAACAGGGTGATCTTTTCCTGAAGCAGGACGGCGGCCAGCAGGATTGTCATGATCGTGCTGGATTTATCCACAGGGACTACTTTGTTGATATCGCCCAGCTGTAGGGCTTTAAAGTAGCATAGCCAGCTGGCACCTGTGGCAAGGCCGGACAAGGTCAAAAATAAGATGGTTTTTAAATCTATATTTTTTATCTGACTCTGAGAACCGGCCAGAAACACCATCAGCCAGGAAAAAAGCAATACCACAATAGTGCGCAGAGCGGTGGCAGCAGTGGAATCTGTCTTCCGGATTCCGCATTTTGCCAGTATGGAAGTGAGGCCTGCAAAAAGAGCAGACCCAAAAGCAAAGATGACCCACATGAATTCTTCCCCCGTGTTTTTTCTTTCATGATAGCATCAGGGGATAGGGTGGTCAAGGTGTGGATCCCTCTTTATTTTTCAATTTACATATGGTCTGTGTCATTGTCCCCATAGGGCAGAACGTGCACCAGCTCCTTGGCTTATAGAGCAGCATCACGATCAGACCGATCAGGGTTGAGGTCAGCATAAGGCTGTAGAAACCAAAACTGAATTTTGCCACCCAGTCTGTAACCGTACCGGCTGTATAAGTCCAGCCCCAGGGAACTTTTATAGTCCAGAATAACTGGATTACCTCTTTTAAACTGTTGGCTCCGGATGCCACCAGCCAGGTCTGGAATACCATATTGCCGAACATGGTAAGAAAGAAGAGGAGAAAGCCATAGCGGAACCATTTGGAAACCATCCATCCCGGGGTGGTTTTATTTCGTGAACATTTGAGGGAGCTGCCGAGAAGATGAAAGAGCTGGCCTCTGCCGCACATGTGATTACAGAACCATTTATTTCCTCCCAAGGCAGCGATCATGAGGGGAAGCAGAAAGTCGATCATTCCAAGCCAGGCAAATAGGATATTAAAAAATCCCAAAGCAAAGTAAACGATGGACCATATCCAAAGATAATCATACCAGTGTTTTGTTCTCATTTCTGTTCACCTCGATTCCTGATCTGGATACATCCCGCCGGACATATCTTAGCACATTTGCCGCACCCGATACATTTATCCGGGACAGGGGCAGCATAGCATCCTTTCCATATATGTACAGCATCTTTTGGACAGACATTCATACATGCGCCGCAGGCGACACATCGGTTTTTGTCAACTACCGCATATTTTTTTGAGGGCATATTTGTGAACTCCTTATTTTTGATGTGACTATGATACTATAAAATAGATTTGATTTCTGTGACTAAATTACAATTTCCTTCACTGGTTTAAAATGCGGACAGGAGGGGATTGGTATATAGATTGTACCGATTAGGCTATTTTTACATATAATACAAAAAAAGAGAAAGTATCAATATATGATGGATTATTTGATTTTATTCCTAAAACTTCATTCTTTTTTTCCCGGAACCGGATTCCCGGAAAAAGGGTGTGATCATATAAAAAGTGCCGTGCGGTTCCGCAGCTGGCGGGAAAATGCTTTAATAGCCGGCACACCTTTGGTATATAGAAATATGGAGGGGTAAGTTATGGAATTATGTAATTATATGCAGAAGCCTAATGTCAGAACGTACAGGATCGAGGCTATTGAAATACCGATAGTATATAATAAATACGGAGACCACGATCCCAATGGATTGTTATATGTGCTGCAAAAAGATGCGGAGAGGATAAAGAGAGGCGCGCTGGTGAATTTTAACAGACCGGACCCTCAGCCTTATGAGGGAGTGAAACCGCTGGTCATCCGGGCAAATCTGGGGGAAGAGATCCATATCTATTTCCGGCATTCTCTGAAAAGGGATCTGTCCATCCATGTACAGGGGCTTCGATATGATGTTCAGACCTCCGACGGAGCCAGTGTGGGGATGAATCAGGACAGCACCACAAGAAATGAGATCGTCTATACCTGGTATGCAGAGAAAGAGGGCGTCTACCTGTTCAGTGATATGGGAGATACCAGGAGCAGTGAGGAGGGGACAAATATACACGGGCTCTTTGGGGCCATCATCGTTGAAGCTCCTGAATCTGTCTGGCTGGACCCGGAGACGGGAGAAGAGCTGGAGAGCGGTCTTTTCGCAGATATTTATCATCCTGCCAAGCCATCCTTCCGTGAATACGCTGTGTTTTTCCATGATGAGCTGGAAATAAAAAATAAAGAGGGAAATACCCCAACAGACCCGCACACGGGGCTTCCGTCAGCAACCACCGGAATCAGTTACCGTTCGGAACCTATGAGAAACAGACTTCCCCTGACAGAAAACCATGCGGACACGGCAGAAGATATCTCCATGAGCTCCTGGGCATACGGAGACCCGGCACCGCCAATCTTGAAAGCGTATGTGGGAGATCCGGCTAAGATCCGGCTGGTTCACGGAGGCGTGAAGGAGACCCATGTATTCCATCTCCATAATCATCAGTGGAGGCTGGAAAATGATAATCCTAATTCTACGATCTTAGATTCTGTTTCTATCAGTCCCCAGGAATGCTATACGCTGGATATTCTGCACGGGGCGGGAAGCCTGAACGGGATGGTGGGGGATGCTATTTTCCACTGCCATCTATATCCTCATTTCCATGAAGGAATGTGGACACTCTGGAGGATCTATGACCGTCTGCAGGATGGGAGCGGAAAACTTCCGGACGGAATGCCCATACCCAGACTGATACCCCTGAAAGACAGGAAACAGCCGCCGCTGAAAGACCCGGAACATCCGGGATATCCCAATTTTATCAACGGACAGTTTGGAATGCGCCCCCTGCAGCCGCCGCTGGGGATCCTGGATGCTGACGGAAATAATAAGATAGAGCCTACGCCTTTGGAAGCAGATAACTTTGTGGATGCATTTGAACCGGGCGCGCTCTATACAGACACCTGCCCCTGCCATACCGATTGCGGATGTGTGTGCGGGGAAGCGGAGGAAGGGAAGGTCAAAGTATTTGAGATAGCCGCTGTACAGGCAAAAGTAGTTTATAACAAATACGGTTGGCATGATCCACAGGGGCGTTTCTTTGTCCTGAAAGAGGAGCTGGAAAGACACGGAGGGCTGGAGGCGTATATCAAAAAGGTGGAAGCTCAGGAAATACAGGTGGAACCGCTGGTGATCCGGGCAAATGACGGTGACTGCATTGAAGTTCGCTTTACAAACCTTCTTCCGGAATATATAGAAGCAAGCCCGTTTCAGATGGAGACACTGACTGACATTGTGGGATATCACATCCATCTGGTAAAATTCGATACAATTGTATCGGACGGTGCAGCCAATGGCTGGAATAATATTGCCGGAGCCAGAAGATACGAGACTCTTATAGAACGGTTCTTTGCAAATGCGGAATTGAGAACCGTATTTTTCCATGACCATCTGTTTGCAAATACACATCAGCAGCATGGGATGTTCGGAGCATTGGTGATAGAGGAAGCGGGAGCTACATTTCATGACGTGGAAACAGGAGAAGCGCTGAAATTCGGGACAAAAGCTGTTATCCGCAGGCGTGATGGAACCTCTTTCCGGGAATTTGCCTTATTTCTGCATGATTTTGCCCTGTTATTTGACGGAAACGGAAAGCCTCTGAACCCGCCGGAGGTTCCCGGCTCCCACGATGATCCCGGAGTTATGGGGATCAATTACCGGTGTGAACCAATGAGGGAAAGGCTCAGCGATACGGCGGACCCGGCTTATATTTTCAGTTCTATTGTTCATGGAGATCCGGCTACACCTCTGCTGGAGACATATCCGGGAGATGAGCTGATGATCAGGCTGCTTGACGGGGCTCATGAGGAGCAGCATGTTTTAAACGTCACGGGAATGTACTGGAGAAAAGAGATAGCGGATATCCATTCGCCGCTGGCTGCATCTCAGTCTATCGGGATTTCTGAGGCATTTAACCTTCAAATTCGGAAAAATTATAACTGCGGGGATTATCTCTATTATTCAGGCGGGATTGACGACGCCTGGCTGGGGCTGTGGGGGATCATCCGTGTATACGATAAAAAGCAGGCTCATTTGAAGCCGCTGTGTAAAAATGAATTGGGTATTCTGCCGCTTCCCATGTGTCCCGGCAGAGATTCTGTGGTGCGGAAATACGAAATCGCTGCCATAAAGACTGATATTTTATATAACAAATACGGGGATCATGACCCGGACGGTTTGATTTTCGTTCCGGCGGATGAGGTGGAGCAGGTGCTCTGCGGTAAATACCAGCCTAAGCCATTGATACTCCGGGCAAATGCGGGGGACTGGATTGAAGTCACCCTCCATAACATGATGGGGCCGGACATTCCGTATTTTGACTATCCCCGCGTCCCGCTGGATAAGAAGCATCGCCCTTCCAACAGGGTGTCCTTGAACCCCCAATTTCTTCAGTATGATCCAATCTGCGATTCGGGCATCAATGTGGGATACAACAATCGGGAGCAGACAGTAGGTCCGGGGGAGAGCAAGAAATATCTCTGGCATGCAGATCAGGAATACGGCTCCTGTATCATACAGTCTTTCGGTGATCTGCGGAATCACAGATATCACGGATTATTCGGCGCGATCATCATTGAGCCGCCTGCTTCCAGGTGGTATCAGAATTTTATGATGAGAAGCGGAGTATATCAGGAACAGGCAGTCATCACAGCGCCCGGGACAGAGACTTTCCGGGAGTTTGTTGTCTTTATCCAAAATGGAATCCGCCTGGAGGATGCAGAGGGCAATGTGATCCGGACGGCGCAGGGGGATGACACGGACCCGGTGGATGCGGAGGACACAGGAGAAAAAGGATATAATTACCGCTCTGAGCGTTTTGCCAACCGGCTGCGCAGAGACGGCCGGATCGCGAAAGTATTCAGCAGTAAAGTGCATGGAGATCCGGCTACGCCTGTTTTTAAAGCATATACCGGAGACCGGGTCATTTTCCGGACTATGATGCCGGCGGATAAACCGCGTAATGTAGGGTTTGCGGTCCATGGGCATATGTGGAAGGAACAGCCGGATGACTTCCATTCCAGAGTGATCCCCATCCAGGGCGCGATCAGTGTGGGAAACAAATTTGAGATGGAACTTGAAAAGGGCGCATCATGTCCGGGCGATTATCTCTATCGGTCCGGAAGTCTGAAATGGGATGTGGAATCAGGAATGTGGGGAATATTTAGAGTCCTTAGACAGGGAATCGGGTGTAAATGTAAAAACACATGCAAAAAAGCATTGCAGTGTTTCAGCAGAAAATCTTAAGTAGCAGGAGACAGTTACCAGGCAGAGCCATGGGTTTAGCAGGCTTTGCCTGGTGATATCCACATTCGCCATCCGGATTATTCTATGCTGCTCATGAATAACAAAAGTCTGACAGGTTCAATCCTTTCGGGGTTTCCATATGCTTCATGGTTACGGAATAGATTTCCGCAAGGTTGCCGCATTTCATAGCATTCAGGATGGCGCTGTGTTCTTCAATGGTTTCCTGCATACGTCCCGGATGCCCCAGGGAGAGAACTGCCAGGCGCTTTATCTGAAAAAGATAACTGCCAAAAAGCTCATGAAAAGTCCGGTTGTTCAGACTTGAAACAATTTCGATATGAAACTGGTTGTCATATTCCACAAAAACGGAAATATCCTGAGTGGTTTCAAGGATCTTTCTTTGTTTTTCCATAATATAGTCCAGTTCCCGAAAAAGTTTTTGGGACCGGTCTTCTTTATGATCCTTTGCTATTTGTACGGTACAGTATCCTTCGATGGCGGACCGGATCTGAAAGGTCTCGATGATATCCTGTTTGGTCATCTGATGGATACAAAAGCCTTTACTTGGGATGATGTCAATATAACGTTCCTGAGCAAGGCGGTGCAAGGCATCCCTCATGGGAGTACGGGAGACTCCGATTTCCTTTGAGATTTTTGTCTCTGAATAAATGGTATCATATGCAAAGGCATCTTTTAAGATCAAATCTTTGATATAATCATATGCTTTTGTCTGAAGCGGTTTCTGCGTCATGTTCCATGCCTCCTGGAGGATATACTATTTTATTAATTCTATAGCATACCGGGATACCGGTCAATATAAAACAGAAAAGATAATTGGACAGATGTTACTATTCGTTACCGTACACTCCGTGTCCAGTAACACGCTTCGCGAAGCACAGATATGGAGCATTCTGCACCATATCGCGCTGGCTGCCTCGGGATTGCCTTGCAAATGTAAGGCAACACCTCGCGGGACGGTGGAAGGCTGAACTGTTACGGACAGATTCTACAAAAAAGATGGATATAAATTGTAAAATACAGAGAAGATAAATAAATGTATTGACCAACACACCGGTATACCGGTATATTGATTTCAATAAAACAATCTTTGGATAAGGAGAAAGTGAATGAAAAGAGCAGGATTTATCGGGCTGGGAATTATGGGAAGACCAATGGCAGAGAATCTGTTAAAAGCAGACATAAAAGTCATGGTGAATGATTTAAATCAGGATGCAGTCAAAGAATTGGTAAATGCAGGTGCGCAGGAGGGGACACCCGGTGAGATCGGAAGTTCATGTGAAGTGGTATTCACGATCCTCCCAAACGGTACGATTGTCCGGAATGTGCTGTTTGGGGAGAAGGGTGTGGCAAGAGCCATGAAGAGAGGCGGCATTCTATGTGATATGAGTTCTGTGACCCCGGAGGATTCAAAGATATGCTACGAAAAATGCAGAGAGTACGGTATCGGGTTCCTGGATGCACCTGTTTCCGGGGGAGAGCCGGGGGCGGTCAATGGGACACTGGCTTTTATGGCAGGCGGTGACAAGCCAGTGTTTGAAGCCCTGAAGCCTTATTTTGAAGTTATGGGCAGCTCGGCTCTGCTTGTAGGCGGACCGGGCAGCGGAAGTGTGACCAAGCTGGCAAACCAGATCATAGTCAATAATACCATAGCAGCGGTTTCGGAGGCTTTTGTCCTGGCTGCAAAGGCCGGGGCAGACCCCGTAAAAGTATATGAAGCTATCCGGGGAGGCCTGGCGGGAAGTGCTGTGCTGGATGCGAAGATACCCATGATCGTGGAGCGGAATTTTAAGCCGGGGGGAAAGATCTCCATCAATCACAAAGATATAAAAAATGTGGTGGAAGCTGCCCACTCCCTGGACGTACCAATTCCGTACACAGCACAGCTTTTTGAGATCATGCAGGCACTGAAAGTAGGAGGCCACATGGAGGAGGACCATTGCAGTATTGTAAAATATTTTGAAAATCTGGCAGGTATCACCGTGGAAAAGATAAAATAGGAGATGAATATGGAAAACATACTTAGCGCGGATGTATTGTTATCATATCCGGAGGTGGATATGGCAAAGGCGGAACAGCTCCTTCAGATGGAGATCAGCAGGAGCGGTAAAAAAATCGTTGTATTGGATGATGACCCAACAGGAGTGCAGACCGTTCACCATGTATCTGTGTATACAGACTGGACAGAGAATAGTATCCGCCAGGGATTTGAGGAAGAGGACCATTTGTTTTACATACTGACAAATTCCAGAGGACTCACTGCAGAACAGACAGCAAAAGTACATAGAGAAATTGCCGCAGCGGTCAAAAAAGTGTCTGAGGAGACCGGAAAAGAGTATCTCATCATGAGCCGAAGTGATTCTACTCTCAGAGGTCACTATCCTCTGGAAACTCTGATTTTAAAAGAGGAAACAGAGGCTTATGGAGATATCTGCATAGATGGAGAGATCATCTGCCCCTTTTTCAAAGAAGGAGGCCGCTTTACCCTTAATAATACACATTTTGTAAAATATGGGGAGGAGCTGATCCCGGCAGCACAGACAGAGTTTGCAAAGGACAAGACATTTGGGTACACCCATTCAGATATCTGTGAATATGTGGAAGAAAAAACAAACGGCGTATATAAAGCAGAAGACGTGGTCTGCATCAGCCTGGAAGATTTGCGGAACATGGATCTTGAAAAGATCACCGGGCAGTTGCTGGCAGTGAAAGATTTTCAGAAGGTGGTAGTAAATGCCATTGACGATTCGGATGTGAAAATCATGAGTATTGCTGTTTACCGGGCAATGGCAGCGGGAAAGAACTTCCTATTCCGCACAGCGGCGGCCCTGGTAAAAGAAATGGGGGGAATCTCATCCCAGCCGCTTTTGACCAGGGAAAAAATGATCATAAAAGATACAGATCATGGAGGCGTGGTCATAGTCGGCTCTCATACACAGAAAACCACGCAGCAGTTGGAGGAACTAAAAAAAGCGGAGGGAATTGTAAGCATTTCATTTAATTCAGACCTGGTGCTGGATGAGGAGGCCTTCCGCGCTGAAACAGAGAGGACGACCGGAGAAATAGAACGAATCATCACATCCGGAAAAACCGCAGTGGTATATACGAAAAGAAAGCTTCTGGTTGTGGAACATGATACAAAGAAGGAGGCTCTGCTTCGCTCCGTAAAGATTTCAGATGCTGTCCAGTCTCTTGTGGGGAATTTAAGGGTGGTTCCCAGTTTCGTCATCGCAAAGGGGGGAATTACTTCGAGCGATGTGGGGACAAAGGCATTGAAGGTAAAACGTGCAGTCGTTATGGGACAGATCCGTCCTGGAGTCCCGGTGTGGCAGACAGGAGAGGAGAGCAGATTTCCATTGACCCCGTATGTGATCTTTCCGGGAAATGTGGGGGATGTGAATACTTTGCGGGAGGCGGTGGAAATTCTGATGAATCGATAAGGCGAAGTGTTATTTTTAGCAAAAACAGGCTTTGAGAGTATAAAAATGACTTTGGGTTTAGGATCGTATTCATTTTTTATGCTTCATGGTATACTTCAACCATCAATACACGATAAAATAGTGAAGAGAGGAGAACTACAGACATGAAGCAAAAAAGAAAAGGAAAAAGTGGAAAAAGTGCAGTATCTGTTTTGCTTGCATTTCTTCTGTGCGTCAATTCAGCGGCAGTGGTTTTTGCAGAAGATGAACAGTGGGAAAAGGGCGGAAGCAAAACGGATATGGAACAGGGGGCAGAGGATACCCCGCAGTCGGATTCACAGGGAACTGTGGAAAAAAGCGGAGATGTTCAGATGAATACGGAAGATAAGGATGCGGGGGAGGAAAATGCAGCGGGAAAGGAAACTCCGAATTCTGCAGAGAATCGTGTAGAAAGCGGCAAAGACTCAGAAAAAACGGACAAAGACCAAAGCATAGAGAATATGGACAAAAATACAGAGAAAGGGAACGCAGACGATACCACATCTGTAGAAAATCCGGAAAAAACATCATCCGAGGAAAATACATGTAAGAATCCAACTGTAGATAACACAGAGGCAGATAACAGCGCGAATACATCTGAAAAGACAGAAAACCAGTCTAAAGCAGATGCCGTTGTGGAAAACACACAGTCTCCGGATCCGGCAGCCACACCTGCATCTGCAAAGGCAGCAAGAATCTTGACTACCAACACATCTATTTTGATAAATGTAGTCTATACACAAAACTGGTCAGGCAGCGGAACAAGTGATGACCCATATTACATGGATATACGGTATATTGGGAAAGATACTTTTGGTACACAGACAGTAGACGATCTGGCAGTGATAAACGGAAGTGGGAATACATATACACAGCCGCTGGTATTCGGAGATAACACGATAGAGCTTACAGTTGTATCTTCTGGCTGGTGAGGCTGATGGAAGTATAGGCGGGCTGGATACACAGAAACGATATGATTATAAAAAAGTGGGTACGTCTGACTGGATTTCTGTTCCTGCCGGTGTTACAGAGATTACCGGTTTAGCCGCCGGAAGTTATGATGTGCGTTATGGTGAAAGCGATGAGTATCACAAGGGCAATAATTCACTTAGGGTTACTATTTGTGACCCTGCTAAGTATCAGATAGCGGTTGCAAACAATGTACCGGATGAGATAAAAAATGCACTTGAATTACCCGGTGAGGTTACCAGTGGGAGTATGGTGACTTTGAGGATGAACTTTGCAAAGGAAACTTTTGTAGAGCAAATACAGTTAAGATTTTCGGTGAAGATACCGGGTACTTCATTTACATCATCGACAGATACATATTTGCTTTCTGACAGTACCATGAAGTCTGTTAAATATGACGGTAATTCTTTTGAAATCACATTTGCCCTGCCGAAAGGAGAACCGGAGATCGTAGATGTAAAGATCAGAGACGGAAAATGGAATACGATCAGCTATGATTCTAACCTTACAGTAGATATAACACCTGCGGATGCCAATAAGGCGTTTCAATTTAATTACAATACAATGTATTATGCGCAGGGAAGTATAGTGAATGTAAAGGCAAAGATTAACCCGAATGTGGATAGAAGTTCCATCCTTACCTCATTCAAGGCTGTTCGTTCGGATGGGAGTATAGCAGCAACCTCTTCTGATGCAAAACCTATAGATATCACCGTGGATGGTGATCTGACCATTATTGGTGAGCGTCAGGGGATACCGGCAGACACTGTTGAACTAAGAGATGTGCTGGATAATGAGGTACCAAAGGATCTTACTCTTTACACAGACGATACATGGTTTGAGGTAAGCAGGCAGTTGGCTCTGGCTGATCAGATGCTGAACGCCAGAAAGGACGCCCAGAGTTTGGTTGACCAATATGTGATAGATTTAAGAGCTGCTCTGGGTCAATTAAAATTCCGTACCGGGGATTATACGGCAATCCTGGAAGCACAAAAACGGGTTCCGTCGGATGTGAGCAATTATACACAGGAATCTGTTCAGGCTATGCAGGAAGCGTTGAAAGCGTCCAGTCAGCCGATCAATGAAAACTGGGATATGTCAAGATACCAGGATATGCTTAATCTGGCCGATGCCCTCAATCAGGCAATAGATGCTCTGCAGCTTAAAGCGGCAGATTATACGAAAGTAGAGCAGGCAAAGAAAAAGGTTCCAAAGGATTTGGGGATTTATACGGATCAGTCAGTAAAAAATTTGCAGACGTCTTTGGACGGTGTAATTGAGGGTCTGGACATAACACAGCAGAAAAAGGTGGATAAGATGGCTGAAGCTATAGTAAAAGCCCTGGATAGGCTGGAAAAAAAGCCTGATAAGAGTGAAAACGGGACAAACAATAAACCGGAAACAAATAAGAAGCCGGATGCAAATAACAAAGGAAATACAACAAAAAAAGAGACAAAAAGTACAACATCACCTAAAACTGCGGATAATTCTGCTGTTGAACTTTGGTCTTTGATTGGAGCAGGTAGTGTATTACTTCTTCTGTTTGCAGGCAGAAAACGCAGAACAAAAGGTAATTAAAGAATGTCTGAATAAAAATTATCTTTTGGATGTTTTATAATTGACATTTGAAGGATAATAACCTTTTTCAGTAGGGTTTATACAAGGCTGTGCAGTGTTTGCGACGATAGATATCTACGTACACCGCACAGCTTTTATCAATTTTAAATGTTGTACCAATCCTTTCAAATATACCCAGAAGTCTAAATGTGAAAATTCTGCAGGAGACATTAAAGCAGCAGGGTGTTATACTGGAATAGCAAAAAGATTTCATACGATCACAGAAACGATCAGAACAGGGAGGAAAAAACGTTGAAAATTGCATTATTAGAGCCAATCGGAGTGACAAGAGAAATTGTGGAAAGTTATGGGGAAAGATTAAGAGAAATGGGACATGAGTTCTGTTATTATGATACCCTGTGGGAGAATACAGAGGAACTGAAGAAAAGATCTGAGGGCTGTGACATTGCTATGATCGCCAACCATCCATACCCTCAGGAGGTTATTGAGGCTTCGGATAAATTGAAAATGATTTCCGTTGCCTTTACAGGGATCGACCATGTGGGAACTGCATGCTGCAAAGAAAAAGATATTATGGTCTGCAATGCAGCAGGATATTCAAACCAGACAGTAGCGGAACTGATCATCGGTTTTGCAGTGGATGCCCTCAGAAATGTGGTGAAAGCAGACGGGGTGGTACGGCAGCAGGGGACAAGTGCCGGTATCGGAGGCAGGGAAATCTGCGGCAGAACCGTGGGTATTATCGGGCTTGGACAGATTGGGACCATGGCTGCAAAATTATTCCAGGCATTTGGAGCCAGGGTGATCGCTTATAACAGAAGCCAGTCTGAAGAGAAAAAGGATTTGGGGATCACGTATTGTTCCTTGGATGAGGTACTGGAACAGAGTGATATTATTTCCCTGAATCTTCCGCTGAACAATGAGACAAGAGGATTTATCAGCAGAGAAAAGATCGCTAAAATGAAACCGGATGCGGTGTTTATCAACTGTGCAAGAGGTCCCATTGTGGACAATAAGGCCCTGGCAGATGCCCTGAATGAAGACCGCCTTGGGTTCGCATGTATTGATGTCTTCGACTGTGAGCCGCCTATCCCGGAGGATTACCCTCTTCTTCATGCAAAGAATACGGTGTTGACACCCCATCAGGCATTTATCTCTGAGGAGTCCATGAAGAGACGTGCTGAAATTGTATTCCGGAATGTATTTTCCTATCTGGAAGGTGCGCCGCAGAATGTTTGTAAGCTGTAAACCCATAAGGCTGCGCCGCCGAGTATAAAAAAGTAGTGACAGGTGAGAAAAATGATATTTCTTGCCGGTCACTGCTTTTTATTATGCGCTTCTGCCCGTTCGGCACAGCTTACGGATTACGGACATCTAAAAGCAGATCGTGGACATTTTGGCACAGCATGGGTTTCTACAGTAAGATGATCTCATCAAGAAGAAACGGAGGAATACACATGACTGATGCACTGCAGGTAGAAAGGCTGACCAAGACATTTCCGGACTTTACTTTAGAGAATATCAGTTTTTCTGTTCCCACAGGGTCTGTGACGGGCCTGATCGGGCCAAACGGATCAGGTAAAACAACTATAATTAAGCTTATTCTGAATCTTTTGAAAAAAGACGCAGGTACCATTACCGTATTGGGGCTTGACCATATGAAAAAGGAACAGGAATTTAAAGAACGGATCGGGGTGGTTTTTGATACGCATTTTTTCGTAGATGACTGGAAAATGCCGGATGTTGAAAAAGCTATGGGTATGTTTTACCGGAACTGGGATACCGGTGCTTATTACCGTTATTTAGAACGGTTTCAGATAAGCAGGGGAAAACGTGTCAGGGAACTTTCCAAAGGGATGCAGATGAAGCTGATGCTGGCCTGTTCTTTTTCACACAAGGCAGAACTGCTGATCCTGGATGAGCCTACCAGCGGACTGGACCCTGTATCCAGGGATGAGATGCTGGATATTCTTTTGGAGTACACAGACGATAAAAAGCACAGCGTTCTCTTTTCAACGCATATTACACCGGACTTGGATAAGATCGCGGATCAGATTACATTCATAAATAAAGGAAAACTGTTTTATACTGGGGAAAAAGTGAATTTTACAAGGAGATATTCCATTGTTTCCGGATCTGTGAAACAACTCTCACCGGATATAAAAGCGCTTACACCGAATATCAAGATATATCCGGATTCTTTCGAGGCGTTGGTGGAGACAGAATACCTGCCGGGACTTTCCGGTTTACAGACCAGGTCCGCGGCTATGGATGACATCATTGTATTTATCAGTAAAGGGGAGGTTTCGCCATGAAAATATGGAAAGCAGCAAAACTGGATTTTAATCTTTTGAAATATTATTATAAATCTATTTGTTTTACACTTCTGGTACCGCTTGCTTTTATCCTTCTTTACCGTACCCTGGTTGTGGGGATATCCTTTGCCATGTTCATGATGGCTATGACGTCAATCTATACGTTTTCTGTGGCGGATAAGAATGATATGCAGAGGCTTTACAGTATCCTTCCCATATCAGTGAAGGAGCTGGTCTGCGGAAAATATGTGCACGCTTTTTTGATGGGGGTTCTGGCAGTGCTTGTGTCCTGCGTCCTGCAGCCTGTGATCCTCAAGCGGCTGGGGACAGCGGTTTCCCTCGGTGAAATTGCGGCAGCAGCAGCGGCAGGCATGGTGCTGTATATCACTTATGTCTGCTTTCAGATTCCGGCATATTATAAGTTTGGCCCCATCAAAGGCCGGGTCTTTATGTACGTGCCCGTAGTGGGAATTCTGCTGTCTATGTTTTTGGCGGAAAAAGCAAAGGTGGATACCGCTTCCCTGTTTGGGATACTTGGGGATAACCGGTATCTTGTGCCATGCCTGCTCATTTTTTACCTTATAGCGGCAGTGTTCATTTCTATTGGGATATCCATACGGGTTTTGAAAAGAAAGCCTTGACTTTGACACCGTGTCGCAGTTTATACTGGTAAGCACAGGGTTACTGGATACGGAGTGAACAATAACAGCACAGGAGGTGTCATATGGAAGAAATGACTGTAAGCCAAGTATCAAGAAGTGTGGGTATCTCAACCAGAATGCTTCGTTACTATGAAAAAGTGGGATTGATCAAAAGTTCCCGGCAGGAAGGATATTCCTACCGCGTATATGATAAGAATGCGGTTTCCCGGATCAAACAGATCCTCATCCTGCGTAAACTGCGGATACCTGTACGGCAGATTGAGATTATACTCGATAACACCAATGCGGTTGCCGCCATTGATATTTTTCGGCAGAATATGGAAGAATTAGACGAGGAGATTACGGCTCTTTCTACGATCAGGGATATCCTGAATCATTTTGTTGAAGAACTCAGCAGGACCACAGAACTGCCGTTGGAGGATATCATGCCGAAGGATGATGCCGTGCTGGCAGCTATTGAGTCTCTTGGCATCATCAGCATTAATTTTAAAGAGGAGCAGTCCGGGGAGAAATTAAAGAAAGCAGATGAACAACTCTCGAAGATCAATGATGTCCGGATCCTCTATCTGCCTCCGGCTGCGGTAGCTGTTTCCCACTATGTGGGGGATGAGCCTGAATTACATGCGAATTCCCTTTTGGACAACTTTGTGAAGGAAAATGATCTGGGAAAAAGAAAACCGGATTTGAGAAGGTATGGGTTTAATCATCCGAATCCGGTTGATGAGACAGGTTACCATGGTTATGAGTCCTGGGTAACCATTCCCGATGATATGGAGGTACCTGCGCCTCTTAAAAAGAAGCAATTCTGCGGCGGGCTGTATGCGGCCCATATGATCTCTTTTGGGGATTTTAATGAATGGGATGCATTTCTTGCCTGGATAATGAAAAATGAACAGTATGAGTTTGCAGGTGATTTGGAGGATCAGGAGCATATGTGCGGGCTGATGGAGGAACATTTGAATTACTATAGCCATATAGGACAGCCGGAAACGGATATGGAACATTTTCAGTTAGACCTTTTAATACCCATAAAGGAAAAAGAGAGACAGACCCCCTAAAATGCTTCGAGGCTGCAGCGATATGTGCAGCCTCGAAGCATTTTAGGGTTCTGCGGCATCCATCTTAACACCGTCAAAACACATGGTGATAGTTGTCTGAAAGATATGATCCGCATAGGCGGTCTGGATCATGCCCTCGTAATTCTGTACTGCAGATTCTATATTTTTCATGCCCCAGCCGTGGAGCAGAAGTCCTTTTTTGGCGGAGGTAAGTTCTCCCTCAGGTGTGTAGGATGGTTGGGGACTGCTGTTCTCCAGTTTAATGACCAGAATATTCCCGATACGCCGGATGGTTAAAGTGATCCTGCACCTGTCAGGGGGGCATTGACGGCTCATGGCTGCTGCGGCTTCCAGTGCATTATCCAGAAGGTTTGAAAGGATCGTACATAGATCATTGGCTTTAATATTGGTGTTATAAGGATATTCAATATTCATTTCCATAGGAATACCGGCCTCCGCAGCCTTTGCGTATCTGCTGTTTAAGATATAATCAACGGTCTGATCGCCGGTCCAGGCCATGGAGGAGATATCCCGCACGGGACTTATGACGGAATCAATATATTCAGATAGCTCCGGAGCATTATATTTTTGTGTGAGCTGCCTTATGACCTCCAGATGCCGGTGAAAATCATGGAACAGCCTGGCATTTTGGGAGTACGCCCGGTTTACTGCGGTGTAGTTCTGTTCCAGCAGTTCTTTTTGCATTTTAATAGTGGCCAGCAGTTCTTTTTCGCGTTGGTATTTCACATGGGTGTATCCAAGGACGATCCGCAAAAAAAGTACGGAGAGCACAAGGATACTGATGATCATCGGGGTCTTTAAATTCTGCCTTACAAAAGAAAGGTGCAGCATAATGGAGATTCCGCAGAATGCCGCCACAGAAGTCCCATATAAGGTTTTATAATATTGTCTTGGGGTTTTCAGTAATCCTTCAAGACTATTTGAGGTAAAAAGAGCAATATAAAACAAGACCCTGAAGCAAAAGGAAAATATAAGCCAGAAAACCAACGGCACGGAAAAATATCTGCACAACAACAGATAAGAGACCGTATCCACAAGAAAAAGCGCACTCAGATAAGAGCAGCCGGAATACAAAAGCAGTTTCCAGTCCCATGGATACAAGATTTTGGAAATAAGAAGGATTCCTGCCAGAAGGATCACGGCAGAGAGGGCAGGGCTTTTTGAGACGCTGTTGTAAAAACAGAGGAGTAATGCAGCAGAAGCAGCCATGCCGCCCAAAACTGCATATTTTTTTCCGTTGCCCTTATGCCGCTTACCGGTCAGGTATACACCGAAGAAAATTTCAGTGGAGAGAATCAGGAATTCAAATAGAAAAATCATCATATATGTTTCCCCCAATAGGAATTTACAGCCATTTTTACATTCTGGAGATGAGAACGGCTGATTGGAAGGACGGTTCCGTCTTTTAAGTATAGGTTACTGTTTTTTATTTGCGTAATATGGATCAGGTTTATGATACATCCCCGTTCAATGAAGATAAATTCTTCTGCCCCTAATTCCTCATAGACGGTCAGCAGGCTTTTGCGGACCATGATAATGCCCTGGCTGGTGTGGAGCGCAGCGTTCTTGCCCTCCCGCAGAATATAGAAAATGTCACAGAAGCGCACTTTTTCCATCCGGTTGGCGGTCAGGACCGTATAGTTTTTATCATCCTCCAGCATGATGAGTTTCAAGGCATCGGTGACTGCATAAGTCAGCCGTTTTTCCAGGTCATTTTTGGGCACATACCGGAAGATAGACAGCTCAAAACTGTCAATGGCATATTTTACATGGGATGTGATGAAGATGACTTTCACATTGGGAAGCTGAGGTTTTATGGCCTGAACTATCTCCATCCCGCTGATATCCGGCATTTCAATATCTAAAAGGATCAGGTCAAAAAAACTATGGTCATCCAAAATATCACACAGCAGCATTTGACCGCTGCTGTAGGTTTGTATCTCGGCCACGGCTTTCAGATGGCTGAGACAATTTTTGAGAATGATATCGTTCTTCAGAATGGAGTCTGTGTCATCGTCGCACACAGCAATACGGATCATGAGTACCTCCCGTAGATTTATCAATAATTTGCACGGCAGGTTTTCTAAAAACTACAGCCTGCCATGTTATTTTACTATACCATACTGTTTACGAGGGAAACAACCAGAAAATAAATCTTGATTTTCTGATAAAAAAAGACAAAAACACTTGCGCGATATGAAAATATATGGTAATATTATCTTCGGTTCGTGAGAACGGGCCGCTGTGGCGGAATTGGCAGACGCACTTGACTCAAAATCAAGCGGGTAACTCCGTGCCGGTTCGAGTCCGGCCAGCGGCATTATAAAAAGCCCTCGTGATCGCTGTTTTACAGAGACAGCAATCTGAGGGCTTTTGTCATGCGGTTTTTCTTTTCAATTCTTCTATTTCTTTTTCCAGCTTTTCCACTTTTTCAGTCAGAATGTTGACTCTGATTTCCTCGAGACAGCTCTTGTCGGAAACCTTAGCAGCCTGGTTTAACTTGTCAATTAAATGACCGTGGTTCTCTGCCAATAAAGAGATATTTCTATCTGTGATATTTTCAAGATGTAATTTTACGTCAGTGATGTCCTTCTGCATGTCAGTGATGTCCTTCTGCATGCTTGCGATATCCTTCTGCATGTTTGCGATATCCTTCTGCATGCTTGCGATATCCTTCTGCATGCCTGTGATATCCTTCTGCATGCCTGCGATGTCCTTCTGCATGCCTGTGATATCCTTCTGCATGCCGGTAATCGCATTTTGCAACGGCTCTGTGGTATTTTGCAATAACACTGCAATAGCTTGCAAATCTTCTTTCGTCAGTGCCATGTCATCATCCCTCCTTTTCTTCATGCATTATACCACAGATCCATACTTTCCGAAACCCTAAAATTAAATTACATATGGAATACCTGTATGGCTATACAAAGATTTCTTTGCTGTAAGCTGCGATCTCTTCGCTGAGCGTTTCATATACCCCCGGGAAGGTGCTGATATCAAGTCCCTGAGAAGCACACGGAATGAAATAGAGCCTGCCGTTCTCGTCGCAGGCGCGGCGCACTTCTTTTTTGATGACATCCCTGGTCCAGCCCGGGTAGTCCACTTTGGCGCTGTCTATGCCGCCCATGAAGGAAATCTGGCCACCGTATTTTTGGATCAGTTCCGGTACATTGTTTGTTGTCATGACACCCTGCCAGATATCAATCCCCATCTGGATCATATAGGGAACCAGCGTGGCTGCATAGGAATCCGAGTGATGAACAATAAGCTCCACGCCGTTGTCCCGGTATCTCTTGTAAATTTTCTTATATGCAGGAAGGAAAAACTCTTCAAACATAGCAGGGGAGATAAAGGTGGAGGTCTGTGTCCCCCAGTCATCGTGGTGGAAAAGTGCATCAGGTTTCAGATACCTGCATACCTTATCCGCGTATTCCAGTTCCCAGTCCGTGAGGTAGTCAATGAGTTCATGCATGGCTTCCGGTTCCTCGATAAAGTTCATCATGGTCTGGGGAATATCCATCAGATGATGGCACTGTTCAAAAAGACCCGGGAACATGACAGAAGTTACGAAATATTCGTCCCTGTCAACCGATTCCGCCTCCTTGATATAAGGTTCCCATTCGGAGTCCGGGTAGTCCAGGCTTGGCGCATGGACATATTTTCTCCACTCCGTGACATCCTTCAGCACCAGATGTTCCTCGTCATGTACAGGGAAGTCCCCCGGCATTCCTTTTGGCCATGAGAATGTGATCCCCCAGCTGTTGACTGCATTCAGAACGCCCTCTTCCAGAATGGGGCCGTTGTGCAGGTCAAAGAATGGGCTGCCGTAGATAATGTGCATAAATTCGTATTGATTCACAAATCGGTCGGGATGTCCTCCACGGATAGTTTCCAGTAAATTTTGTTTTGTAGTGAGCATATAAATATCTCCTTTCATAAGTAAGCCATGGGATTTTTATTTGTTACACAAATGGTAACTATTCAGTAGGTCTGCGCATTCACTGCGCTGACCGTAAGAAAGTGTAC